>ENA-UOVV01001282-UOVV01001282.1-compost-metagenome-genome-assembly--contig:-NODE-1282-length-19916-cov-4.118977_pt1 | contig 19916 bp, 10 predicted proteins | sample MGYA00238155_ERZ761577 | MGnify/ENA primary metagenome ERZ761577 (study PRJEB28898, sample SAMN06268775) | compost metagenome | isolation source: Emeryville, CA | place: USA:Emeryville, CA | collected...
CTTCAATAGTGGTCGGCGCGAGGAAATTCAGCGTGTCCCAGAGCAGCACCACATCAAAACGCATGTGCTCCGGATAATTGAGCATGTGCGCCTTGAATTGGGGAGCTGCGCCGGCCTTTTCCTGAATCTGCAATTCCTGATACAGATTCTCGGCGTAGATGTTTTGCGTAATGCCATACAGAAAATCGTAGTTCTGGCGGATTTTGGGGCCGAGATCGAGAACTGCGGGCGGTTCGATAGCGCGTTCACCAAACAAGCTCGCCAAGGCCGGCGATTTGTGTAAATGGCGTTGTGCTTGCGCGGTGGAGCTGACATAAAGCATTTCGGCATCGGCCAATTCGTCACTGCTTTGGCGTCGCCCGGTCAGAGATTTGTTTGGTTGAAAACGCAGGACATTTTCCATCAGCCCGGGAATCATGCCATCGAAATTTAAATAGGTGTGTTCCAGGTAAAACTCGGGAATCAGGCGCAGAAGGCGAGCAGTATCGTGGCTGGCGTGGCGGCGAGGAACGTGATCCGCAGCCGAGACCACGAGCTGATACTGGTTAAGGATCTGGAATTCCTGTGGGCAGGGCGGAATGCTCGAACTGAGATAGCGGATACTGTGCAGCAAGGCGTGCGGGCGACACAGCGGGACGATTTTTTTCATCAGTCGCTCGACGCCGCGCAAATCCAAATAATTAAACAGATCCCAGGTCAGCACTAGGTCGAAATGATCCTGCAGGCCACTGTCGTCCAGGTGGCGCTCAAGCTGCTCCAATAAAATTTCTGAATCCAATTGCCCATCAGCGAACAGATCATTTAAACCTTCAAAGCGGATTTTGCAGCTCAGCTGGGCGAAAAAGTTAAAGCTTTTGGCCGATGACGCACCCAGGTCGAGAACGTGATTGACCCGGGAGCCTTTGATTTCGTTGTAGATCGCCGTCAGACCGGGTGAGCGGTGGGGCAGTTGAGCTGGCGGCGCGGTGATATCGACCATAAATCGCGGGTATCAGGCAGCGCGTGCGCTGCCATTTGCTCAGTCGGTTTTATCGCTCGTGGTGCTAGTGGTGGTGGAGTAAGTGTATTTGTTACCGCCATTTTGCGAGTCCATGTCGATGGAGCCGCGGAATTTGGCGCCGTCTTCCAGTGTTACCCGTGCGGCGATCAGATTGCCTTTCACGTTACTGGAGGCTTTGATTTCGATTCTTTCCTGGCCGATCAGGTCGCCCTCCACCGTGCCTTCGATGGTGATGGTTTTCGCCATCAGGTTGGCTTTGACCACGCCTTGCTGTCCGATGATCAGATGGTTGCCTTTCAGGTCGATCGAGCCTTCCACGCGGCCCTGCACCAGCAAATCCTCTTCACCGATGATCTCGCCTTTGAAGGTGATTTTTGGACCTATGACCGCAGTCGCTGTGCTCGCGGTAGTGTTTGAGGTCGCTGTGACCGGACGCGGGGAAATCGGAGTAGGGGTGGTGCTGAAAGTCGGTGGCATGATGGGTTCGCTGGGGATTTCGAACTCTTCATCGGGTTTGGACGGGTTGTTTTTAGTCAAACGCATGTTTGGGCTCCTGTCTTGGGTTGAGTTGACGGTGCTCTCCTGCTTTACCACTCCCTGTTCACGATCTCTTGCTGTTTTGGATGTCCCCTTTTTGGCTGTCGGAGACGGTTCGTGCTGCGAATCCACTGGCATTTTTTTGGGAAAAAGCCAGCCGGAGAGGATGCCATCCATCGTATTAACACCTGGGCTGTGGCCGATGTTGAGTCGGCGAAAGAGGGATGCCGGACGAGCTCGCGGGATGCGCTGTCTTGAAAACAAGGGTTATGCCAATTTGGCGGTGCGCGTTAACGAACTGTGCCGAAACAAATCATAGCTCATGTGACGCGGTTGTATGAGGAAACGGCGCGTGTGTTGCGGAAATTGCGACCTGAGCGGCAGTTGTAGATGGTGAATATGTGAAGAAAAGGCAGCAGAAGCCTTGTATTTTCTGCTGCCTTGGGCAGGGTTAGCCGGTGTTTCTCATGCCGGCGGCGATTCCCGCCATAGTGACTTTGAGAGCTCGTTCCAAGTCCGAGCTGATACTGCCAGCCTTGCGCTCGCGCTTGATCAGCTCCGCTTGAAGGAAGTTGAGCGGATCGATATAGGGCCGACGCACCTCGATAGTGCTCTGTAGCGTTGGGTCGCTGTCGAGAAGCTTTTCCTGCCCTTTCAACTCGTTAAGGAGGTTCTCCAACTCTTTGAGATCGGCGCGCAGCTGGTGGCCGAGATCATGCAGTTCTGGCGGTACCAGTTGTTTTTCGTAGTACTGACAGATCTCGAGATCCGCCTTGCCCAGTACCATCTCGATCAAGTCCACAAAGGCGGAGAAGAACGGCCACTCGGCCATCATAATCTTCAAGGTCGCAGGATCTTCTTTCTGGGCGTATTCCAGAGCCTGGCGGACGCCGAGCCATGCGGGCAGGTTGAGGCGCACCTGCGTCCAGGCGAATACCCAGGGAATCGCGCGCAGGCTCTCTACGCCGCCGCTGGCTTTGCGTTTCGCGGGGCGGCTGCCAAGTGCCAGCTTATTCAGCTCCTGCTCTGGAGTGAGGCTGCGGAAGTAGGGCACGAACTGGGGATGCCCCCGCACGATGCTGCGGTAGCCTTCCAGACTCGTCTTGGCCATGCGCTCGATCAGGTCACGCCACTCGGGATTGGGCGCGCCGTGAGGTGACAAGGTCGCGCGCAGGGTGGCGACCACGTAGGTGGACAAACTCTTGAATGCGATTTTGGGCAGGCCGAATTTATAGCGGATCATCTCACCCTGTTCGGTCACGCGGATTTTGCCGCGCACAGATCCCGGCGGTTGTGATGCCATGGCTTTTTCCAGTGGGCCGCCGCCGCGACCCACGGTGCCGCCGCGACCGTGGAACAACATCAACTCGACTTCATGTTTTTCCGCCAGGCTGACCAATTGCTCCTGAGCTTTATATTGCGCCCAGGTGGCGGCGAACTTGCCTGCATCTTTGGCGGAATCGGAATAGCCGATCATGACTATGTCGCGACCTTGGGTGTAGGTGCGATACCAGGGCATTTCCCACAGGCGACCCATCACATGGGGGGCGCGGTCGAGGTCGTCGAGGGTCTCGAACAGAGGTACGACCGGCATGTTCCAGGTCATACCGCACTCTTTCAGCAGCAGAGCGACTGCGAGCACGTCAGACGGTTGCTGCGCCATGGAAATGATGTAGTGAGAGAGCGTCTCGCGGGGCTCGCTGGCGATCACGCGGCAAGTGTCCAGCACTTCCTGAGACTCGGGGCTGACCGGCCATTTGGTCGGCAGCAGCGGGCGTTTGCTGCTGAGCTGCTCCAGGAGAAATTGCTGGCGTTTTTCCTCGTCCCAATCGCGGTAGGAGCCCATATCGAAGTATTGAGTTAGCTCGTCGAGCACCTGAATGTGGCGTTCGCCGTCCTGACGTATATCCAAAGGCACCAAATTGATGCCAAAGCAATAAATGCGGCGGATGGTGTCGATCAGCGGACCGTTGGCGACAAAGTCCAGGCCCACATCTTTAAGAGATCGATAACAGAGCAACAACGGCTCCAGCAGGTCCTCGCGACAAGTGATGATAGACGCGGGTGTCGGCGTGTCTTTGCCGGCGATTCTGTCTTCAGTCCAGTCGAGGGTTTGCTGAATACGGCGACGCAGGCTGTGCAGGATGTCGCGGTAAGGGGTACGGCTGGGCCCCGGCAGCTGGCTGAGCAGTTCGGAGCTGGCAGCCTGCATACTGAGGTCGCCACCCAGGCTGTGGATGTCGCGCAGGTAGAGTTCTGCCGCCATCCAGCGCCCCAGCAGAATCACTTCGCGGGTAACAGAGTGGGTAACATTCGGGTTGCCATCGCGGTCGCCACCCATCCAGGAAAACAGGTGAAAGGGTTGGATATCCATGGGCAGACGCTTGCCCAGCCGCTTCCGCGAGAGACGGTCCAGGTGGCGGATGAAGTCGGGAATCGCCTGCCAGAGGCTGTTTTCGATCACCGCAAAGCCCCAGCGCGCTTCATCTATCGCAGTGGGTCTTTCGTCGCGAATCTCGTTGGTGCTCCAGATTTCTTCAATCAAACGGTGCAAGCGGCCGCGCTGGCGATCCGTTTCATAGGAAAGCAAGTCTTTACTGCGTTTTTCGGAGAGTTTGCTGGCGATTAAATCGTATTTGCGGATCAGGGTGCGGCGGGTGATTTCTGTGGGGTGAGCTGTGAGCACCAGTTCGATGTTCAGCCCCCGTACTACATCGTAGAGGGCGTCTTTACCCATGACTTTGACGTATTGCTTGAACATCAGATCAAGCGCGTCTTCGCCCTCTGCCTCGACACTGGATTGGTATTCCTGATCGGCGATATTCGCCAAGTTAAGAAATTGGTTGAACGAGCGGGCAATCGGCAAAATGTCGCTATCTTCCAACTGCGACAAAAAGTTAATCAGCGGCTGGGAGTCGCTGTTAGGCGAGCGGTTGATCGCCTTACCGAGGTTGCGGATTTCCTCAACTTTGCGGAAGACATCGACTCCCTCGTGCGTTAAAAGAGTCTCCCCCAGCAGCTCGCCCAGAAGGCGGACGTTTTCGCGAAGGGTATCTGGCAAATGGGTCATCACACGTCTCCTAGTTGAATCGCAGCGCATTCTAGCACTGCGCACTCATATTGATTCAAGCGCCAATGGTTAAGCTTCATTCTGATTGGGCATAAGACTTAGCGGATTTTTAAAGCACGTTTCGCGCCGTCCCGCGAGCCGCTCCGCTGATATGCCCTGCGTGTTCAGGTAAAAATGTGCTCGTCGCCGGGGAAAATACCCTCTTTTACGTCCTTGGTATAACGCAACATCGCGCCCTTGATGGTCCCGGTTTCTACAAGGAAGTTTTTGGAGAACTTAGGTGGGTATTCGGTCAAACCGAGGATGTCATTGATCACCAATACCTGGGCGTCGGTATCGCGGCCGGCGCCTATGCCTATGGTGGGAACTTGCAGGCTTGCCGTCGCTTTGCGGGCGAGGTCCGCTGGCACACATTCAAACAGCACTATATCCGCACCAGCGCGTTCCAAAATGAGTGCATCTTCGAGCAGTACTGCGGCGCTTTCCGGAGTGCGGCCTTGAACGCGGAATCCGCCAAATTTGAACACCGATTGCGGCGTCAGTCCTATATGGGCGCAGACCGGTATGCCGCGCTCACTCAGCATGGTTACGATGGGGGCCAGCCAACGCCCACCTTCGATTTTCACCATATGAGCACCCGCCTGCATAACACGGGTGGCGTTGACCATGGCCTGTTCGGGCGTGGCGTAAGTCATAAAAGGGAGATCGCCGATGATCAGCGATTTGCGATTACCTCGGGCCACGGCCTCTATGTGGTAGATCATCTGCTCCATGGTCACCGGAATCGTACTGTCGTAGCCCAGCACGGTCATGCCCAGGCTGTCGCCCACCAGTACCACTTCCACACCACAGCGCTCTGCCATGGCGGCCATAGGCGCGTCATAGAGCGAGACGGTAACGAATTTTTCCCCCTGGCTTTTCAACTTCCGCAGGGATTGGATGGTGATTTTTTTGCTGAGGCCGGTTTCCGGCTGGCTGGCGTAGATCATGGCAGTTCCCAAGGGCGAGGGTTAAAGGGCGGGCTGGGGATTATAGTAATGGCGCCCGTGGGTGATCCCCAGGAGGTAACGCACCAGATTGTTGTAATCGCCGACGTTATTAACCCAGTCAATATCCGCCGTGTTAACGATCAGCAGCGGCGCTCGGTCGTAAAAATGGAAAAAGCGGGAGTAGGCGCTATTGAGGCGATCCAGATATTCCCGGGTGATCGATTGTTCCGCAGTAATACCGCGGCGATGAATGCGCTCCAACAGGGTCGAGGTTGGGGCCTGCAGATAGATCACCAAGTCAGGCTCGATGGCATCGAGGGTCAGGTGGGTATAGACCTGCTCATACAGCGCCAGCTCGTCGGCGTCCAAAGTAACTTCGGCAAATAACCTGTCTTTGTCGATCAGGAAATCCGAGACCCGGGTATCGGCAAAAAGATCGTCCTGCCGCAACGACTGGAGCTGCTGCGCGCGCTGCATCAGAAAAAACAGCTGGGTGGCCAAGGCGGCATTTTTCTCTCCGGCATAAAAGCGGGGGAGAAAGGGGTTGGCTTCGGCCTCTTCCAGCAGCGTGGCACAACTAAAGCTTTCGGCCAGCATCCGCGCCAGGGTTGTTTTGCCTACGCCAATCGGTCCCTCAATCACCAGGTAGCGCGGCAGCTGTTGGTTGTTTAGGTCGCTGAGATTTAAACGACGGCTTTCCATAAAGACACTGCACCTTTAAGAGGAGGCGAGACGGGTCAGCCCCGCTGCGCCGATCTGTTGTACCAGGTCCGCTACTTTATCACCCCCCGGCAGTTGCAGGTCCGGCGCCAACTCAAGCAGGGGGATGAGTACGAAATTGCGCTGGCGCAAAAACGGATGCGGCACCTGCAGGCGCGGCAGATCCAGCTGCAAATCGTCGATCAGCAAAATATCCAGATCCAGGGTGCGCGGCCCCCAGTGAATGGTGCGGACTCGGCCCTGCGCCAATTCAATTTGCTGTAACGCGTCCAGTAGCGCGAGTGGCTCTAACCGCGTAGAAAAATGGGCGACGGCGTTGATGTAGTCCGGCTGAGGTGGCCCGACTGCAGCGCTGCTATACAGCGACGACACGCGCAGAGCTTGATCAAGGGCAATTTGCCGCAAGGCATCGCACGCCGAGGCGATTTGCTGGGCAGGCTCATTCAGGTTGCTGCCGAGACCGACAAACACACTGTGAGATGGCATGGCTCAGGTAGCGGCTGGTGGATTGGTGGCGGGTTTCGGACCGCGTCGCCGCGGCCGGCGCTGTCGCTGGGGAGTGCCTAAATCCTTGACCATCTGCTCCCGCTGGTTTTCATCGGCGTCCTGGAACCGTGTCCACCAGAGGCCCAGGCCATCCAGATTTTCCCCGGCCTGTTCCCGCAACAGCAGGAAGTCATAGGCCGCACGAAAACGCGGGTGCTCCAACAGCGCGAAGGCTTTGCGACCATCGCGGCGCGGCAGGCGCAATTGCAGCGCCCAGATCTCCCGCATGGGAATCAGGAAACGTTTGGGCAGGGCAGTGCGGCCTAGCTGCTGGGCAATCACACCCTGTTCGGCGCGTTGCATAGCTTCCGCCAGTGGCATTTTGTTTTCCTGCATCAGCTTGCGAATGGCAGCCTGCAAAGGTGGCCAGAGAAACGCAGCGTAGATAAATGCCGGCGTGACTTTTTTCTCCTGGCGGATACGCTTGTCTGTGTTAATCACCGCCTGGGTAACGAATTTATTGGTGATTTCGCCGCCTTTTTGCAGGCAGATTTCTGTACCGGGAAACAGCTCCTCAAACAAACCGTGTTCCCGTAGCAGTCCCAAGGTGGCAGTGGCGTAACCGCTGAGCATGAGCTTGAGCACTTCCTCAAACAAGCGTGCCGGCGGGACATGGCCCATCAGGGGGGCGCAGCGCTTGATTGGCTCAGCAGTGTTATCGGTCAAGGCGAAACCGAGTTTGGCCGCGAATCGAACCGCACGCAGCATGCGCACGGGGTCCTCGCGATAGCGCTCTTCCGGGTTGCCGATCATCTGCAATACCCGCCGGTTCAAGTCCGCCAAGCCATTGGTGTAATCGAGGAGATTGCCGTTGCTCGGATCGTAATAGAGGGCATTGACCGAGAAATCGCGGCGGACAGCGTCTGACTCTATATCGCCATAGACGTTGTCGCGTAGCAGCATGCCAGTGTGGGATTGCTCGGCGTCTTTGGGGTTATCGGATTGATCGTGGTGGGCGCGAAAGGTGGTGACTTCGATTATTTCCCGGCCAAATCTGACGTGGACGATGCGGAAGCGGCGGCCGATGATCATGGCGCTGCGAAAGAGTTTTTTGGTTTCTTCCGGCGTGGCATTGGTCGCCACATCAAAATCTTTGGGCTGCCCCTTGAGCAGAAGGTCGCGCACACCGCCGCCGACCAGGAACGCGGAAAAGCCGGCTTCCTGAAGTTTTTCGATGACTCTGATTGCATTTGGGCTGAACTGGGATTTGCGCAGTCCGTGTTCGCTGGCCGGAATGATTTTAGGAGAGGTCATTTTGTTTTGTTGTTTTCCAGGAGTGAACAGCTTCAGCAGGCGGTTGAGCATCGTGTTGTCGTGACACAGAAAAAATGAAGAGGCGAGTCTACTCCGAACGAGCAGAGCAGACCATAGCAGGAGCTATGGGAGATCAAGCGTTAGGGGTTTGTTCGGGGAGCACTACACCGACCCTGGGGTCGGTGTTCTTCTCAAGACGTTAAAACGGGTTTTTATTATCTTTTGTTGGATTTATCGGCTGAATGAGTAAATTTTATTGTTTCTTGTTCTTATGAGTTTGGCTCGGTGGCCTGTTTATTAGTTATTGTTGTTATGTGCGCCGGCAATAGCATTATGCGCGCCACATTTGGATTTTCTTTGCAAATCAATGGGGTAGCAAGTTCTGTGGGGATTGGGAATTCTGCAAGTGTTACGTGAATTCCCGCCTTCACGTTACCGGATACACAGTTGGGGGAAGCCAGAAATGAAAACGGGAAGGCTTTTGACCTTCCCGTTCCGAATCACTTTAATTTCATTATTATTTATGCGCGCTTTATAAGCGCGACATCCATGTTTGGCACAGGCCCATCCTCTCAAAATCAAATCACGTTCATCTTATTATTGTTTGTTGTAATTATTATAAGTAGTTCAGTTTTTTATTATTTATTGTTCTTATTAGTTATCGAGTCGTTTTTTATTATTCGTTATTGTTGTTATGTTGCCGAAATAAGAGCAGGGACTGTGCCAGAAAAAATATTTCCTTATAAAACAATGCATTATTTCTTTATAACTTAATGGAATCATTCTTTAGTATGGGCGAAGCGTTACTAATCCTCTCGCTTAGTGTTACCTGTGTTTCCCGGTTGGGTAACAAAAATGCGATGGAGATCTCAAAAAAGTAGCCGTTTTTTTGGTTTTAATGCGGAACTGTTTTCGAAACGTCTGTTTATATCAAGCATTGGCATTAGCCATTGACCTGATTTTGGTACTTAAGTGCGTATTTTGATGGGAGCCTGGGTGTCCAGGCCCCAAAGGAAATGAAATAAGGAGGGAAATCAGGACTTGCTGGAGGCGCTTTGGGTCGGCTTTGTACGAGGAATACCTAGACGCTGGCGGCGTTCCCACAGGCATTTGCGACTGACACCGAGTTTGCGCGCTAATTCGGTTTCGCTCATGGAATCCTGGTGTTCAAGTACGAATCGCTGGAAGTAGTCTTCGAGGGAGAGATCCTCATTGGGATCGGAGTTGGAGCGGCGTTGGCGGGTATCGTTAGCGGCGGGTTCGTCATCGTCGACTTTGATCAGATCGAGATCAATTGACAAGAGCGAATGACTGATTTCCCGTTCGTCTTCACAAAGAATGACCGCTCTCTGAATGGCATTCTCCAGTTCGCGGATATTGCCTGGCCATGTGTAAGTGGTGATCGCCTGGATAGCCTCGGGCGACAGTACCAGCGGCGGCTTCTTCAATTCCAGGCAGTAGCGCTGCACGAAGGTCTCCGCCAGAGCCAATATGTCTTTGCCGCGTTCCCGCAGGGGCGGAAGCTTCAGCTGGACCACGTTAATGCGGAAGTACAAGTCTTCGCGAAATTTACCCTCTCGCGAGAGCTTGCCGAGATCTCGGGGAGTGGCTGCTACCAGGCGCACATCCACTTTGCGTGACTCCACCGAGCCGATAGGGCGGACCTCGCCTTCTTGCAACACCCGTAACAGACGCGCCTGGGCCTCGAGGGGCAGCTCGCCGATTTCGTCCAGGAACAGGGTTCCACCATCGGCTGCAGCTACCAAACCTTCGCGGTTGCTGGCGGCTCCGGTAAACGCGCCTTTCTCATGGCCGAACAGCTCCGCTTCGATCAGGGTGTCGGGAATAGCGGCGCAGTTGACAGATATCAGCGGTTTTTCGGCTCGGGGGCTTTCCCGGTGGAGGGCTTTGGCGACCAGCTCTTTACCGGTGCCAGTTTCGCCGTTGACCAGAACCGTGGCATTGGTGGGCGCGACTTTGCGGATTTTGGCATAGAGCTCTTTCATTTGTGGCGAGGTGCCAATCATACCGGTCAGGGCTTCAGTGCTGCCCTCGACCTTGGCCACCGGAGCCTTCTCCGCTTTGCTCAGCACCCGTTTAACGGCGGCCAGCATTTCGTCGTGATCGAAGGGTTTGGCGATGTAATCAACAGCGCCCATGCGCATGGAATCGACGGCGGAGCGGAGACTGGCGTAGCTGGTCATGATCAGCACGGGCACATCACCGGCAGCTTGGATCAAGTCAGTGCCGGGAGCGCCGGGAAGGCGGAGGTCGGAGATGATGAGGTCAAAAGAATCCAGGTTGAATTTGGTGGCCTCTTTGACAGAAGCGGCTTCCTTCACATCATATTTGTTGCGCATCAATAACTTACGCAACGCTGTTCGAATGATGATTTCGTCTTCAACGATCAGGATTTTACTCATAGCACTGTGTTACTTCGCTCAAAAAACTTTCCTAGTGTTACTCTTCGAATCAATGCTTGCAAGGTTTAAAGGTAACATGATGATGAAGCGTGTCCCGTTTCCGCGTTCGCGGTCGGCGGGGGACTCGATCTCAATGCTGCCCTTATGGTCCTCTACGATGGTGTAGACCATGGCCAAGCCAAGCCCCGTACCTTCCCCTGGATCTTTGGTGGTAAAGAACGGCTCGAAGATGCGATCGGCGACATCAGGGGGAATACCGCTGCCTTGGTCGGTAACGGTTAGACGCGCATAACCCGCCAGCACACCCCCTTCCACCACTATTTCTCCACCTTCTTCGCTGGCATCGCGGGAGTTGGACAGCAGGTTGACGAACACCTGGATCAGTCGCTGGCTGTCCGCCTCCAGCATCAGATCTTCCGGTACCTCGTTGATAAAGACCACTTGGTTGCGCTCTTTCTGAAGTGACAGCAGGTTGATGGCTTCCTGTACACATTCCCGCGGGCTTACCAGTTGCAGCTGATTGTCTGCGCGCTGCCCGGCGTGAGAAAAGCTCACCAGGGATTGCACGATGCGGGTCACGCGCTCTGTGAGTGACAGGATCTGGCTACCGGTTTCCAGAATCTCCGGGTCTTCCGTGTCGTATTTCAGGTTCTGCGCCAAACAGGCGATACCGGTAACAGGGTTGCCGATTTCGTGCGCGACACCGGCAGCGAGGCGACCGACCGATGCCAAACGTTCGCTGTGCACCAGCTCCTGCTCCAGCATCTGCAGTTCGGTAACGTCTTCCAGCAGAATCACCTGTCCATCCAGTTGATGCGCCAGGGAGGAGGGAATACTGGCCTTGTGCAGCGTGATCCAATGGGCTTGGTTGTTCAGCATGATCTGGCGTTTGTAGAAACGCGGCTCGTTGGAGAGGGCAAACTTGGTCAACAAACTGCCCCAGGGTTCCACCACATCCTCCAAATGCGACCCGGTCACCTGATCACTGGCGATGCCAGTAAGGTCCGCCATGGCGCTGTTCCACATCAGAATTTCCATATCCGCACCTATGGAAAAGGTGGCTAGAGGCAGCTCTTCCAGGGTGCGGCGGTGATACAGGCGCAGATTGTTGAGCTCGGCGGCAAGACCGGTGAGCTGATCGCGCACTTGGCCCAGACGGCTTTCGATCAGGTTGATGTCTGTCGCGCCCGGCGATTCCGGCACCTTATAGGGCACCAGTCGATCCATGATTTCACTCGCCATGGAAATACCGATCAGGCTGGAGAGGTTCGCTTCGATCTCATCGCGCAACCGACGCAGGGCGTAGGGTCGGCTTTCATTCAGATTCATGCCGAGGCGGTGCAGGGCGCGCTGCACTTCCGTTTGCGCAGTCGATCGACCGATGCGGGTGCTCAGGCGTTCGATAATTTCACTCGGGGAACGAATATCCAGAGCCAAGCGCACCGGGTGGCTCAGTTCATCGTCCGAACACAATTCCGCACTGTAGCGCTCCTCGTCGGACTGGCGGCTGAGGTAGGACACCACCAGGAACACCAGGGTATTCAAACCGAGGCTCCACAGGGTGATATGGCTCCATTCGCTGATGCCGATGGGAATCGGCGTGTTCCAGATGGGCAGGGTGGCGCTGGTCCAGCCCTGCACCATGGGCAGCATCAACCCAAAAAACCAGATGTTACTGCCCACCATAAGGCCGGCAATGAAACCGCGCCGGTTGCCGCGTGGCCAGTGCGCCACCGCCATCAATCCAGGTAACAGCTGCAGCGTCGCGATAAACGCGGCTATGGCAAGTTCGGTGAGGTTAAAGCGGTTATTCAGAGCGACGTAGAACAGGTAGCCGCCCAGCAAGACCACGCCAATCAGCATCCGGCGCATCCAGATCAACTGGCCGTAAACATCGCGTTTGGCGCGGAAGTGGATGATTGGCAGGAGCCAGTGGTTGAGGATCATGGTCGCCAGCGCCAAGGCTATAGCGATCATGGCGCCGGTCGCCGCGGACAAACCGCCGACAAACGCAATGATGGCGAAGGTGCTGCTGCCAGCGGCCATTGGTACCGAGAGCGGGAAATACTGCGCCGGCACATCCAGCTTCATGGCGATACCGCCCCACAAGATGGGGAAGATCGGCAGCGCCATGACCAACAGAAACAACGGGAACGCCCAGGTAACGGTGCGGTTGGTGTGCTTCACCGGATTTTCCACCACAGTCATATGGAAAATGTGCGGCATGGAAACGGCGGTGGCGATGAACACCAGCAGCAGCGCGTGGTGGGAGGATTTATCCGGCGGATTATTCAGGGCGTCCAGATGCTCCGGGTTTGCCGCCAGCCATTCATCCAGGCCGCCCATGCCGCTGAAGACTTTGAAGATGACAAACAAACCCACCGCCACAAGGCCAAAAACTTTGACGAGGGATTCGAAGGCCATCACCGTTACCAAGCCTTTGTGGTGTTCGCGGTTGGAACCGAAGACGGTGGCGAACAGGGCGATGGCCACGCAGTAAATCAACGCCAGGGTTTGGCGCAGGCCGAATTCCGACAGGGCAGGGCTCAAGGCTTCGTGATTGCCGCGGGTGAACAGATGCATGGTGTCGGCGACGGCCTGGATCTGCAGCGTCAACAGCGGCGCCATCGCCATCAGCATGACCAGTGTTACCAGACCTCCGACGGAATGACTGTGATAGCGGAACACCAGCAGGTCCGCCATGGAGTTCACCTGGAAACGTCGCGCCAGCTCCACCAAGGGTTTGAGTGCATAGGACGAGAACAGGAACAGGGTGCCGGTGCCCAGATAATAGGCCAAGGCGCCGTAACCAAAGTCTTCCGCCAGATCCACCACGCCATAGAACGCCCAGGCGCTGGCGAAAATTCCCAGAGAAAAGATATAGGTCAGCGGATGGCTCACCACCTTGTCGGACACCCAGCCGCGCTCGGTGCTGTAGGCGATGGCGAACAGGACAGCAAGATAAGTAGCGCTGATCAGCGCCACTTCAATAAAACTTAGCGTCATTCAGAGTGCCAGTGCAGGAGGAGTGTGGTTTGTATGCTTATAAGGAATCACCGCGACTATCCTTCTTTTGCAGCAGATAGGCGCCGATGATGACCGCAATCCAAATAATGAAAGGCTTATACCAGCCGCGGTGCGCATCAGTAGCCCATTCAATTAATGACGGCAGAAAAACATAGGCGACCAATAACAAGAGGATCAGAGGGCTCTGCCGGTTCATGGGCCAATACGCGGTGGATTAGATGGCGCGATGGTACTAATGCGGGTTGCTGGAAGCAAATCATCTGTGATCTGGCAGATAACCGGATCGTTCAGGCTGAATCGGCTGAGTGGTGGTGCCGGTGGGTCGCTCTCTGTGTGTATTGGTGAAAATTTCAGCAAAAATGGCGGAGAGGTTTTTTCCTTGGCGTAAATCTTTTGAACTTCATTGCCGCTCACCTACGGCGTTCATTGAGAGGGGGTTGGGCTTCGCGTAGAATCTGCGCCCGGGATAGCGGTGTGCGATAAAAAATGCAAACCGGAGTGCAGCGAGCATCCCTTCAGGCAGTAAGCCAAGTCCTTTCTTATCCGAGTTATTCAGCAGTCCGCGATGGGATTTAGTGTCCGCAGCTCATGCAGCTTGCGGCCGTGTGGTTTCCTGTCGTGATGGGTAATTTTTCACTGCGGCCTCCGCTTTACGGCAATACATTCTCACATCGGATTCTTCCTTCTTCTTTTTTAGTTTTACCCCTCCCAAAAATTGGACCTAGTCACTCGGACGGAGCGCCGTATGAAAACATTCCAAGGCTTATTGGTCACCTGGCTTCTTTTGTTGACTGTTGCGCTGGGCTCTGGCTGTTCCCAGAAGAGTTCAGAAATCGATACCGCGCAACAGCAGCCCGACAATTCTGCGATCAGCGAGCTGGACCAGCTAATTGACGATGACAAAGTCGGCAGCCTTAAACCGAGTGATCAAACAGAAAACCGCATTCTGGTGGATGCAGGTGGTTTGCAGTTTGCGGACGCCAATTTGCTGGTGGTGTTGAACGGCCGGGTGGAAAGCTCCGCTGGTGTGCCAGTCAGGCTGGTGCGCTGGACACAAATCGAAGGGCCTCCTGTCACTATCCTCAATCCCCAGGAACCGCGCACCGCCATACTGACTCCCGATGTTCCTCAAGCCACCAAGCTGGTGTTCCGGCTTTATGGGGTGAATGTCAACGATTACGCCAATTCCGATACGACGACGGTTATGGCGCAGCCTCTGGACAGAGCGGTCAAAGTTACGGGTGTTACTGCAAATGAAAATGAGGGTGTTATCCGCTTTGCAGTAAAACTGCAGGAGCCGGTGGAGGAACCCCTTGTTCTCGCCTACAAAACCATTGATGGAACTGCAATTGGTGGTGAAGACTTTGAGTCCAAGGAGGAAACGCGTTTTGTTTTTCAAAGGGGGGAGAGCGAGAAATTTATTGAGATAGCGCTGCTCCAGGATGAGCAACCCGAAGACTTTGAATACTTTGAACTGCATGTCTACGATCCTGACAACCTGGATGATCCCAATCGCATCACCATCCGCAGCACAGGGGTCATTGTTGATCCTTCTTTTATAAATCTCGGCCCCTCATACCCAACCACGAAACCTCAACCCATCACTGGCGAAGATGCTGCGCAAACCGACCTGAATGGCTCTGCCGGTCTTGTTCGGGTCAATCTTGTTTGGGATGAAACTGCGGAGGATCTCAACCTCGAAGTCGCCGACCCTTGTTCGAATATTTTGGGCGTGGACAACTCACCGATTGAATGTCTGGGTGGTTTAGGATTTTTCGAACGTTCGGAAGGCAACGGTTGGGAAAATGCGTATTGGCCGGACTATGCACCACCCGGTGAATATACGGTTTGGGTGGAACATGCTGGCGAATATCCTGCGGATTATGAGGTAAGAGTCTTTGCTGGCGAGGAACAAAAAGTTCTGCGCGGCACTATCGCCAATAACAACCGCGTTCCTGTGTGGAGCTTTTTTCATGAAGGCGAAACTGGCAGCAGTTCGTCTTCTAGTTCATCTTCAAGTAGCTCGTCTTCCAGCAGCAGTTCTAGTTCTTCGAGCTCCAGTAGTTCGTCCAGTTCTAGTTCTTCCAGCAGTTCGAGCTCATCATCCAGTTCTTCAAGTTCAAGCAGTTCAAGTTCGTCGAGTAGTAGTTCTTCGAGTTCAGCAAGTTCATCATCGAGTTCCTCTAGTTCGAGCAGCAGTTCCAGTTCATCAAGCAGCTCATCATCGAGCTCAAGTTCTTCGAGCAGCAGCGCCAGCTCGTCCAGTAGTTCCTCATCGAGTTCGAGTTCCTCGAGCAGTAGCTCAAGCTCCAGTTCTTCAAGTTCCAGCAGTTCGAGTTCGTCGAGCAGCTCATCTTCAAGCTCGTCTAGCAGTTCATCCAGTAGCTCAGGTTTTTTGCCGCTGCTGATAGAGTTGGAGTCATTTGAATTTCCAGAATTGCTGGAGCCGGAATTGTTGTTGACCGGATCTTTAAGTCTCGATCCGCAATTGCCATTGGTTGATGTGGTGGCCTCCATTTTCAGTGAGAGCGAACTTATTGATGAGGTGTCCTTGCCAGAATTGGATACATGGAATGTGGAGGGTGGAGCATTTAGTGCCGTTCTTCCGTTGCCGAATCTTGTCGATGGAATTTATGAAGTGACGCTCAGCGCATCTGACGGTGTGCGTACCGCAATAACTGAAGCTCGAACATTTAATTATCGAACTCCGGTACCGCTGAGCATCACGCTTGAACATCCGGTATCGGGACAAACTTACTATTCACCGGTCGCCATTAACGGTTATGTCACTGCGGACAGAACAGCCAACCCGATCATTCGCGCATTGCTACAGCGTGTAGACGATGCAAATAGTGAAGCCATAGATCTGCCGTTGAATATTGAAGGTTGGTCATTTGCTGCAACCATTAATGAGTTGGGCACTTACATTCTCACAGTTGAAGCTGTGGACGGCGATGTGCGTGTAACTGAGTCGGTTCGATTTGTGTACGCGGAAGCCAGCGGCGTGCGAATGCCACTCGATGAGCTTGTTAACGATGAGCTGCCCGATCTGAATGGTTTTAATAACGCCGGGGCGCTAATCGGCGAAACCAGATTGTCCTTCACGCCAGGAGTTGTGGATCAGGCATTGCGGTTTGGTGCGGAAAATTATGTCGAGATCGCAGATCACAGTGAGGTTAATGTCGACGAGGGCGATTTCTCCATATTTGTATGGGTGAAAACATCGCGCACTGGAATTATCCAGTCGCTATTGGAAAAGCGGCCGGCAGAGTGGGAGGAAGTGCCTGGTTATACGTTTTACCTGAGCACAAGCGGCACGCCATCATTGCAGATGGTTAGCGAAGCGCCAGACGGAAGTGTTGTCTGGACTAATTTTGAAAGCTCCAACAATCCCGATCAGTCAGCGTTCGCTGCGGATGGTTTTTGGCACCATGTCGGTATAACGGTCGAACGCAATGCGGTTGATGGCCTGAAACTGTATCTGGACGGCCGTGTGGTTGGAGTTTTCAACCCCACTGGTCACTCAGCGTCGCTGACCAATGATGCCCTGTTGTTGTTAGGGCACCATGTCATATGGGCCGAGAGCTATTTGGATGGCAGCATGGACGATCTTGTGATCGTTAAACGCGCGCTTGCACCGGAAGAAATTCAACGCTTAATCGCACGCGCCAATATTAGTGTGCCGCAGGAAGGAATTCTGGAACTGACCAGCCCTATCGCTGACACGTCATATACCGGCACGGTTGAAATTTCGGGCTCTTACGATCTCGACCCAGGGCTTATCCCGGTGGCTTTGGAAATAATCGACGCGACAGGCGCGCTTATTCCCGTCGAAATTGCGATCGATGGCGAGGCATCCAGCGGTGATTTTAGTATTGCAGCGGACTGCCGCATCCTGCCTCCCGGAACCAACACCATTCAAGCCCGTTTGACGGATCATCTGGAGCAGTCGTTGTTATCGCTGCCGGCGTCTTTCGAATTCCGTTTGCCTGCGCCGAATGTTCAATTGGATGTAACCAGCAATAACAGCGATGGGGTGTATATCTACGGTCGTGCCGATTTTAGCGGTTGCCCGCTGGATTCTGAGCAATCGCCGCAAATTCGCGTATCTGTTAATGGACAACCGATACTGGTCGATACAGTAGGCGGTCAGTTGCCTGGAGATTTTATCTTCGGGTTGAGTCCTGATTGGCTGCAGCAGGGCGAGAATGTGGTTCTGGTGGAAGTTATCGATCCCCGCGATCCCACTGCTATCGGCAGTGCGACGGTTATTGTTCCTTACGCGTCGGCATTTTCTCTGACCATCGTTAATCCAGTCGCTGATGTCACCCAGACCGGCCATGTGCAAGTTTATGGTTATTTCACCAACGCCCGCGGGCCAATAAATTTGTACACGGAGCTCAATGGCAAACAGTTTATTGAAAATGTGCCGGTTAATGGCAATCAGACTTTCACGTTTACTATTCCCGCGGAATGGCTTCAAGGTGCGGATCGTCACAGCCTTTATTTGAGAGCTTTTGATCAGGGTTCCGAAGAGGGAACTGCACAGGAAGCTGAGACAAAGACGGAATTCTCCTATAAGGCCGGAAGTGAATTGCTGCCCGGCGGCGATTTGTTGGTGCTCAACGATATGGACGCCTTATCTCTTGGGCAAAACCGTCCCTGGTTTTTAAACTGGGTTAATTTTGTTACTGATTTTGAAAGCGAAAGAAAAAATTCTGTTTTGTTCGTCTTCTCCGAAAGAACCTGTGCGGTGGTCGATGAGATGGGCGGTTACTGCGCAAGCTCTGAAACGCTATTAAACAATGTGTATACGAATAATGGCTATGAATTTTCTGTTGCGGAGCGCTCATTGCTTGCCGAGATTCCGGCGGATATTAAGCTTTTGATTCTTTTCCTGCCGGATATTGAGTTCAATGAAAAAGAAGTTTTGGCGCTAAAAAACTTTTCTGCTTCCGGCGGCCGCATTGTCTATGTGGGAGAGAGTTATTCTTGCTCTGAATGCTATTCCGAAGCTGCGCAGGCACAGTTCTTCCAGCAAATGGGCGTAGAGATTCAGCAGGTGGAGGGTCTTACTTACGACACATTCTACAAACCCAATGGGCAACCGCATCAGTTAACCGCTGATATAGACGCTATTGAAGTCAAAAATGTAGGAGTTTTTACCGTTGGGGCGAATGTCGCACCGCTGGTGATTTCGGAATTTAATCAGGTGATTGCGGCCGTGGCCAAAATCAATACCAATCCCTATGAGAATATCCAAATCGGCATTGAAACACCTCGCGACGGCGCTTCCTACAATCGCGATCAATTGCCTTTGTTGACGGGATTTATTGAGCAAGGGGAATTAGGCAGCAGCCCAACCATCACCGCAACTATCTACAGCAGCGCAACTCGATTGCCCGTAGTTATGGATGTGACGGAATGCTGGTCTGAGGGGTGTCAGTTGCCGGAAGAGATATTATGGGATGAAAATGCGATTGAGGTTCGCGCCGTTACTCCGGCGGGATTTAGTTCCACTGACAGCGCGACTTTCTCGGTGCTTCAAAAGCGTAATGTTCAATTTCAACTTCTCCAGCCATCCGGCACAGAGATATATACGCCCACTAACCTTCCTGTAGTAGTGGGCTCTGTCATAGATGGAGATACAGGTCAGCAGCTGACTTTCGATTTGGCGCAGATGTATTTGGTTGATTCTCAAGGGAATCGTGAAAGTGATCTGTCTGCTGTGGATATTACAGATTGCATCAATACAAGAAGCGGTTGTGCTATTTCTACCGATGTGCTGGAAAATATCAATTATCGCGAGATAGTTTGGTCTGTCGGCGGTATCAGCGATAGTTATTTTTTCTCATTTAACTTCCAGGCTTTGGTTGAGCCGAATTTGACCTTAACGACTCCGAGCGGAGGAAGTCATTTATTGGACATTCCACTTTCCGGTAATTTGGTCTGGGACCTCGGAGCAGGTTCCGCAAATTTAAATGTGCAAATTCGCTCTGCGAGTGGAGCAATAGTTGGAGATACGCTAACGCGATTTGTTGGTAATGGAGACTTCAATATTTCAATCCCAAGATCTGCATTCCCGTCTGATGGTGTATATCAACTGGTTGTCTGGGCTGAATCTGCAAGTATTGCTGAATATCGGACGCCTACGCGGACTTCAAGCACTTTTACGTTGGAATATTTGGAAGATCTGGTTGTTACTCTTGATCGGCCAACGGTTGCTCAAACACCATTAATTATGAGTAGCACAAATTTTAATTATCGTGCAGAGGGGCGCTGGACTTCCGATCCCCGTTACCCGGCGGCTCGTATGTTGATATACACCCGCGGTGGGCCAAATAATTTCA
>ENA-UOVV01001287-UOVV01001287.1-compost-metagenome-genome-assembly--contig:-NODE-1287-length-19870-cov-21.091093_pt1 | contig 19870 bp, 18 predicted proteins | sample MGYA00238155_ERZ761577 | MGnify/ENA primary metagenome ERZ761577 (study PRJEB28898, sample SAMN06268775) | compost metagenome | isolation source: Emeryville, CA | place: USA:Emeryville, CA | collected...
CGCCAACAGCTCACCGCAAGTGGCGGGGTGGGGGGCGGGGTGGGGTGCGGGGTGCGGGGTGCGGGGTGCGGGCGGCGGGTTGGGGCGCGCTACCTTGTGCGCATGCATCCTTCGAATGAACGCATCATGAGCATCCTCCGCGAGGCTGGGATCGACTCTCACGTCCAGGTTCTTGCAGACTCCACGCGCACTGCGGCCGAGGCAGCGGCGGCACTGAACTGCGAGGTGGGCGCGATCGCCTCGTCACTCGTGTTCCTCGCAGATGGAGAGCCAATTCTCGTTCTCACCTCTGGTGCGCACCGTGTCAACACCGAGGCTCTTGCAGGCCGCATCGGCGCAGAGGCCATCACGCGCGCCTCGGCGGAGCAGGTGCGCGAGGCGACCGGACAGCCGATCGGTGGAGTCGCGCCCGTGGGACACCCGGCACCCGTGCGCACATTCATCGATGAGGCTCTCAAGGGTTACGAGACTCTGTGGGCTGCGGCGGGCACTCCACATTCGGTCTTCGACATCACCTATGCCGACCTGCACCGCCTCACCGGCGCGGTTGAGGTGAATGTCGAGTAGGGCGCCGGTGTGGTGGGGCGGAAGCGAGCAGCAGCAACGCAAAAGGGCGGGCACATGGTGTGCCCGCCCTCTGCTTTTCGTGGCGCCAATGCGCCGACGCTGTATGGAGTTCCTTACGGAGCCGAGTAGGTCTTGGTCCAGATGACCGAGCCGTCGGGGTTCAGGTAGGTGTAGGTCACCTGCGGGTTGTCGGTCACGCCGGCTGCTTCGAGCGCAGGAATCAGCATGTTCTCGGCAGGGCCCTTCAGCATGTCGCTCATCGAGTCAAAGCTCTCAGCCGCAACGGCTGCATCAATGGGCTCAGCGAAGGTGTAGGTGTAAACGAGCGTGTTGCCGTTTGCTGAGGACACGCTGATGTCCGAGTAGGTGCCCGCGAACATGTCGACCTGGCTCTCTACTTCGGCCCGCGCCTCTTCAATGAAGGCATCAAGCTTCTCAGCCTGCGAACCCGAGTCAGCGGGCTCCGGGGCCTCGGTGGGCTCTTCCGTCACGGGCGCCTCGGCGGAAGTCGTGACGGCGGGTGCGGAGGTGGTCTCTTCGGCGTCGTCATTGCTGGAGCAGCCGGTAAGGATGAGGCCAGCGACCGCAGTTGCAGCAGCAGCCACGGCGACGCGTCGGAAGATCTGGGTCATGGTGTCCCTCAGTTCGTTGTGGTGGTGACGGTCACGACATACACAGCCATACAGCGCGACATGCGCGAGTCGTGGTGTTCTTTCTAGCGTGTGTTTATTGCGCGCTGGTAACGCGAGCCCGCAAAAGGTGGAATATTCCCCATGCCCCCGCTAGGCCGTGGCCCAGGGGCGGAAGTGCCGGATGCGTGCCCGCGCTGCCTTGCCCTGCTCGACCACCCGGGCTGGCGCCGTGCCGCCGAGCCCGTCACGCGCGGCGAGCGAGCCCTCAACGGTCAACACTGACAACACGTCGGCCGTGAGAGACGGGTGAAGGGTGGACAGCTCCTCAGCTGTCAGTTCGTGCAGCTCCTTGTCGCGCTTCTCGCACAAGCGAACCGCCGCACCGGCCACCTCATGGGCGTCACGGAAGGGCACACCTTGCTTGACGAGCCACTCGGCCACGTCGGTGGCCAAGGAAAAGCCCGCGGGCGCCAACTCCGCCATCCGCTCGGGGTGGAAGCGCAGGGTGCGGATCATTCCGGCGAAGGCCGGAAGGACGACCTCGAGAGTCTCGACGGCGTCCAGCACAGGCTCGTGCACCTCTTGAAGGTCGCGGTTGTACGCAAGCGGCAGGCCCTTGAGCGTCGCAAGCAGACCCGTGAGGTTGCCGATGAGTCGACCCGCCTTGCCTCGCGCAAGCTCAGCAATATCCGGGTTCTTCTTCTGCGGCATGATGCTCGAACCGGTCGAGTACGCATCGTCCAGCGACACGAAACCGAACTCCACCGTCGCCCATGCGATGACCTCCTCGGAGATCCGCGAGAGATCGACACCGATCATCGCGGCCACCCACGCGAACTCCGCGATCACATCGCGCGCGGCCGTCGCGTCGATCGAGTTCTCCGTGGGGCCAGCGAAGCCAAGCTCGCTCGCCACAGCAGAGGGATCGAGCCCGAGCGTCGAACCCGCAAGCGCACCAGCTCCATACGGCGAATAGGCAGCACGCGCATCCCAGTCCGTGAGACGTTCGACATCGCGCAGCAACGGCCACACGTGAGCCATGAGCGAGTGACCAAGCGTCACGGGTTGCGCGTGCTGGAAATGCGTGCGTCCCGGCATCGGGTCATCGATGTGGCGGTCCGCCTGCTCGAGCAGAGCCTCGGCGGTATCGAGCAACAGCGCCGCAATAACTCGCGCGTGGCGGCGCAGATACATGCGCGGCAGGGTCGCGATCTGGTCATTGCGCGAACGACCAGCACGCAGCTTCCCCCCGAGTTCGGGGCCGACGCGCTCAATGAGGATGCGCTCAAGCGCACCATGGACGTCCTCATCCTGGGGTGAGGGACGCAGTGTCCCCGCAGCAACATCGGCCCGCATTCCACCTAGCGCCTCAACCATCGCGGCCGATTCGTCACCAGTCAGCAGGCCCGCCTTCTCCAGCGCGTGTGCGTGGGCGATCGATGCGGTGAGGTCGTCGTCCGCGTAGCTCCAGTCAAAGTGAGTGGACACGCTGAGGCGCGCGAGCGCTTCGGCAGGTCCACCCGAGAAGCGTGCGCCCCACAGGGCGCCCTCGTTGGTGCCGTGCTCCGTCATCGCATGTCCCTTCCCCTTGACACTCAATCGCCAAGTGCACCGGCGCGCTCTGCGCGAGCCGACGCCTGCTTCGCGGCAAGACCGTAGATCTCGATGAAGCCACGGGCAGCGCTCTGGTCGAACGTATCGCCTTCGTCGTAGGTGGCGAGGCTGAAGTCGTAGAGACCGACGTCAGAACGGCGGCCGTTTGCGACAGCCTTGCCGCCGTGCAGCTCCATCCGGACCTCACCGGTGACGAACTCCTGGGTGTCCTCAATGAAGGCGTCGAGCGACTTCTTGAGCGGCGAGGACCACATGCCGTCGTACACGAGGTCGGTCCACTTCTGCTGGATGACGCGCTTGTAGCGGGCCTGCTCACGCTCCAAGGTGACGTTCTCCATCTCCTTGTGCGCCTCGATGAGAGCAATCGCACCGGGCGCCTCGTAGATCTCGCGGCTCTTGATGCCGACGAGGCGGTCCTCCACGATGTCGATGCGGCCGATGCCTTGGGCACCTGCGCGTCGGTTCATTTCCTGGATCGCCTGGAGGGGCGTCACGGCCTGGCCGTCGATTGCCACGGGGACACCGCTCTTGAACGTGATGACGACCTCGTCCGGCACCGGCGGAAAGGCCGGGTCGTCGGTGTAGTCGTAGACGTCCTTGGTGGGCGCGTTCCAGATGTCCTCAAGGAATCCAGTCTCCACCGCACGGCCCCACACGTTCTGGTCGATCGAGAACGGGTTCTTCTTGGTGGTCGCAATCGGCAGGTTGTTGCGCTCGGCGTAGTCGATCGCCTTGTCGCGGGTGAGGGCAAGGTCACGCACGGGCGCGATGCACTTGAGCTCGGGGGCGAGCGACACGATGCCGACCTCGAAACGCACCTGGTCGTTGCCCTTGCCGGTGCAGCCGTGGGCGACAGTCGTCGCACCGAACTCCTTGGCGGCCTTCACGAGGTGCTTGACGATGACGGGGCGGGACAGCGCCGAGACCAGCGGGTACTTGTCGTGGTACAGCGCGTTCGCCTTGAGCGCCGGCATGCAGTACTCCTCGGCGAACTCGTCGCGGGCGTCGGCCACGTAGGCCTCAACAGCGCCGCAGTCGAGGGCACGCTGACGGATCACCTCAAGGTCCTCGCCACCCTGGCCTACGTCAACGGCAACGGCGATCACTTCGGCGCCCGTCGCGTCGGCAATCCAGCCGATGGCGACAGACGTGTCAAGGCCTCCCGAGTAGGCGAGGACGATGCGTTCGGTCATGGGGGTTCTACTTTCTGCTCAATCAGGAATCGTGACGGGCGCCGGCGGCGCGGTCGAGAAACTTCTGTGCGAGAGCGGGCCCACCGAGCGCGTCTCGCGAAATGACGATGATCGTGTCGTCGCCAGCGACGGTGCCGAGGATGTCCTCGTCGTCGTGCGTGTCGATCGCCATCGCCAAGAACTGGGCGGCACCTTCAGGGGTGCGCAACACGGCGAGGTTGGCGCTTCCTGCCGCCGAATGGAGCAGTTCGGCACACAACCGGTTGAGGCGAGCGCCGGTGTTGTCGACCACCTCCATCGTCGCCTGTGTCGCGTAAGTCAGCTTGCCGTCCGCATCCCGCACCTTGACCGCGCCGATCTCGACGAGGTCGCGCGACAGCGTCGCCTGCGTCACGCGCAGCCCTTCGGCCTCGAGAATCGCGGCCAGTTGCGTCTGCGACTCGATTCCGCCCTGCTCGATGAGGTGGCGGACCCGCGCCTGGCGTGCCGTCTTCGTGGCGGGAACGGTGGGAGTCATCGCTCGATCTCCGAGTGCTCCATCAGCCAGGTGAGGAGCGCCTTCTGGGCGTGAAGGCGGTACTCGGCCTCGAGCCACACAATCGACTGCGGGCCATCGATCACCTCGGCGGTGATCTCCTTGCCACGGTAGGCGGGCAGACAGTGGAGCACCTGCGCGCCGGGTGCTGCAAGCTCGAGCGTGCGCTCATTCACCTGGTATCGGTCAAAGGTGCCGTGGCGTTGCACGGCCTCTTCTTCGTCACCCATCGACACCCACGTGTCGGTGGCGATGATGTCGGCGCCCGTCACAGCGTCGTCATGGTCAGTGGTCACCTGGATCGAGCCACCGTGCTCGGCGGCGACTCGCTTCGCATCGAGCACAATCCGCTCATCGGGCTGGTACTCGACCGGCGCACCCACCCGCACATGCATGCCAGCGAGGGCGCCACCGAGCAGGTAGGAGTGCGCCATGTTGTTCGCGCCATCGCCCACGTAGGTGAGGGTGAGACCCGCGAGCGCATCTACTCCCCCACGCACGTCAGCGATCGCGGCAAGATCAGCGAGGATCTGGCACGGGTGGAACTCGTCGGTCAGCGCGTTCACCACCGGCACTCCCGCGTTCGCCGCCATCTCCTCGACACGGTCCTGGCCAAAGGTGCGCCACACAATCGAGCTCACCTGCTTGCCAAGCACCCGTGCGGTGTCAGCAATCGACTCGCCGCGACCCATCTGGGAGCCTTGCGCGTCGAGAACAAGCGGGTAGCCGCCAAGCTCGGCCACACCCACCGCGAACGACACCCGCGTGCGCGTGGACGGCTTGTCGAAGAGGACGGCGACCGACTGAGGACCTTCGTACGGCCGACGCAGGTGACGGTTGGCGCGGAAGGCAAGGGCCAGTTCGAGGACTTCGCGCTGCTCGGCGGCAGTGAGGTCGTCGTCACGAAGGAAGTGCCGGATCATGCGCGCTCCTTTGCGGCGGGCACAGCGGCGGCAAGGTAGTCGCCGAGCCATGCGATGAACGGGGTCGCTTCCGCTTGCGTGAGCGTGAGCGACGGCGCCAAGCGGATCGTGTCGGGGCTGGGCGGGTTGATGATGAAGCCTGCGTCGATGGCGGCTGCGGCCACATCGGCGCTGATCTGGGCCTCAAGCTGAATACCGAGGAGCAACCCTTCGCCCCGCACAGTGACGACGCCGGGGAGGACACCCACCGTTTCTTTGATCCACTCCCCCATCGTCTTGACGTGAGACAGGAGTGCGCGCTTGTCGATCGCGTCGAGGGTGGCGAGAGCGGCGGCGGACGCCAGCGCATTGCCGCCAAAGGTGGTGCCGTGCTGACCGGCCGTCAGCATCGTCGCCACGTCAGGCCCATAGGCCACGAGCGCGCCTATCGGGAATCCGCCGCCAAGGCCTTTGGCAAGCGTGACGACGTCGGGCTGGATGCCGTGCGCGTGCATGGCGAGCCAGTGCCCGGTGCGGGCGATGCCGGTCTGCACCTCGTCGACGATCATGAGGGCGCCGTGGCGGGTGGTGAGGGCCCGCGCTGCTTCGAGATAGGCGTGGTCGAGCGGCACAACTCCCGCTTCACCTTGGATGGGCTCGAGGAAGATCGCGGAGACGTCATCACCCATCACCGTGTTGAGCGCGGCGATGTCGTTGGCGGGTATGAACTCGACGCCAGGCGCCAGGGGCGCAAACGGCTCCCGGTATGCGGCCTTCGACGTGAGAGCGAGCGCGCCGGTGGAGCGCCCATGGAAGGAGCCCTCAAGCGCGAGGATGCGGGTGCGTCCGGTGCGGCGGGCGATCTTGAAGGCGGCCTCATTCGCCTCGGTGCCGGAGTTGGCGAGGAACACGCGGGAGCCCCCCGGGGCTCCCGTGATGTCGATCAGCCGCTCCGCGAGCGCAATCTGCGGTTCAGTCGCAAAGAAGTTCGATGCGTGGGCGAGGGTCGACGCCTGGTGGGCGATCGCGGCGACCCATTCGGGGTCGGCGTGACCGAGAGCGTTGACGGCGATGCCGCCGAGCAGGTCGAGGTAGCGGTTGCCGTCGGCGTCCCACACATACGAGCCTTCGCCCTTGGTCAGGACTCGCAGCGGGCGCCCAAAGGTGCCCATGAGCGCGTTCTGGTAACGGTCGAGGGCCTGCTCGACAAGGGGCCCGCTCATGCCCACAGGTCCACGTCGTCGGGCCGGACCATCGTGCCGATGCCGTCCGAGGTGAAGATCTCGGTCAGCAGCGAGTGCGCCTCGCGGCCGTCAATGATGTGGGCTTGGCCCACGCCACCGCGGACGGCGCGCAGGCACGCTTCCATCTTCGGGACCATGCCCTCCTCCAGGGTGGGCAGCAGCTGCTCGACGTCCGAGGCGTGAATGCGGCGGACGAGCGATGAGCGATCTGGCCACCGTGAGAAGAGGCCCTCGACATTGGTGAGGACAACGAGTTTGCGGGCGCGCAGCGCGACCGCGAGAGACGCCGCCGCGGTGTCAGCATTGACATTGAGGACTGTCGTCGGGTCATCGACGTCGGGCGCCACCGTGCTCACCACGGGGATGCGACCGGCATTGATGATGTCCTGCACCGCGGCGGGGTTCACCTTCACCACGTCGCCCACAAGGCCGACGTCGACCTGCTCGCCTTCGACAACAGCCTGGCGACGGCGCGCCTGCAACAGACCCGCGTCTTCCCCTGAAAGACCGACCGCAAGCGGGCCGTGGTCGTTGATGAGGCCGACGAGCTCACGCGAGACCTGGCCGGTGAGCACCATGCGCACCACGTCCATTGCCTCAGGGGTCGTGACCCTCAGGCCGCCTTTGAACTCGCTCGCGATGCCAAGGCGACCGAGCATGTCGTTGATCTGCGGGCCGCCACCGTGGACGACGACGGGGCGCAGGCCGAGCAGCCGGAGATGGACGACGTCCTGTGCGAAGGCACGCTTCAACGTCTCATCGACCATCGCGTTGCCGCCGTACTTGATGACGACGATCTGGCCGCGGAACTGCTCGATCCACGGCATCGCGTCGATGAGGACGCTCACCTTCTGCTGCGGGGTGAGGTCGGGGGTCTCGATCAGGTCAGTCATGAGGAGTACGCGCTGTTCTCGTGGACGTAATCGTGGGTGAGGTCGTTGGTCCAGACGGTTGCGGTGGCGTCGCCTGCGTGGAGATCGATGACGATGTTGACGTCCCGCTCAGTGAGATCGACGAGGGAGCGGTCCTCCCCCACACCCGCGGCCTTGCAGACGTGGACGTCGTTGACCCACACGTCGATCAGGGTCGCGTCAAAGGGAGCGATGTCCTCCGGCACGGTGCCCGCTGCCGCGATGATCCGACCCCAGTTGGGGTCGCGGCCAAAGATCGCCGCCTTGAAGAGGTTCGAGCGCGCGACGGCACGCGCGACCGCCTCTGCTGCCGTCTCGGTCGATGCGCCCTGCACGGTGATGGCGATGTCGTGGTCAGCGCCTTCGGCATCACGCAGGAGCTGCTGCGCGAGGTCGTGACAGAGCTCGGTGAGGGCTGCCTGGAACGTCGACGGCTCCGGCGAGGCACCCGACGCGCCGTTTGCAAGCAGAACGACCGTGTCGTTCGTCGACATGCAGCCGTCGGAGTCCAGTCGGTTGAGGGTGACCCGCACCGCCTCGGTCAGCGCCAGACGGGCTTGTGCTGCATCGATCTGGGCGTCAGTGGTGATGACGCACAGCATCGTCGCCATGCCGGGGGCGAGCATCCCCGCGCCCTTGGCCATGCCGCCGATGCTCCAGTCGCCCCCCTCGACAACGGCCGTCTTCGCCACGGTGTCAGTCGTCATGATCGCCTCTGCAGCGTCGGCGCCGCCGTCGTTCGCGAGTGCGGCCACCGCTGCGTCGACGCCGCCGAGCAGCTTGTCCATCGGCAGACGCGTGCCGATGAGTCCCGTCGAGCACACGACGACATCACCCGCCGAGATGTCCCGGCCGGTTTGCTGCAGGGCCTCTGCGACGTGCTCGGCTGTGGTGTGGGTGTCGGCGAAACCCTCCGGACCTGTCGCGGCATTGGCGCCACCCGAGTTGAGGATGACGGCGTCAACGCGCCCGTCCGCGACCACTTGGCGGCTCCACGCGACGGGTGCGGCGTACACCCGGTTGGACGTGAAGACGCCGACGCCCACAAACTGTGGGCCTTCGTTGACGACGAGTGCGACGTCCTTCTTTCCGCTCGACTTCAGCCCCCCGGCGGTGCCGGCGGCAGAGAATCCCTGGGGATGCGTGACGGACACGGGTGCGTCTCCCTGTTTTCCAGGCGCCTTACGGCGCCACTCCGATGGTGGCAAGGCCCGTTGTCTCGGGCAGTCCCAATGCAATGTTGAGGGACTGGAGCGCGGCGCCAGCTGTTCCCTTGACGAGGTTGTCGAGAGCGCAAACGGCGATGACGTTGCCTGCCCGCTCGTCGACTGCGACCTGGATGAGAGCGGTGTTGGCACCCACCGTTGCGGCGGTCGTCGGGATCTGCCCCTCTGGCAGCACGGTGACGAACGGTTCGCCTGTGTACGCGGACACCCACGCCTCACGCACGTGCGCGGCGGTGACGCCTTCAGCCAATGGCGCCGTCACGCTCGCGAGAATGCCGCGCGACATCGGCACGAGGATCGGCGTGAAGCTGACCCGAGCGTCGGCCGCACCTGCGGAGCGCACATTCTGAATGATCTCCGGAATGTGCCGGTGGGTGCCGCCGAGCGCGTACGGCGCGGCGTTGCCGAGTGCCTCCGCGGCAAGCATCGAGACAGCAAGCTTCTTGCCCGCACCTGAGTAGCCGACGGCGAGAGTCGCCACGATGCCCCTCGCGTCGATGAGCCCTGCCGCGACGCCGGGCTGGATAGCGAGGGTGACGGCTGAGGCATTGCATCCGGGCGCCGCGATCCGCTTCACTCCCCTGAGCGCGTCGCGCTGGCGACCCGTTGGCGTGATGAGCTCGGGAATGCCGTAGGGCCACGTCCCGGCGTGGTCTCCTCCGTAGTACGCGGACCACTCCTCGGCGCTCGCGAGCCGGAAATCGGCGCCACAGTCGACAACGAGGACGTCACCTGGGAGTTGAGCGGCGATCTGGGCCGACGTTCCGTGCGGCAAAGCGAGAACGACGACATCGTGCCCGGCCAGGTTCTCGACGGTGGTCTCGGTGATGGTGCGGTCCGCGAAGGGCACGAGGTGCGGGTGGTGCGCGGTGACAGCGTCCCCCGCCGACGAATTGGCCGTCAGCGCGCCAAACTCGATGTCCGGGTGCTGTGAGAAGACGCGCAGAACCTCGCCGCCTACGTACCCGGACGCACCAGCAACAGCTACCGAGAACGTCATAGTGAATAACTATACATGCGGATGCATGAACGACGGTACGCGCGCCCGCGCGTGTTGCGAGTGCCGAGGACTGCTGCGGTCGCTCGAGTGCCCACGCACCTGCACAATTGGCTCATGCAGAACTTGCGCATGCGGGTCATGAGCGAAGCGGATATCCCCGCCGCGCTCACACTCAACAATGCAGCGCAGCCGGCGATGAACCCGCTCACCGAGGACGACATGCGTGAGCTGTTCAGCTACAGCGACATCGCGCTCGTCGGCATCAATCACCAACGCGAGCTCATCGCCTTTCTCATCTGCCTCTCGATGGGCAAGCCGTACACCTCCGAGAACTACCGCTGGTTCGAGGAGCGCGGCGTGCGCCACCTTTACGTTGACCGCGTGGTCGTCGCGCCGTCCGCGAAGGGAACCGGCATCGGCACGGCGCTGTACGAGTCTGTGTTCGCTCACGCCCGCCAGATCGGCGCCAATGAGGTGACCGCAGAGGTGAACCTCGACCCCCCGAACCCCGGCGGTGTCGCTTTCCACGAACGTCTGGGCTTCCGCCGTCTTGCCGAGCAGAGCACGCGCGGCGGCACCGTTCACGTCGCGCTCATGGCGCGCTCCGTCTACTAGACGCCTCGGCGCGTGCGGCGGGAGTGTCAAACGTCGCCAACCACAGCGTCGGCCTTGCCTCTGTGCCTACGATCACACAATGCGGATCCTCATTGTCGGCGGCACCGGCCTCATCTCGTCCGAATTTGCGCGCGTGTGCGCCGAGCGAGCGGACCAGCTCACTCTCATCACCCGCGGCACGTCGACCACGGCGTCGCCCCCTGCTGGGGCACACGTGCTTCACGCCGACGCGACGGACGCCGCAGCGGTGCGGTCGCTGTTGCGTGGGGCGCGCCTTCGCGGTGAGAAGTGGGACGCCGTCGTCCAGTTCGTCGCGTTCGGCCCCGAGCACGTCGCCGACGATGTGGAGACCTTCGCGCCGGTCGCTCACCGCTACGTCTTGGTTGCGACGGCGGCCGCGTACGCGTCTTTCGAACGCTTCCAGCCGCTCACCGAGGACACGGAGCAGCGCAACGACTTCTGGGCATATGCGCGCGAGAAGCAGGCGGCCGAGCACATGTTGCGCGAGCGGGCGGAGCGGGCCGGGCTCGCCTTCACGATCGTGCGACCGGCTCACACCTATGGAGACTCGAAGATTCCCGGCTACACGGGGGTGTCTCGCCACCCGTGGACCCTCGTCGACCGCATGCGGCGCGGGGCGGACATCATCATTCCGGGCGATGGCACCTCAGTGTGGACCATCACCCATGCGCATGACGTCGCCACCGCAATGCGCGGCCTTCTCGATACGCCTGCGGCGGAGGGACGCGCTGTCCACGTCACCTCAACAGAGGCGCTCACGTGGATGGGACTCCACCGCACGATTGCCCACGCCGCCGGGCTGAGCGATGAGGCCTTCGAGGCACAGGTGGTGAACGTGCCGACCGCAGCGCTCGTGGCCGCAATGCCGTCGCAGCGCGGATCGCTGTACGGCGACAAGATGCATGGCGCCGTCTACGACACGAGCCTCATCGAGGAGCTCGTTCCGGGGTGGCGCGCGACGATCCCCTTCGCCGAGGGGGCGCGGCGGGCGGTTGCAGCCTTTGAGGCGCGGCCGGAGTGGCAGACGATCGACGACGCCGCAAATGAGGTGTTCGACAGGCTCGGGCGTATTTACCGGGATGCCCTTGGCGCCGCCGCGACGTGAGCGGCTGAGGTGTGATGTGCTTGTTCTTGTGAAAAGACGTGTGGGCGCAATCGTGCTGTCTGCCTGCCTCCTTGTCAGCGCCTGCGCCAACACGGGCGGATCCGGCAGCGTCCACGCGAACGGCTCAGCGACGAACACGCTTGATCCGATCACTGACGCCCAGCCGGCAGTGACGGCCCCAGCGTCGGCCCCGCCCGTCGAGGAACCGCGCGTGCCTGCCGTCCACCTCGAAAGCCCCACCCCGGCGCCTCCCCGTGCGGACCCCTGCGAGGACCCGAGTGCCTCAGCAGCCGGGCTCGCACCGATTGCGCACAATCGCTACGCGGAGATCTGCATTGGGATGTCCTTCACGGAAGCGACAGCCGCGATGCCTGGGCCCATCATCGCGGGGCGGGTCGAGTGCCCGTGGTACGCATCGGTGCTCGAGGCCCCCGATGCGGGGCTGTACGTGTCAGCCGTGACGCGCCCCGAAGAGCCCGGTGAGGAGATCATCCTCTTCACGATGACGTGGAGCGGCAGCCTTGCCAATGCGGCAACGTTCCCCTCGCCCGAGACTGCGGAAGGGATCTCTGTCGGCTCGCTTGCCGACGAGGTGAAGGCGGCGTATCCCAAGGCCAAGGAGGTCGTCGTGAACGATCCCGCTCTCGGCACGCGGCATCAGCTCGTCGCGCCCGGTTCAGGCGACATGGCGATCGTCTTTGACGTGACGGAGGGCCGAGTCTCCGCGGTGCATTGGGGAACCGGCCTCGCCGAAGGCTCGATCGCGGAGTACTGCGCGCTGTAGCCGGCACCGATTCTCGGCGTCGCGGGCGGGTCCCGAGCACAAATCAGGACGTTGTCTCTCACGGATCGCGCGGTTACAGTAGTCGCGAGTTGTCGAATCGCTTCGACTGGCGTCTCCGGGGGCACACCCGGCAGGTTGATTGCGAGCGGCGTCGAACGGAGTCATCGCATGCGCGTGTTGTTCATTGGCGGAACCGGCCTCATCTCATCAGCTGTGTCCCCGCTGCTTGTCGAGCGCGGCCATGACCTCACCCTCGTCACGCGCGGCACGTCCGCAAAGGCGCAGGTCCCCGCGGGTGCGCGCTCGATCGTCGCCGACGCGCTCAACCCTGCTGAACTGCGAGCCGCACTGAAGAGTGATGTCGCGACGCACGGCGAGTACGACGCCGTGGTCCAGTGGATCGGTTTCGATCCCGACCACGTGTCGCAGGACATCGAGACCTTCGCGTCGATCACCAAGCAGTACGTCTTCATCTCGTCCGCGTCGGCGTACCAGACGCCGCCGAACCATTACGTTGTGCGCGAGGACACGACGCCGCTGCACAACCCGCACTGGCAGTACTCGCGAGACAAGGCCGAGTCGGAGCACCGCCTTCGTGTCGCCCACGCGGAGTCTGGCTTCCCGTTCACCGTGGTTCGCCCCTCCCACACCTATGGCTACTCGGATGTGCCTGCGGCCGTGAACTCGTGGGTGCACCCGTGGACGTGGCCGGCCCGCCTGTTGCGCGGCGCTCCCGTCATCACCCACGGCGACGGCACGAGCCTGTGGACCCTCACCGATCACCGCGACTTCGCGGTGGGCATCGCTGGGCTCATCGGCAACGAGGAGGCGATCGGGGACGAGTTCCACATCACGTCCGACGACGTCCTCAGCTGGAATCAGATCCACCAGCACATCGGCGCGGCTTTGGGTGTGAGCGAGGACCAGTTGCAGGAGCAGACGCTCTACATCCCCACCGACCTGCTCGTTCGCTTTGACGCCGAGGCCTTTGAGGGGCCGCTGCTCGGGGACAAGACGAACGCCGGCGTGTTCGACAACTCGAAGCTCCGCTCGCTCGTGCCTGACTTCGCGCCGCGCTACCGCTTCGAGGATGCGATTCACGAGTCGATCGCGTGGTTCCGCGCCGACGAGTCGCGACAGACCATCGACACCGAGGCCGACGCGTTGTGGGACCGCGTGACCGAACGCTTCAGCCGTGGTGTGGCCGCGATGTTCGACGAGAGCTGAGCGGCCCGCGCCTAGCGACGCAAGCTCTCGGCGACGTGATCGAGCAGCTCTTGCCACGCGTCGGCGAACTTCGTGACGCCTTCTTCCTCAAGCTGCTGGGTGACCGACGCCAGTGAGATGCCCTCGGCCTCCACGCTTTCGATAGCCGCCTCAGCGTCAGCGAAAGCACCAAGCACGGTGTCCGTGTCCTCCGTCACGAGGCTGTGATCGGCTACGGCTGCGAGCGTCGCAGGCGGCATCGTGTTGACGACGCCGCGAGTGACGAGCTCGTCCACGTACATCGTGTCGGGGTAAGCCGGGTCCTTGACCGAGGTCGAGGCCCACAGGGGACGTTGCGGGTGCGCCGCGAGGGCCGCGAGGTCGTCCCACTCAGCGCCAGCGAAGCGCTCTTCGAACAGCTTCATGGCAAGGCGTGCGTTCGCAATAGCCGCCGAGCCGCGCGCCACGTGACCCTGCGGCAGCTTCTCATCGATGGCCGCGTCGACACGGCTCACAAAGAACGACGCGACGGAGACGATCGTCGAGAGGTCGTGTCCAGCGTCGGCCGCGCGACGCAAGCCCGCCATGTACGCGTCGATCACCTCGTTGTAGCGCTCGAGCGAGAAGATGAGCGTCACGTTGACACTGATGCCGTCCGCGAGCGCCTGCTCGATCGCCGGCAGACCCTCCTTGGTGGCAGGGATCTTGATCATTGCGTTGGGCCTGTCGACAAGCCACCACAGCTGTCGTGCCTCCGCGATCGTTGCAGCGGTGTCGTAGGCGAATCGAGGGTCGACCTCGATGGAGACTCGCCCATCGACTCCGCCCGTGCTGTCGTACACATCCCGCAGCACATCGCATGCGTCACGGACATCTGCGGTCGTGATCATCCGGACCGCTTCATCGACCGACACCCCGCGAGCCGCGAGGTCGCGCACCTGCTCGTCATAGGCGTCGGACTCGCTGACGGCTTTCGCGAAGATGCTCGGGTTCGTCGTCACTCCGACAACATGGCGCTCATCGACGTCGCGTCGAAGCGCACCATCGCGGATGGCCGTGCGGCTGAGTTCGTCCAACCAAATGGACACGCCTGCTCTGCTGAGCGAGTCAAGCGGCTGTGTGGCTTGCGTTGAGGTGGACATATGTCATTCCCTTTCCGCGGCCGCAAATTGTGCGGCCCACATCGGGGCAACGACTGCGGGGGCACGGAAGATTCCGCAGGCGGCCGATGAGCGCGGGGGCATAAGGTCGAAATTTGGCGTGTTGCGGGTAATAGGCCGTGTCATCCACCCATTGGAGGTTTTGGCCCATGTCGCAAGCCCGTCCGGTACGCGAACAAGCCGCTCGCCAGGGGGACGCAGACGCCCTCGTGTTCTTTGGCGCAAGTGGCGACCTTGCACGCAAGCAGATCTTTCCCGCCTTGCGCGCGATGGTCGAGGCAGGTGAATTGTCGGTGCCGGTTGTGGGGGTCGCCCACTCCGGATGGGACACCGACGACTTGCGCAAGCGGGCTCGCGAGTCCGTGCTCGAGCGCGGCGGCCCCGATGACGCGCACCTTGACACATTGCTTGGACTCCTCCACTACGTCGATGGCGACTACACCGAGGCGACGACGTTCGCTCGCCTGCGCGAGGAACTCAAGCGGGTTGGCTCCACCAGACCTGCGCACTATCTCGCGATCCCGCCCTCGCTCTTTGACGATGTGATCCGCGGCCTTCGTGACCATGGCCTGCACGAGGACGGGCGCGTCATCGTCGAGAAGCCCTTTGGTCGTGACCTCGCTTCCGCATGCGAACTTGACGATGTGGTGAGCACCGCGTTCGCCGAGAACTCGGTGTATCGCATCGACCATTACCTGGGCAAAGACGAGATCATGAACCTCCTCTACATGAGGTTCGCGAACACGTTCCTTGAGCCGGTGTGGAACCGGCAGTACATCGATCACGTCCAAATCACTCTGGCGGAAGACTTCGGCGTGGAGGGGCGCGGCGCTTTCTACGAGTCTGCTGGGGCGCTGCGGGACGTCATTCAGAACCACGTGTTTCAAATCGTCGCCTTGCTTGCGATGGAACCGCCGGCCTATCAGGGATACGACGCCGTGCAGATCGCGAAGGAGGCGGTGTTCCGATCGATGCGTCCGCTCACCCGAGACGATGTGGTGCGGGGCCAGTTCCGCGGCTACCGAGAGGAAGCGGGGGTGGCGGCCGATTCTGATGTCGAGACCTTTGCCGCGGTGCGCCTCCACATCGATTCGTGGCGGTGGGCGGGCGTGCCGTGGCTCTTGCGCACGGGCAAGATGCTTGCGAACACGAGTGGCGAGGTGATCGTGTACTTCAAACGCCCACCGCAGCAGCTCTTTGACGACGCACACGAGGACGACAGACCCAATTACCTGCGGTTCCGATTGAGCCCGGTGTCCCGCATTGCTCTTGCCGCGCGCGTCAAGAGCCCTGGCGAAGAGTTCCGAGGCCTCCAACGCGAGCTGATGATGAACACTGAAAGCCCGCTCGAGCGCGCGCCGTACGAACGACTGCTGGCCGGAGCAATGGCGGGAGACCGAGCCCTCTTCACGTCGCGCGGCTCCGTCGAGGCCGCGTGGCGAGTTGTTGATCGTGTGCTCGTCGATCATCACCCTGCTGTGGCGTATGAGCCCGGCACGTGGGGGCCACCCGAAGCGGATCGCCTCGCCGCCGCCGTTGGCGGCTGGCATCACCCTGTCCCCGAACCCGCTCTCGATGCGGATGCGTCAGCGAAGGAGAACTCATGACCACCACTCAACAGATCGGCATGGTCGGCCTCGGGCGCATGGGCACAGGTCTCAGCCGCCGGCTGATGAAGGGCGGCCACACTGTTGCGGTCTACGACCTCAACCCTGACTCGGTCCAGGCGCTCGCGGCGGAAGGGGCTCGCACGGTGGATGATCTCGCAGGCTTCGCCGCCGCACTCGAGGCGCCACGCACGGTCTGGGTGATGGTGCCGGCAGGCGCGCCAACGGATGCCGTCATTGATTCCCTCGCGGACGTCCTCGAACCTGGCGACACGATCATCGATGGCGGCAACACGTATTACCGCGATGACCTGCGCCACGCGGCCGCGCTCGCTGAGAAAGGCCTTCACCTCATCGATGTCGGCACATCAGGCGGGGTGTGGGGTGCGGAACGCGGCTTTTCTCTCATGATCGGCGGGGACGACGCCGTGGTCGAGCGGCTGAGTCCAATTTTCCGCACGCTCGCACCGGGTATCGACGCGGCCGTGCGCACAACGGGCAAGACCGGCGCACCTCTCCCTGGCGAAGAGGGGTGGCTGCACTGCGGCCCGGTTGGCGCGGGGCACTTTGTCAAGATGGTGCACAACGGCATCGAGTATGGATTGATGGCGGCGTACGCCGAAGGCTTCAACCTGCTCAAGGCGGCTGATGCAGGAGTGCCCGGCACTCCCGCGCACGAGGCCCAAACCGCGCCGATGTCGAACCCTGAGTACTACCAGTACCACCTGAAGGTTGACGAGATCGCAGAGGTCTGGCGCCGCGGCTCCGTCATTGGCTCATGGCTGCTCGACCTCACGGCCGATGCGCTGCACACATCGCCGGACCTCAGCGAGTTCTCGGGCGTTGTGGCGGACTCGGGTGAGGGCCGCTGGACCTCCATCGCGGCGATCGACGAGGGCGTGCCGACGCCGGTGCTCACCACCGCGCTGTACTCACGCTTTGCGTCACGAGACCTCGACGCATACGCCGAGAAGGTGCTGAGTGCAATGCGCAAAGGTTTCGGCGGGCACGCCGAGTCAAAGCCTTCAGGAGAGTAGCTGGCACCCGCCCGGATCGCTCGCCTCATGGCGCTGCCTCCGTTCCTCGCGTCGGCGGCCACGCGCCATCGCGTCGCTGCTCCGGCGCCGGTCGCGGTCGCGTCTCGGTCAGCTCTTGGTCTCACCCTTGCGCGCGCGGGTCTTGTTCACCGTCGCGGCGGCGATCTCTTGGGCGCGGTCCTCTGAGCGACCGCGGTCAAGCTCGGATTCCTTGATCTTCTTGTACTGGCGCTCTCTCTTGTCGCTCCACTGGTTCGGCATGATGCGACTCCTTTCGGGTGCGGTGCGAGCCTTAGGGCTTGTGAGCTCGTCTCCTTTGTCAACGAACGACCGCGTCCGATATGCCCGATTCAGGTCGCGCGCGGACCTAGGTCCCGTTTTGTTACGCCCTTGAGACGGCAAACTCCGCGTAAAGAAACGGGCGCAGCGGCTGGTGTTGTGCCCCTCCCAAAGGAGCAAGTCCGTGAACCCCATTGCCATTGACACTCAAACCCCGGCACCCGATACGCCTCCCCTGCTCGCCGCGATGCTCGGGACCGCCAGCATCCCGGCAGCGTTGCGCGATGCGCTCAACGCAAGCCCGCGCGTCGTGATCCCCGCGAACCGCGCTGAGCTCTATCAGCTGGCATTGGGACCCGAAGGCGGCCCGGTCTTCTCGGTCGACTACGTGGCGGGCGATCGCGTCATCACTGAAGCGACCGTGACCCGCTGTCGCAACGGAGCGGCCGTCAACTATCCCGAGGACTACATGCGCCGCCGCGACCCCGAGTGCATGGTGATCGCCGACTCGCGCCCCACGGACAAGACCCGCTACGAGGATCGCTTTCGCGAGAGCTTTGACCGCGTCAAGGCGGAGACCTTCGCCTGGCTCGGCACACAAGAGCTCGTTGTCGTCCCGTTCAAGGCCGGTGGCCTCACATACGGGTCCCCGTCACTCGCGGTCGTCCCGCTCAACGCAGCGTTCTTCGCGCTCGCGCTCGTCGACCTGCAGGGCTGGACAACCTTTGACGAGATCGGGCCGTTCACTCCGCGTTCGATCCTGTACGTCGCACCGCCGTTCCGGCACACCCACTTCGATGCCAAGCAGGTGGTGGTCCACGACCGCACGGAGACTCTTCACGAGATCTTCGCGTACAACCTCTACCCCGGACCGAGTGCCAAGAAGGGCGTGTTCTCGGTGCTGCTCGACATCGGCGAGACCGAAGGCTGGATCACCGCGCATGCCTCCTCGGTGCGTGTGACAACCCCGTACGACAACGAGACGATCGTCATGCATGAGGGCGCCTCAGGTGGCGGAAAGTCCGAGATGTGTCAGGACCTGCGCCGCGAAGCCGACGGCCGCATCCTTCTTGGCGTCAACACGGTGACGGGCGAGCCGTATCACATCACTTTGTCTGAGTCCTGTGAGCTCGCTCCCGTGACGGACGACATGACGCTGTGCCACCCAGCCGTACAGACCGGCGACGGTCGCATGGTCGTGGCCGATGCCGAAGACGGCTGGTTTGTGCGCGTCGACAACCTCAAGCAGTACGGCGAAGACGTGAACTTCGAGCGGGCCTGCATCCACCCCGAGCAGCCGCTCGTGTTCTTCAACATCCATGCCGTGCCTGACGCCACGGCCTTGCCGTGGGAGCACACTCTCGACTCGACGGGCAAGCCTTGCCCCAACCCGCGCGTCGTCATCCCTCGCTCGCACATCACGAACGTCGTCAGCACGCCCGAACCCGTGGACGTGCGCACCTTTGGCGTCCGCATGCCGGCGTGCACGGCCGACAAGCCTTCCTACGGAATCATGGGCATGACCCACTTTGTGCCCCCGGCGATTGCGTGGCTGTGGCGCCTCGTCGCACCGCGCGGCGACAAGAACCCGTCGATCGGTGAGGCAGCGGACGCCGTCAACACGCTTGAGCACGGTGGCATGGTGTCCGAGGGCGTCGGCTCATACTGGCCGTTCTCGACGGGCACCAAGGTGGCGGCCGCGAACCTTCTGCTCAAGCAGATCCTCACCTTCAATCACACGCGCTATGTGCTGACGCCGAACCAGCACATCGGCAGCTACAACGTGGGCTTCTCAGCCGAATGGCTCACCCGCGAGTGGCTTGCCCGCAAGGGTGGCGGACGAGTGCGCGCCGACCAGCTCGAACCCGCGCGCTGTCCGCTGTTCGGCTACACGCCCAAGGAGATCTCTCTCGACGGACAGCCCGTGCGGCGATCCTTGTTGCGTCCAGAGTTGCAGTCCTCGATGGGCGTCGTCGCCTACGACGAAGGGTGCCGGATTCTCAGCGGCTTCTTCCGTTCCGAGCTGCAGCAGTTCCTCACTTCGGAGCTCGACCCGCTGGGTCGCGAGATCATCGAGCTGTGTATGCGCGGCGCACCCGTCGAGGAGTACGAGAAGCTCACGCCGATGTACCTGTAACCCACCCCCACCAGCGTTTGCGGTGAGTTGTTGGAGTGTCCAGCACCGCCGCGAGGCGTTTGCGGTGAGTTGTTGGAGTGTCCAGCACCGCCGCG
>ENA-UOVV01001289-UOVV01001289.1-compost-metagenome-genome-assembly--contig:-NODE-1289-length-19789-cov-11.882588_pt1 | contig 19789 bp, 17 predicted proteins | sample MGYA00238155_ERZ761577 | MGnify/ENA primary metagenome ERZ761577 (study PRJEB28898, sample SAMN06268775) | compost metagenome | isolation source: Emeryville, CA | place: USA:Emeryville, CA | collected...
CATTAGAATTTACGCAAACAAAAAACTCCTGAATTATATCCAGGAGTCTCTTAAGAAAGTTTATATCCTTCGCTTACTTCGCGCTATCTCCCTCTGTAGCAGGAGCTTCTGATGCGTTTGGAAATGCCGGGATCAAACCACCACCTGGCATCGGTGCTGATTGAGCTCTTTCGATATTCACACTATTAATTCGGCTCGAAGATGTATCACCACTTTTGAGCATGACATAGGAAGCCATTGACAGGATGACAATTGCACCGGCAAACCCCCAGGTGATCTGCTCCAACAAATCGGTCGTTTTTTTCACTCCAAACATCTGAGATGTGTTGCCTCCACCAAATTCACTGGATAATCCACCCCCTTTCGAGTTTTGAACCAATACGATTAAAATCAACAAAACAGCTAAAATGATAGCTAGGACACTAATGGCTATATACATGATTTAAATTTTTACCGAATAACTAAACCTGTTTACGAAAGGTTGTAACCTATAATTCTAAACAGTTCTAACTTAACATTTCAATTTTTTTGGCAAAGTAATCCTTTTTTTCCGGCATTTTCAAAATTAGTTTTTCATAAATTCCTATTGCCTTCTCTTTTTTTCCTTGCTTCGCCAATATTTCAGCAAATGATTCCGTTGCCAAGTCCTCAATGGAAATTTCACTCCGTGAACTAAAATCCTCTATTTCATCGGTTGCCGATAATTCCGGGGGGCGACTTCGTATGGTCGGGTCGGTTTTTATAAAGCGTTGAATAATTTCCTGGACAGGTGTTGGGGCTTGGGTTTCGTCCTCTTCCGGTAGCGTACCTAAAGAATTTTCTAAGGTAAATTCGACCAAGGTCGTAGGTTCGTAGGGTATAAACGAATCGGCCTCGGGCGTACTTTCCGGAGCCTTATCTTCCATGATCGGCCCTTCTATTTTGGTTTGTGGTGTTCGTGTCAACCGATTCAACAAGTCTACCGACCATTCCATGTCATTCTCCACCAACATTTGAAGCGCTCTGCGGTTGTAGGCATAAATGGATGCTTTGGGTATATAACGATGTAAGTCATTAGGCTCACCTATCGAAACGGCTTTTGCCAGCAACACATGGGCAAGCTGAAAATAGGGATATTGTTCCTTCCATTGAATCAGCTTGTCGATGTCCGACTTTTGGAGCAATTCCGGTTGTGTTACCCAATAGGAAAACATCTCTTTATCTGCCATTCGAATTTCAGGTTAATGTTCGGCGACTTACCAGTCGGCGGCCGATTTATTAAATATATTTTGGACTAGTTGGTCGAGTATCTTCGGGAGAATTCGGGCTTCATTGGCATCCAAGGTCTCACCTTGCGGAAAGTCTTCGTAAAAGGTAAATGACTGATCAAAATTCTTCGTTTCGTCATGGTTATTCGTAAACCTCACCTGAACCGTTACGTTTAACCGGTTAAAACCGGCTTGATCGTTGGCGGTGGGAGCTACAGGCGTTACATCATACCCGGTGAAAGTCCCCTCTAAAATCAGATCACCCCCACTAGGCAGCTGGGTCAAATTCGTATTTCGTTGAAAATATTCTTTCAACTTTTCCGAGAAGTCCAGCGGAAGGCTAGCTGGCCCCCCTGCCGTGCTCATCGTAAAATTCAATACGGTAAAGGTCTTGATATCGGGTGATAGGTTGGTTCCGGTAAAAGAATAGATTCCACAGCCTTGAAAAACCATTGCCAACAGAAACCCAAAACTTATGCCAATTCGAATTTTTTGCCTTTTAAAATTTAACATCGACAGCTTAACTGTTTATTTCCGATCGAAAAACAACGAGGTTTAGGGGAATATTTAAGGTTAATAATAATCGTTTCTAATTAAGTTAAACTGATTAAAATCGGCAAATACCCCTGGGAAATCTTAACTCTCTATTCCATATTCCTTAATTTTCCGATACAGAGTGCGTTCGGAAATCCCCAGTGCTTGAGCGGCGTACTTTCTTTTGTTGTTATTTTTTTGTAACGACTTAATAATCAACTCCTTCTCATTTTCTTCCAGGGATAATGACTCTTCGTCCTCCGTGGTATGATCAACGTCTTCCACCACAACTCCTTCCTCGGTATAGTCATCGATATCGACAATACGGGACTGAGGCGAAGTTATAATGCGAGGTGATTCTGCGCCAGAAGGTGCGGCCGGCAGAAAGGTTTCCTGCCCAATTCCGCTGAATAATTCTTTGTTTTTCTGCAATAATTCATTGCCATTGAATTGATCACCCTTCAAGACTTCAAGAACTAGTTTCTTCAGCTCTGTCACATCCCGTCGCATATCAAAAAGCACCTTATACAGCAGCTCCCTCTCCGAGATCGAAGTGTCTGATTCCCCCACATGGATCAGTCCTCTCCGAACAGACGGTTGGACAGGTTGCAGGTATTTTTGTAAAACCGAAGCATCGATGGGTTGATCCTTATCCGTTTCCAGAATAGTGATCTGTTCGGCGATATTTTTAAGTTGTCGAATATTGCCTGGGAACTCGTGTTCCATGAGCACTTGCCGGGCTGATTCCGTTAACCTCACTGGTTTGGTGCGATATCGTTCGGCAAAATCATTCGTAAACTTCTTGAACAATAGCACCACATCCTCACCTCGCTCGCGCAATGGGGGCACATAAATGGGGACGGAGTTTAACCGGTAGTAAAGGTCTTCCCTGAATTTACCCCTCTCCACAGCGGCAATTAAATTCACATTGGTAGCTGCGACGACCCGTACATCTGTTTTTTGCACACGAGACGAGCCCACCCTTATGAACTCTCCGTTCTCCAACACTCGGAGTAAACGGGCTTGAGTTCCCACGGGCATTTCTCCAATCTCATCTAAAAAAATTGTCCCGCCGTTCGTTGTTTCAAAATACCCTTTTCGAGCATCCAAAGCGCCAGTAAAAGCTCCCTTTTCGTGCCCGAACAACTCCGAATCGATGGTCCCCTCAGGGATAGCCCCGCAGTTGATGGCAATAAATGGACCGTGTTTACGGGTACTTAGACTATGAATAATTTTCGAAAACGATTCCTTTCCACTTCCACTTTCTCCGGTGATCAAAACGGTCAAATCCGTTGTGGCTACTTGCATGGCTACATTGATCGCATGATTTAAGGCAGGGGCATTCCCTATGATACCAAAGCGATTCTTTATAGCCTGTATTTCCGGAGTGTTCATAACCAAACTATCTCTTTTCAAACCAAAAAATTAAACTACCTCTTCCTGTACGACTTCGCCAAGGAGGGTGGCAGCCGTACAATCCGTTACCAACACATTTACGTATTCTCCTTTTTGAAAATTTTCGCGAGGGAATACAACTACTTTATTTTGATCATTCCGACCTTGCAAAAATTCTTCCGAACGTTTAGACTCCCCTTCAATCAGAACTTTGTGTACTTTCCCAACTGCTTCCTTATTTCTTTCGAGGGAAAGCTTTTGCTGTAGGTCGATTATTTCTTTCAAACGTCGCTTTTTAACCTCTTCCGGCACATCATCCTTTAGTCTTTTGGCAGCGGGAGTTCCCGGTCTTTCCGAATAGGAAAACATGTAGCCATAGTCAAAGCGGGCGTATTCCATCAGGGTTAAGGAGTCGCGATGCTCTTCCTCGGTTTCCGAACAAAAGCCGGAAATCATATCGTGGGATATCCCACAATCATTTCCCAAAATAGTTCTGATCCGGTCTATTTTTCCAAGATACCATTCCCGGTCATAGGTACGGTTCATGAGTTTCAAGATACGACTGTTTCCACTTTGGGCTGGTAGGTGGATGTACTTACATATGTTGTCATAGGCCTTCATGGTATAGAGCACCTCATCAGTAATATCCTTTGGATGGGACGTACTGAATCGCACCCTTAAATCTGGATGCACCTGAGCGACTCTTTCCAACAGGTTAGCAAAATTCACCGATTCACCTTCCTCTGGTTGCCAGTGATAACTGTCCACATTTTGCCCTAAGAGGGTCACCTCTCTATATCCATTTTCGAAGAGCTCCTCCGCTTCCCGCACAATCGAGAACGGATCGCGGCTGCGTTCACGCCCTCTCGTGAATGGCACCACACAAAAGCTACACATGTTATTGCAACCTCTCATGATGCTGATGAATGCGGTAACCCCATTAGAATTAAGGCGAATGGGTGAAATATCCGCGTATGTCTCTTCTCTTGAAAGAAGCACATTCACCGCTTTCTGGCCCGATTCCGCCTCTTCAACCAAGTTAGGAAGATCCCTGTACGCGTCAGGCCCGGTAACGATGTCCACGACCTTCTCCTCCTCCAGCAACTTAGCCTTCAGTCGTTCCGCCATGCATCCAAGCACCCCGATCAGTAGCCCCGGTCTTTTCTTTTTAAGTGCATTAAGTGCTTTTAAACGGTTTCTGACTTTTTGTTCAGCGTTATCCCGGATAGCACAAGTATTCAAAAAAATCAAATCGGCTTCCGTTTCAACAGAGGTGGTTGCAAAACCTGCGTTCCGCATAACCGAGGCCACAATTTCGCTGTCAGAAAAGTTCATCTGACAACCGTAACTCTCTATAAATAAACGCTTTTTACCAATGGCTGGTTCATCGGCCGTCACCTGCTTGATTTCACATCCTGCTTTATCTTCTTCGGTTAAAACCTTTAACCCCCTGGCGACTACGGCACTCGGTTCTTGACTCATTATTTCTTAATAAATTGCAATTAACTGTACGTAATTCCCGTCAAAATTCAAACCACAAAATTAGCAAATAAATTCCAGAAACCTGACAAAGTGACAGTCATTTAACATTCATTCTCAACCGATGATTAAAACGCAAGGGTGGGTGATTCATTCGCCGCCGCAGCGTTGGTATGAAACGATCTTTCTCTTATTTGAGCCCAGAAATTAGGTATCACTCTACTATGAAAGCGCCCCATACTACCCGTTTCCGAATGAAAAAAGCCGACTCGGAAGATGAGTCGGCTTGTGATATCGTAGAACTATAACTAGGAAGGTAGATTCTCCGCTACTTTATCCCAGTTAACCACGTTCCAGAACGCATCGATAAAGTCCCCCCTTTTGTTTTGATATTTCAAATAATAAGCATGCTCCCATACATCGAGCCCAAGAAGGGGAGTTCCTTTTATTTCAGAAACATCCATTAGAGGGTTATCTTGATTGGGAGTAGACCCTATTTCCAAACTATTTCCATTGGCTACCAACCATGCCCAACCCGACCCAAAACGGCCTAAACCGGCTTTTTTAAAGGCTTCTTTAAACTGGTCGAACGACCCAAATTGACCATTGATCGCATCGGCTATCTTGCCAGTAGGCTCTCCTCCTTTGTCGGGACCTAGGATTTCCCAGAAAAAGCTGTGGTTCCAATGCCCCCCACCGTTATTACGTACAGCAACGGGGTTTGAGCCGGCTGACTGAAGCAGTTCCTCTAAGGTTTTATTGGAAAGATCAGTGCCCTCCAGTGCTTTATTTAAATTGGAAATATAGGCTGTATGATGTTTGCTATAATGAATTTCCATCGTTTCCCTGTCGAAATAAGGCTCTAGCGCCGCAAAATCATAGGGCAGCTCTTTTTGTGTAAAGGGAGCTACCTCACGCACGGCCGAACCAGGCGTACATCGAACGGCTGTGCTGGCAAACCCCAGTACAAGAGCGCCTCCCGTAACGGTTTGCAAAAACTCTTTTCTATTCATCGTAATCTGTGGTTGGTTTAAAAATGGAAGTTAAGAAATTATTTAGTAAATAGTCAACATAGTACAGGTTCATTCCTACGTCTTAAAGGTTTATTCGTACGAAAGTCGCCCGACGATGCTTCGACCGAGCGTTACCTCGTCAGCATATTCCAGATCACCACCGACGGGGATACCCCGGGCGATGGTGCTTATTTTGACACCACTCTCCTTGAGTTTCTTCTGGATATAAAAAGCGGTGGTGTCGCCTTCCATCGTTGGACTTAGCGCCAATATGATCTCTCGTACGGGATGCTCTTCGTCGGTGGTATAAACCCTTTCGACGAGTGAATCGATCGTCAACTCAGAAGGGCCTATTCCTTCCATAGGCGAAATTACTCCCCCCAAAACATGGTATAGCCCGTTGTATTGAGCCGTATTTTCGATGGCCATCACATCCCGAGTATCGGTAACGACGCAGATAATAGAACGATCCCTACGATGGCTGGAACAGATTAAGCAAAGTTCGGAATCGGACAGGTTATGACAAAGCTTACAATAACTAGTCTCTTCCCTCAAAGCCACCAAAGCACGGACCAGACTTGTGGTCTGTTCTTTGTCTTGTTTCAGAAGGTACAAGGCGAGCCGAAGTGCGGATTTTTTGCCAATTCCCGGCAGTTTTGAGATTTCATTGACCGCATTTTCAATAAGCTTGGAAGGATAATTCATCGTTTTTTACGAATAACAAAAAAGGTCTTCCCTTAGAATCAGAAGACTTCAGCCGAAATGCCACGGCGACAAATTTCATTCCGCATCCCCACAAGCTCTTCGAAACTTCCATCCTTCACCTTGCATTTTCCTTTGAAATGGATAATCAACGTACACTGTTCAGCTTGCTCCTGTGTATGCCCGCAAACTTCCATCAGAGTATCGATGACCCAATCAAATGTATTTACATCGTCATTGAACACAACCAGACTCCTTACTTCCGTATCAATGGTCTCCTGCAAAACTTCGGTTTCGACGTCTTCGCTGATTTGCATTATCAATCCAAATTTGTTTCTGACAAGCAAATCTACTCAAAGATGCTCAACTAAAGAAGGTTTTTTTGTAGTTTCACTGCCCAAATTCATAGTATCAGACGGTGGATACAGCATCATGATCTACCAAAAGTACAGTTTATTTCACCATCGATGAATCCCTATATAGCGCTCGGTATCCTTTCCGCCTACTTTATAATGTTGATCATCGTGTCGGTTTATACCTCTCGCGGTGCTGACACGAATACATTTTTTACAGCCAATCGGCAATCCCCTTGGTATTTGGTCGCTTTCGGTATGATCGGAACCTCACTTTCTGGGGTAACCTTCGTATCCATACCGGGTTCGGTGGCTAATATCCAGTTTTCTTATTTCCAGGTTGTACTAGGTTACCTGGTAGGCTATCTGGTTATAGGTACCATATTAATGCCTCTCTATTACCGACTTAACCTCATTTCGATATACACTTATTTGGAAAAAAGATTTGGTTTTTGGTCCTATAAATCGGGTTCGGCTGTCTTCCTAGTATCGAGAACGGTTGGCTCGGCGGTTCGGTTATACATCGCTGCTGGGGTACTTCAATTGGCGCTATTCCAGCCATTGGGTATACCTTTTGAAGTCTCCGTTGGGATCACGATTCTATTGATCTGGGTCTACACCTTTAAGGGAGGCATCAAAACGATTATTGTTACCGATACCCTACAAACCCTATTTTTGATCACAGCGGTCATCCTTACCATTGTATTGGTATCTCGCGAATTGAATCTTTCCGGTATTTCGGAAATGGTGACCACCGTAAAAAATAGTGGTTATTCGCAAATCTTCTTTTGGGACGGAAATGATTCCAAAAACTTCTTCAAACAATTTTTGGCAGGAGCTTTTATCGCGATTGTCATGACCGGTCTGGATCAGGACCTAATGCAAAAGAACCTGACTTGCAAGAACATCGGGGAAGCCCAGAAAAACATGTTTTGGTTTACAGTTATTTTGGTGTTTGTCAACCTACTGTTCCTTTCCCTGGGGGCACTTTTGTACGTTTATGCACAGGCGAAGGGGATTACTCCGCCAGCACGGACCGATGATTTTTATCCGATGTTAGCACTTAACGAACTGGGTATGGTCGTCGGTATTACGTTTCTCCTCGGGATCACCGCGGCTACCTATGCCAGCTCCGACTCAGCCTTGACCGCTTTAACGACGGCCTTTTGTGTCGATTTTATGAACATCGAAAAAAAGAAGGAGAAAGAAAGAGCCAAGATCAAATTCTGGGTTCACGTAGGATTTTCCGTCCTTTTTTACTTGGTAATTATCGTCTTCAATAAAATGAATAGTAAGGAGGTGATCACGGCCGTTTTTGACCTCGCAGGATATACGTACGGGCCTCTACTCGGCCTTTTCTCCTTCGGTGTATTTACCAAGGCCGGGGTCCGTGACCGCTGGGTTCCAATCATCTGTATACTAGCACCCATTCTAACCTACGTCCTCAATCAGAATTCGGAAGCATGGTTCAACGGCTATCAGTTCGGGTTTGAAAGGCTAATTCTCAATGGAATCCTAACCTTCTTAGGCTTGTGGTTGCTCTCATTTGGCGTAAAAAGGAACGAAATCAAATACTAATCAATCGAAGTGCATAAGGAATCGGCATATTATCGACAATCTAACGCTGAGGTATTAAAGAGGCTGAACACCACTCCGCAAGGATTGTCGAGTAAGGAAGTCCGTGTGCGGGTCGAGCAATATGGTCGTAATGAGCTAAGTGAGCGTAAAAGTAAAAGCACTTTCTCCATTTTTCTTAGCCAGTTCAAAGATACGATGGTGATTATTCTCATCATCGCAGCCGGTATTTCGTTTGCAGTGGGGGAACACACCGATGCCTATGTCATCTTGGCAATCATACTCGGAAACGCTTGGCTAGGTTTTTCGCAGGAAAAAAATGCGGAAGAATCAATACGCCTTCTTCAAGAGATGTCGGCGCAATATGCCGTAGCTTTCCGCGACGGGGAACATGTCAAGCTTGACGCTACCGAATTGGTACCGGGGGACATTATTCTTCTGGAAGCGGGAAACATCGTTCCGGCCGACGCCCGTCTATTGGAAGCGAATGCGCTTAAAACCGACGAGGCGTCATTAACCGGTGAAAGCCATTCGGTAGAAAAGATACAAGAGCCGATTGAGGCGGAAAACTTGGTGCCTGGCGACCAGCTCAACATGGTATTTAAGGGAACTATTGTCAGCAATGGCACCGGAAAAGCGGTCGTTACGGCTACGGGGATGAACACTGAGTTGGGAAAAATTGCCCAAATTATGGATATTCCTGACCAAAAGACCCCTCTCCAGCAACGACTTTCTGCCTTTAGCAAACAATTAGCTATACTCGTACTAGTGATTTGCGCACTCATCTTTGGGTACGGGATTTACAGGGGTGAATCTACATTTCAAATGTTCCTGACCGCTCTTTCCCTAGCGGTTGCAGCTCTACCGGAAGCCTTACCCGCTGTAATTACCATTGCGCTAGCACAAGGAGCCAATCGTTTGATAAAACGGAACGCACTCATTCGAAAACTCCCTGCCGTGGAGACATTGGGGTCTGTAACCTATATCTGTAGTGATAAAACGGGAACCCTTACTCAAAATGTCATGACCGTGGAACGGCAATGGGTGGTGGAAGGGAAAGAAGATCTTCTCCATAAAGCGCATTTACTAAATAACGATGTGCATTATGCAGCTGATGGAAGCCTTTTAGGTGACTCTACCGAAACAGCCTTGGTAGAACATGCTATGACCAATGGTTATACACGTGACAAGGTCTTAGATGAAATGCCACTTGAGGGTCAAATTCCTTTCGATTCCCAACGGATGCGCATGAGTACCCTGCACCGATTTGGGAGTCAATACTTACTTTTGACAAAAGGGGCGCCGTCTAAAATTGCGGAGGTAGTGGGATCGGAAGACAAAGTTACCATGGAACGGCATTTGGAAAGAAACCGTGAATGGGCGGCTGAAGGTTTGCGTGTACTGTTTTTTGCCTACAAAATCTTCCCTGAGAAACCGGCGGTTATCGATGAGTCTTTGGAAAAAGATCTGGCGTTCTTAGGCATGTCGGCCATGATTGATCCGCCACGAGAAGAAGTTATCGAGGCCATCGACCAATGCAAAAGTGCGGGAATAAAAACCGTGATGATCACCGGCGACCAGATGCTTACCGCAAGAGCCATTGCATTAAGACTCAAGATGGCCGATTCTGAGGAGTCTCTTGAAGCGGTTACCGGTCAGGATTTGAATAAATGGACAAGCGAGGAGCTGGAGAAAAAAGTAACCACCTTATCGGTTTACGCCAGAGTCTCGCCTGAACAAAAATTGGCCATCGTTAAATCACTACAAAAAAACGGAGAATTTGTAGCCATGACCGGGGATGGTGTTAACGACGCCCCCTCATTGAGGCAAGCCGACATTGGCGTGGCCATGGGAATAACGGGAACCGATGTATCCAAAGAGGCGGCTGAAATGGTATTGTTAGATGATAATTTTTCGACCATTGTCAAAGCCGTTCATGAAGGTCGTAGGATCTACGAAAACATTCGGAAATTCATCATCTATGTACTTTCTTGTAACCTGGCCGAGATTTTAGTGATCGTTTTTGCTCCAGTATTAGGCTTTGCCATCCCCCTACTGCCCATTCATATTCTGTGGATCAACCTGGTCACGGATGGCCTCCCGGGACTGGCCTTAGTGGGCGAACCCGCTGAAAAAGACATTATGAGGCGCCCCCCTCGTTCTCCCCAAGAAAGTTTGTTTGCGGGTGGATTACTCCCCCGGATTGTTCTAACCGGGTTGGTAATGACGCTCGCCGTACTAGCTGTTCAAGGGTGGATGGTACAAAACGGTTACGATACTCGTACCCAACAAACGGCTGTTTTCACGACTCTCTGCTTCGTACAATTAGTAAATGCGCATTCGGTACGATCGGTTTTTCACACCCTTTTTGCATCCGATATTTTTACCAACCGCCTGATGTGGTACACTTTCTTATTAACCGCCGCACTGCAAGTGGCTATTGTATATACCCCCTGGCTCCAACCTATTTTCAAAACAACTGCTTTAGACGGTGATACGATGAAAATTATTCTCCTCGTATCGGTCGGTTCATTAGCCCTTCAAGAGATCATCAAATTTGGGATACGTAAATTTTACTACCGCCCTGTCACCTCATGAGCCAATACATTAAACGGTAGTTTTGCAAACAAAAAGCCCTCCCCAGAACCACCGCTGGAATGGTAATTACGCTTCAAAAAGTTGATATTTAATGATGACTGAATCGTACGGTAAACTCCGTCCCATTATGATCCGATTTCAATTGAATGCTTCCACCATGCAATCGTACGATGCGCTCGGCAAGGGATAACCCTATTCCATAACCTTTGATACCAGCGGTTTTATTACTTCGGAAAAAAGGATGAAAAATTTGTCCTTGATCGCCTTCCGGAATACCTTCTCCCCGATTAGCGACCTTGATTTCAATTTGATCTTTTTTACCGGTGAGGCTAACACAGACAGTGTGGTCGGGCGAAAATTTGCAACCATTATCCATTAAGTTCAGGAAAGCCGTTTTCAAAAGTCCGGTATTGCCTGGAACTTCTAGCCAACTGTCGTCTTCAGGAAGTTCGTCGAAATTGATTTTCACAGTATAATCACTTCGCATTTTCGAGAACGATTCTCGTAAATCTAACAGTAGTTCGTCGATTCGAACTTTTTCGGTTAAGAGGTCTTTCCGGTCATCACTAACCTTGGCTAATTCCAAGAGCGAATCAGATAGTAGGGACAAATCCTTAATATCTTCTAACACCGATGAGATGGTCTGTCGGTAAACTTCCGGTTCCCGGTCGTTGAGCAACACCACTTCCAACTGTGAATTGATTTTAGTAAGTGGGTTTTTAAGCTCATGGGAAACATTGGCTACAAAAGTCTTTTGAACTTTGAATGCATTTTCGATACGATCGAGGAGTTTGTTGAACGTATCGGTTAAACGACCAATTTCGTCTCTATTGTTGGAGGTTTTCAAACGGACACCCAAATTCTGGGGGAGAATCCCCTCGAGTTCATTCATTACCCGGGTGATGGGCGCCAATGCGCGTTGGGAAAACAACCAGCCTGCCAATGCTACTACGGCAGTCACGACGAGAAATAGGATCGCCAATACAGCCCTCAGATTGGCTAAATTAGCTTTTCCATACAGGTCTTGGCCAGCAAATAAGACTACCGATCTATTGTAGGGATATTTATAATACAGCCCAATAACTTCGTAATCACCGTCGGAATACCGTATTTCACCCGCTTTTCGAATTTCGTCGAGCCAATAATTGGATACCGAGATGGCAGGCTTTGCCGGAGGTATGATATTCGTATAGATCACCCGATTTTCCTCATCAAAGATGATCATATTGTCGTGAAAAATCTGATCCCGGTTGGTTCCCTCGATAATGCGAAGGAGTTCGTTATCAATTTCTTTTACTTTGAGTAACAACGATGCCGTTCCTTCTGCTTTTGAACGCAAACGATCGTAGAAATCTTCTTTGATGTTGATATAAGAGAAATAGTAAATAGCGACAAATGAGATCAGCAGAATACAGCTAACTAACAGGGTAAACTGAAGGGTCAACCTGGTTCTTATCTGCATGGACTATTCGGTTTTCAACACATAACCCATCCCAAATTGCGTATGGATGAGCTTTACAGGAAAATCACGATCCACCTTTTTCCGTAAGTAATTCACGTAGACTTCAATCACGTTAGTCCCCGAATCGAAATTCATATCCCAAACATGCTCTGCTATTTCTGCTTTCGAGACCACCTTTCCTTGGTTTCGGATCAAGTATACGAGAAGGTTGAACTCTCTTACGGTAAGTTCGATTTTTACGCCCGATCGAAAAACAGTTCGGGCATCCAAGTTCACTTCTAAGTCAGCAAAGCGTAAGATATTACTGGTTTGCGCAACCCCTGTATGGCGTTTGGTCAACGCTCTTACCCTTGCCACTAACTCTTTAAACTCAAAGGGTTTAACCAAATAATCGTCAGCCCCCACATCAAGTCCGGTTACTTTATCGTCGGTTGTACCTAAGGCAGACAACATTAGGATCGGCGTATTACTATCCGTTTCCCTTAATTCTTTGCATAACTCAAGCCCGTTCAGCCCTGGCATGATGATGTCGGTAATGATTAATGCATAGCCACCGCGCCGGGCAAGTTGCAGTCCGATGAGGCCATCGTAAGCGATGTCGACCTCGTATCCGTTTTCCTCCAAACCCTGTTTTAAGGATTGAACCGTTTTAGGCTCGTCTTCAATCAACAGCAACTTCATGGTACAACTTTATAGTTCAAGCTACGGACCAACAAATCGGGCGGATTTGTCCGCTTAGTTAGGGGCTTCCTAGAAATCGTTCCCGGATTTCCTGCCAGTTCTCTACCCGATCAAAGCCTTTTTCTTCCAAATTATGGGGCGCTGAAAACAGAATACCTTTTCCAGCAAAATTGACTAGATTAAAGGTATGGTCGTCGATCAGATAATCCGATTTTATAATACTCTTATCCCCACATAATACCCGATTTTTCCAATGGATAAAAGGAAAATGTTCATCGAGCCAATCAAATTTATCGATTAATGAGTTTCGAAATTCCATCGCTGCACTCGCTACGAAGATTTCATAATATTTCGAAAGTTCCTTCACCACTTCTACTGCGTCTTCCTTGACCGGTATGTCTCTAAAAAAATGAGGCTCATTTAATATTGAAACGATTTTTTTATACTGTTTCGGGTGTAATAGCTTTCTTAATGGCGCCCGGTTTAAATCTTCCCGGGTTAAGGTAGTATCAAAATCGTTCAAGATAATGTCCACCATCTTCCCGTGCGTATCTGCCAGGACATCATCCATATCCAGCGTAATTCGTAACATTTTTATTCGAGGGACCAGCTAATCAAAACTTAATTGGGTATCAAAATTTTCAAGATTGTCGGAAACTTGCTTGAGAAACATCCCCCCCAGAGAACCGTCCACAACACGATGGTCATACGAGTGAGAGATAAACATCAAATGCTTGATTCCCACGAAGTCACCGCTCGGTGTTTCCACTACGGCCGGCTTCTTCTTAATCGCACCAAAGGCCATGATCGCCACCTGAGGCTGCATAATGATAGGAGTTCCCATTAAATTTCCAAATGTACCGATATTGGAAATGGTGTAAGTACCATTGGCAAGATCATCGGCGGTTAACTTATTATTTCGGGCCCTCTTGACGAGTTCATTAACTTTCAACGTTAATTCCGTTAGATTGTATTGATCGGCTCTGTGAATGACCGGAACGATCAGATTTCCGTTGGGTAATGCCACAGCCATTCCGATATTTATATCCTTCTTGATAAGAATCTTATCCCCTTCAACAGACACATTTATCATCGGATATTTGACAATCGCCTGAGCAACAGCATGGATCAACAAAGGGGTAAACGTAATTCCTTCACCGGTTTTCGCCTGGAACTGATGTTTGATCCTATCCCTCCATTTAACAATAGGGGTCATATCTGTTTCAATAAAGGAGGTCACATGAGGACTAATTCTTTTGGAATCGAGCATGCGTTGTGCGATCATCTTACGCATGCGATCCATCTCAAGAATTTCGATTTCTCCCGAGCTCTTGTACGATGACACTTTGGATGTAGGTGCGGGACGAGCGTTAAGGTAGGCAAGGATATCATCTTTAGTCACCCGATTGTCGAGCCCAGTCCCCGGAATCGACAGGAGCTCCTCCTTACTCAACCCTTCTTTTTCCGCAATTGTAAGTACTAAAGGAGAGAAAAATCCATTGTTTTTTTCGGATGCAGTTACCGTTTCCCGATCCGTAGGAACTGTCTCCTTAAGATTTTTGACCTGCGCTGAAAATTCTTGTTCTAGTTCGGAAGCGGCACTCTCCGGATCAATAAGCGCTTCGTGGGTTTCCACATCGTCGGCAACTTCGATTAATGCGACAGCACTCCCTATGGGTACTACATCATCAACTTTCACCAGCCATTCTTTGACGACGCCCGTATAGAGGGAGGGGACTTCTGTATCTACCTTATCCGTAGCTACTTCTAAAAGAGATTCATCTGCTTCTACGGTATCCCCCACATTTTTGAGTAGGGCTAGCACCGTACACTCCAATATACTTTCCCCCATCTGGGGCATGATCATCTCAACAATCTTCATTCTTCTGGGTTTTTAGAACACAAAAGTAATACTTCCAAACGGGAACCACTCACCGGTATCGTGTTCAAATAACGCTTTATCATTTTATTTTTAACTGGGTAATTGAACCAGGTGCATCAATTCCTGTCTCAACAAATTCAAAACGTGAGCTGAGGCTAATTGAATATTTACGTCCCGTAAATTTCCCAATTGAAGTTTTCGGGCCACTGTTCTTGTTGGCCCAGCACAGGCAATCCAAACCGTGCCTACTGGCTTTTCAGGCGTTCCGCCACTGGGTCCTGCAACGCCTGTCGTCGAGATACCAAAGGTAGATTTTAAACGTTTTCGGACCCCTTCAGCCATTGCCTTTGCAACCGGCTCACTAACCGCTCCGTACGCCCTTAGATCATATTCGGAAACACCCAAGACTTCCGATTTCACTTCGTTACTGTAGGAAACTACGCTTCCCAAAAAATAGGCCGATGACCCTGAAATAGAAGTCAACCGATGTGCGACATACCCGCCCGTGCAACTTTCAGCCGTTGACAAGGTCGCCTGATGGTCCGACAGCATTTGTCCTATGGCCTCTTCGATTTCGATTTCACCATACCCATAGATATAATCTTGTATCAGCTCGTTTACTTTTTCTGCCCACTCTTTCAACTCCTGCTCAATTAGACTCGCTTTCCCATAGCCGGTTAACCTCAATTTGACCCCACTAAAAGAGGGCAAGTAGGCAAGCCGAATATGCTGGGGCAGACTATCTTCCCAAGAAGCAATTTTTTCTGCTAAAAAGGACTCTCCAATACCGATAGTTCGAATCGTATAATGAAGAATTGCGGGTAGATCAAAGGTTTCTTTGAGGCCAGGTAACACCGAATGCTGCATCAATTCCTTCATTTCAAAGGGAACGCCCGGAAGTGAAACTAGCACCTTCCCATCCTTTTCAAACCACATTCCCGGAGCTGTTCCCCAATGATTGACCAAGTACTTACAGGTTTTAGGCAGCGCGGCTTGTTGCCGATTCGACTCGATCATCTCCCGTCCGCGCTTTCTAAAAAATTCAGTAACATGCGCCAATGCTTCGGGATGTATAACTAACTCCGTTCCAAAAAAATCGCAGAGTGTCTGCTTGGTAATATCATCTTTGGTCGGCCCTAAACCACCCGTCACAATAACCACATCGTATCGATCAAAGGCTCGGGTAAGGGCTTCCATGATTTCGTGGTAGTTATCCCCAACCGACGTCTTACGGGTAGGAAGAATACCGATGGTTGTTAATTCATTTCCGATCCATTGCGTATTGGTATCCAAAATATGCCCAAAAAGTATTTCATCTCCTATTGTGATGATTTCAGCAGTTACGTTTTTTAGCATCGCTAATTTTAATTTCTCTATACCGGCTTATTTCCAAAAGTATAAAAATATCTGGTCCGGTGTCCTGAAGGGCGTTGAAATGGTACGGATTCCGCTTGAAATGCCCAATAGCTTAAGACAATTTATGTTTTTTTATTCGTTAAATGCATTAAGTATGTTAAACTTTCCGGCACAATCGGAATTCTGTATTCTCTCATTCGTACAAATAATACTAATTTCGGCTCCGATTTAGTAACGATGAATAATAACCTTAAACTCATCATAGGTAGTATAGCCGTCCTGGCCCTGTTAAATTTCCTGGCGTCGAAATTTTATTTCCGCCTGGATTTAACGGAAGACCAGCGCTTTACATTGATGCCCGCTACCCAAAAACTATTGAAGGATCTCGATCGTGACGTGCATATCAATGTATACTTACACGGTGATTTCCCGGCAGCTTTCGAAAGACTTGAGAACGCAACCCGCGAAACTTTGGAGGAGTTTCGTGCGATATCGGGGAAAAAAGTATTTTACCAATTTATTGACCCGTCGAACGCCTCCACCGAAGAGGAACGCCAACAGAATTATCGCCAATTGATTGAAGCAGGCCTATCGCCTACCAACCTGTTCTTTAATGAGGGTGGAAAACGTACTGAAAAGCTTATCTTTCCGGCTGCCCTCGTACAAAGTGACACCCTTACGATTCCTGTACAATTACTGAAAAGTAATCGAAGTAAGAGTAGTGAAGAGCAACTCAACCAGTCCTATGAGAACGTCGAATTCCAATTAGCTACCGCTATTCGCGAAATTGTTCAGCCGGAGCGAAAGAAAGTGGGTTTGGTGGTAAGTCATAGTAACCTTCCCCCCGGACGCTTCGCCGATATTATTGCCAATTTGCAACTTTTTTACGATGTGTACCTGGATGTAAACCAGCCGGGTAGTTACCTGGGTTTAGATGCATTGATCGTCATGAAGCCCGATTCAGCCTTCACCGAACATGAAAAATATAACCTTGATCAATATGTTGTAAACGGTGGAAAGGTCTTGTTTTTTGTGGATGGAGTAAAGGTCGACAGTGTTGCGCTCGAAGGGTCCTATGCCCAACCCCTAGATCTTAACTTGGGCGACTTATTCTTCAAATGGGGAGTCCGCGTTAACCCGAATTTGGTTAAGGACATGCAATCTGGCTTAATCGCTTTAAACGTCGGAAATCTGGGAGATCGCCCTCAAGTTCAACCCCTGCCCTGGCGATTCTTCCCCCTATTGTCCAATTTCGCTTCGCACCCGATCACCCGGAATACCGATGCTTTAATTACTCGCTATTTGAGTACGATCGATACGCTTAATGCTCCAGGTCTAAAACGAGAACCCCTTTTATTCACATCGCCCTATACCCGAGTTTTGAAAGCTCCTGTATTACTCTCTTACAATGAAGCTCGACAACAACCTCATCCCGATGAGTATTCACAGGGTGTTCAAATGGCGGGCGTCTTAGTAACGGGAACGTTTCAATCGCTTTATACGAATCGTATCTTACCTTCCGATCCGCGTTATGAGACGTTTCAGCCCCAGGGTGATGAGGGCAAAGTACTGATTTGTTCGGACGGTGATTTGGTAGTCAATGATATCGATTATGATCGTCAGGTACCTTATCCGCTGGGCTATGATCGTGTAAGTCGTGAGATTTTTGGGAATAAAGACTTTATACTTTATGCCGTCGATTATTTAATCGATGCCGAAGGGATTATCCTTGCCCGAAACAAGAACATTGCCCTCAGGCTGCTGGACAAAATAAAAATAAGCCAGGAACGCACCTGGTGGGTACTGGGGAATATCGCCGTACCTCCGCTGCTGATCTGCTTCCTTTGTGGATGGATCGGATTCCTCAGCAAGCGAAAATTTAAATTTAGAAGGCATTTGAGTTGATTATTTTTCTATTTTTGCCCAATTCATTCGAACCGTTAGATCTTAAATTATACCAATGAAGTTTGTCGTTTCGTCGTCCTCTTTTGTAAAACAATTAGCCGCTATAAACGGAGTAGTTTCGACAAACCCCATTGTCCCGATACTAGAAAATTTTCTACTCCAACTGGATGGAAACAAGCTAACTGCTACCGCTTCTGATTTACAAACCGTTATGTCCACGGAAATCAAAGTGGAATCGGAGGACAAAGGGGCTATCGCCATTCCTGCGAAGTTATTACTTGACACACTGCGTGCTCTCCCTGATCAGCCGATTACCTTAAAAGTAGATGAGGAAACCTTCGGTACCGAAATAATTTCCGAAAATGGACGATATAAACTTTCTGGAGAGAACCCTATCGATTTCCCCAAAACTCCAGTTGTATCGAATGGGTATGTGATAGAAATTCCAGCCTCCGCTCTGGGAACAGCCATTTCCAATACAATTTTTGCCACAAGTACTGACGACCTTCGTCCCGCCATGGGAGGTGTATTCCTGCAACTCGGTACCGAAAGTACTACCTTCGTTGCTACCGATGGACACCGCTTGGTCCGGTATAGACGTACTGACATCCGCTCGGACGCCGACACTTCGTTAATTATACAACGTAAAGCGTTGACCTTGCTAAAGGCTATTCTTCCATCCGATGAAGTACTGATCCGTGCTGAGTTTTCGGCTTCGAACGCATTTTTCAGTTTCGGAAATATTCAGATGATATGCCGATTGGTGGATGAGCGCTTCCCAGATTTTGAAAACGCTATCCCTACCGACAATCCGAATACCCTAACCATCAATCGCTCTGAAATTTTACAATCCCTGCGCCGTATTTCGATCTATTCGAATAAAACGACCCATCAAGTTCGACTGAAGCTAACGCTCAACAACCTGGTGATTTCGGCTGAGGATCTTGAGTTCTCGAATGAGGCTAATGAACAACTGACCTGTGAGTACAATGGAGAAGATATGGAGATTGGCTTTAACGCTAAATTCCTTATCGAAATGTTAAGTAATTTGAGTTGTAATACGGTCACTTTCGAATTATCACAGCCGAACCGTGCAGGTTTAATCATTCCGGTAGAACAGGACGAACATGAAGATTTCTTAATGTTGGTGATGCCGGTGATGTTAAACACCTACTAATCGCTGCTAACGTATAATTCAATCGATTTTATTTAGGATCTAACATTGGAACTTAGCCCCCTCTTTACCCTGGCTCAAGACCCAAACGTGTGAATTGTATCGCCTTTTTCTTGGCATGTGTTTTCGAATCATTGCCTAAACCGGTGGAGTGTGTTGGAATTTAATAAGGTAACCGGGGCTCACTCAATCGAGAAAAGCTGGACAAACCTCATTCTGTGATCCGGAAAAGAGATTCATATTCTCACTATTCAGGTTTTACCAACTTGATTAAGCCCTGTAAGATTCGATCTGATTTTTATCTTACAGCTTTATCTACATTAATTAGATTAATCCGGTAGCCTCCACTAGAAATGCTCTTCATCTCACTTCGTAAGAATTGTGATGATTTCAGAAAATGGCAACCTAGCTATCCAAATGCGTTGGACTTACC
>ENA-UOVV01001291-UOVV01001291.1-compost-metagenome-genome-assembly--contig:-NODE-1291-length-19771-cov-11.477480_pt1 | contig 19771 bp, 16 predicted proteins | sample MGYA00238155_ERZ761577 | MGnify/ENA primary metagenome ERZ761577 (study PRJEB28898, sample SAMN06268775) | compost metagenome | isolation source: Emeryville, CA | place: USA:Emeryville, CA | collected...
GTCGCATTCGATAGGGCTTTTTTTCCATTTGCCAAGTGGAGTTACCCCTACCACGGATTTCAATTTCACCATTGTACATACCTGGAGTTCCATCATCAGCAAGTACTTCCAGGGTTCCATTGACATAGGTGTCCTTGCTGTTAATTTCGCCCTCAGTTGAGATACAGAAAGTGGGTAATGTACTTACCCTAGAACAGGGTTGTGCCCATAGATTTTGGGTCACCGTTACAAAGAGTACGGTAAACAAAGAAGTTAAACATCTCATAGCTAGTCACTTAAAAAGGGGGCAAAAGCCGGTTTTAGTTATGGTTAGGTTATTGAGCGTATCAGGTATTTGCAAACGTGTATAGTCATATACCTATCTACTTAGACACGGCGTTGTAGGTCTATCGTTGCATTCTTTTTTAAGAATATTTTTTGCGAAAAGTTAAAGGTAGATCTTAAAATAAATCGCCCGCCACACTATCCGCATCGCGCTGAATTTTCACACATGACTTTTAATTTAACCATAGAGAAGTCAAAACCTTGGGTTCATAAGGCATAAAAAGGAATCCAGAACACAATCCCCAACGATATCCAAACCCCGCTAGGGGTGACATTTTTTGTAAATCCGAGGTGAATTTATGAACCAAACCCTAACAAAAAGATAAAGCCACCTCACATGAGATGGCTTTATACTGACTATTCCTAAACCCTTAACCTTTTCTAATGAAAACTAAACTTTACTTTTGATTTGTCTCGTTCGACGCTTCGTTTATTTAGACGTAAAGTTTCGATCAACGTCACTTAAAATCTTCCACTTTTTTTCTTTCTTCTCCCCTGTGACGAATGACACTACAAAGGTAAGAAGATTTTTTTAATTATCATGGTTTTGTTCAATTATTTTTTAAAAAATATTTTAAGCACAATTTGTTATGCATGCATATCCAATTGAATACTCAATACGTTTATACAATTTTATTCCAAAAATACACGTATTTACCTAATATTATTTCGCCCTTATTCATTTTTTATTTATTTAATTTTTTTAAAAAATGATCGAAAAATTAGGCCAGAAATTGAAAACAGTAGAATAATTCAACTATCGATTAAAAATGTTCATGGTCTGCTGAAGGCCATGGAAACAAAAAGATTTTATCATATCTCCGGCTTTGTCCAAATATTCAGGAAGAAGCTGTAATTCCTCCGGAGCAAACGCTCCTAAGACATAATCGACTTGATGGCCTTTTGGAAAATTATTCCCAATCCCGAACCGTAATCGATTGTAATCCTGACCTCCCAAGCTTTCTTGAATACTTTTCAAACCATTATGCCCCCCATCCGACCCTTTGGGCTTAATACGCAAAGTCCCAAAAGGGAGTTGCAGCTCGTCGACAATTACCAGCAAGTTCTCTTTAGGTATATTATAAGCCTTTAAATAATAGGCCACCGCCTTACCACTGAGATTCATATAGGTCGTCGGTTTAATAAAATGAATCACCCGTCCCTTGTATTTCCATTGGGCTGTATAGGCCAAACGCTCGAAGCTGAACTGAAAATCTTCCTGCGCTGCCAGCCTATCTACCACCATAAAACCTACATTATGTCTGCTTAACGCATACTCCGGACCGATATTCCCTAATCCCGCGATCAGATATTTCATACTTTTGTAGTGTAATTAAAATTAACCGGGTTAAATTGACTCCGAAATTCCAACTTTTATTTGAATGGCGCAAAAACGACTGATTCTGGAGAGCCCATTGCTGGAAATCATGACAAGTAGGTTTTGCCAACAGCTGATCGAAAATCACCAGGATTTCAGCGAATCTGTGATACTCGGACTCCAACCCAGAGGGATTCACCTCGCCGACCGCATCGCGATAGAGTTAAAGAAACTAATCGGTAGCGAGGTTCCATTGGGATACCTCGACGCTACCTTTTACAGGGATGACTTTCGCAGACGGGAAACTCCCCTTTTACCTAATAAAACCCATGTGCCGTTTTTACTGGAGAATAAAAAAGTTATTCTAATCGACGACGTGATGGCTACAGGGAGAATGGTGAGAGCGGCGCTCGATGCCATGAACGCGTTTGGTCGACCCAGGTTAGTGGAATTGCTCGTCCTCATCGATCGCCGATACAACCGCCACCTGCCTATTGAACCCGATTATGTAGGTATGAAAGTGAACACGGCCGAAGGCCAAAAGGTACAAGTGGAATGGAAAGAACAAGGTTTTGATGCCGACCGAATATGGTTGGTAGGTTAATTTGTAAAGGTTATGAATGCAGCGACTGGCAAAATCCTCATTTTTGTGGGTATAGCAATTGCCGCCCTCGGTGCTCTCATTTTCTTAGCCGGGGATAAACTCAATTGGTTCGGACGGCTACCCGGGGACATACGTGTCGAAAAAGAAAATTTTAAGTTCTATTTCCCCGTCACCTCCCTGATACTGATTAGTGTGCTCTTGAACCTGCTGATTTTTTTGGTGAGGAAGTTTTGGAATTAGAAGATGAGTCAGAGAGTGGAATCCCAGTTTCAGGGTCCACATGATACGTCAATTTTGTAATATAGTATACTTCTTTCTGCGAAGTGATCGGCGCATTCTCAGGTCTTTGCTTACCAAAAGTCATGAAATACCGATCATACCAAGCTGCTAAACTGGCATTTTCATGGAAAAATAGACTACGATCCTTGGAACGTAATTCATGTTTCGTGCTCTCCACCACCACCTTTTCCCGCTTAATCACCTCGGTGTGGATGTTTCCTTCGTCCGGGTAAGCCAGAACCCAATAGTCACCAAATCGACTCAACTGAACCATTTGCTGCAAATCATAACTCACCAGATTCTTAATCGCGAAACTATTGTCCCACATATATTTACCGTTCTTGTTAAACCCGCATACGATAGCGTGTGTATAGCGATACCCATCTTGATAACGCATCGTAGACCGTGAAAATGAAGACATGTTCATCGGGCTGGAACTATAATTTCGGTAATTAGGATAGTAAACTTCAGCTACTAAAAGAATTTCGTCTTCGGTTTCGATCAAGTCATGAAGGAGTAATCGATACCGAAACCGGTTTTGCTTGCCCAACGATTTGCGTTTACCGATCCGTGCCTCCACCCTTGCTTTGCGGCGAGGCTTCATGTAATTAAAGAAATTCTGCAGTTCAGAAAACTCTATATATTCCAGTTTTTCCGGCTGTGTGTCAACAATATGCGAGATATAAATACCCTGAGAAAAAGGGGTACAGCCGATGGAGTAATTACCAATTAGGTAGGAATCATCTTCGTTGAGAGGCACAATTTGTCCGGATATAATGCTATACTCTTCATCCGTTAATGTTGTGGTTTTTAGCAATCTACCTTCGTAATTGTAAGTCTTAATTTGGAAAAAACACTGTCTTCGTCGGAAAGTATAGGTTATTACATTGATGAGCCCGTCTATTTCATTAATATCGACCCCATTCAATTCCGAATTTCGTTCATATAAACCCGGCAACACCCGCGTAGTTTTGTCGAAAAAAGAGAAAATGACCACCACCGGCCTTCCTCGGTGATACCCAGCTAGGATAGCCTTACTCTCCATCACTTTAAAATGATGTAGGTCCATGTTGGCCAGCAATTTTCCTTCATGAACATCACGGTAACCGGTTTCAAGGTTCAATTGTAAAAAAAGAAATTGGTCAGTGTCAGGCTCTGCAAAAACCCAATAGGCATGATGTTCGTTCTGGTAAGCCATGACCGGCACATAACGAAAATCAAGGTAATGATTAGCATTCCAAAGTACATTCAGCTCATTATCAAGCCTTACGAATTGCCATTCTTCGTTCCTTCCACTGTGAACCCCGTTTCTAAATAAGGCCAAAGCCCCTTGTTCCCCTAACGGGAATACCTCGAAACTTTCATCGTAAGTAGAAGTAGAAGGAAATTCGATATGCGTTACTTTTTCGAGCTGTGCTGGGGCGGTATGCGCTATAAAAAGGCCTAGAATCAACGTAAATGCCATGCATTTCCAACCATAATTCCTCCAGATTGCGAGCAACCCAATGATCTTAGGAATGATAAATTTTGTTAGAATAGCGGTTTTCATGGCAGTTTGACAAGTGACCATCCTATGCGGATAGGGGAAAGTTACGAAAAAAAGAAATTATATAGGCTTTAGGATACGGTATATTTAATATCCACGCTTTTTCACCGAAGCCCCTTATTTTCCGTTATTTTTGCCGTTACTAAATAGGTTCACTTTTACTTATGCAATTGGAACAAGTTATCATCAAAGAAGTAGAAAAGGCATTAGCGGCTTGCTTTGAACTCGAAAATCAAGAAGTTACGCTGCAGCCCACCCGTAAAGAATTCGAAGGATCTTACACTTTTGTCACCTTCCCCTATACCAAAACGCTGAGGAAATCCCCCGATCAGATCGCAGCTACCTTAGGGGAGTATTTAGTTCAACATAGTGAGCACATTGCCGCTTTTAACGTAATCAAGGGGTTTCTGAATCTCAGCATAGCTGATGACACCTGGACCGAACTCTTAGGTGTTATTCATAGTAATCCTCATTACGGCGAATTCCCTGCCAACCCCGACAAGGTTCTTATTGAATTTTCATCGCCCAATACCAATAAACCCCTACACTTGGGTCATCTCCGCAATAATTTCCTGGGCGATTCCGTTGCCAGGATTCTTACGGCCTATGGTAACGAAGTTACTAAAGTATGTTTGGTGAATGATCGAGGCATACATATATGCAAATCCATGCTTGCTTACCGAGAACTCGGAAATGGAGAAACCCCCGAGTCCTCCGGCTTGAAGGGAGATCATTTCGCAGGTAAATACTATGTGGAGTTCGACAAAGTCTATAAACAGCAGATCAATGAGTTAATTGCGCAGGGGCAAACACCGGAGGAAGCCGCAAAAAATGCTCCATGGATTCTTGAAGCCCAAAAAATGTTGGTAGACTGGGAAAAGGGTGATCCAGAAACGGTAGCCCTGTGGAAAAAAATGAATCAGTGGGTTTACGAAGGATTCGATGCTACTTACGAACACATCGGAATTTCCTTCGATAAAACCTATTACGAATCGGACACTTACCTTTTAGGAAAAGACCTGATTGAAGAAGGATTAGAAAAAGGTGTTTTTTTCAAGAAAGAAGATGGCTCCGTATGGATTGATCTTACCGACGAGGGTTTGGACCATAAATTAGTTTTGCGGTCAAATGGGACATCGGTATATATCACCCAAGATATTGGCACAACTGAGCTCAAGTTTAGAGAGTACGGTACCGATCGTATGATCTGGGTGGTGGGTAATGAACAAGATTATCATTTCGAAGTACTATTTGCTATTCTGAAAAGGCTCGGTAAAAGCTACGCAGCAGGATGCTATCATTTAAGTTACGGCATGGTGGACCTCCCCTCGGGCAAAATGAAATCGAGAGAAGGAACTGTGGTCGATGCCGATGAGTTGGTTGCCAAAATGGAACAAACCGCCAAATCCCGGACTACCGACTTGGGTAAGATCGAAGATTTTAGCGATCAGGAACTTGCGCATTTATACCGTATGTTGGCTCTTGGGGCATTGAAGTATTTCCTTTTAAAAGTTGACCCCAAGAAAAGGATGCTGTTTAACCCGGAGGAATCCATCGATTTTCAAGGCAATACAGGTCCATTTATCCAATATACCCATGCCCGTATTCAATCTATTTTGAGACGCGCCGCTGACAATGGAATTAAGGGCACAATTCCTAAGAAGGGCTATACCCTACTCCCTGCTGAAAGGGAAATTATAAATTTGCTCGGTCAATACCCCGGTAAAATTGCCGACGCAGCGGAGCAATTTGCCCCCTCGCTCATTTCGAATTACGCTTATGATTTGGCAAAAGCCTATAATCAATTCTATGCCGAAGTTTCTATCTTTTCGGACCCTGATCCTCAGGCTGTTGCATTTAGGATTGCACTTTCGGAGTGTGCTGCCAGAACCATTAAGCATGCTTTTGCGTTGCTGGGTATAGAAGTTCCGGACAGAATGTAACTCTCAATGGGAAAATTGTTAAATTTATACTTTCTCTCATAGTTGTTTCGTGTCCTAAACGACCCAGAAAATGGAATTTATTAAAATTGTATTACTCATGTTTGGAAGTTTGATCAGTGGCTTCTTCGCCGACAAGTCAGACAAGAACGCAATTACGCCTAACGATTCCCCCAAGGGGTCGTTATACGAATTCAAAATGGTCCCACTGGACGGGGGTGAACCCATCGATTTGTCGATTTATAAAGGTAAAAAAGTAGTTATTCTCAATACGGCATCCAAGTGTGGTTATACCAAACAATATGCCGACTGGGAAGCATTTTACCGGCAGCATGGTGATAAAATCGTAGTACTTGGCTTCCCCGCCAATAACTTTGGTGGTCAAGAACCTGGAACCAACGAAGAAATCGCTGAGTTCTGTCAAAAAAATTACGGGGTTACCTTTCCTATGTTCGAAAAAATCGATGTCGTAGGGGAGAACCAACATCCATTATATCGTTGGCTTTCAAACAAGTCCTTAAATGGGTTTAACGATAAAGCGCCCAGTTGGAATTTTTGCAAATATGTAGTCAATGAAAAAGGGCAGTTAACCCATTTCTTCGCTTCTAAAATAAAGCCAGACGACCCCGATTTTAGGGAAGCTGTCGGTTTAAATTAAGCGCTAGGTTCACCGTCGATATACATGAATCATTGGATTGCTGCAGCCCGTTTAAGAACACTACCGTTGGCTTTGGCATGCATAATCATGGGCTGTTTCCTAGCCGCCGCGAAAGGAAGCTTTAACTGGGCAGTCGGTTTTCTAAGTATTTTAACCACCTTATTGCTCCAAATTCTCTCCAATTTTGCCAATGACTATGGCGACAGTTTCCATGGCAAAGACACGGACCTGCGCCAAGGTCCCAAAAGAACGGTGCAACAGGGCATAATTACCCTGAACCAAATGCGAAAGGCCATTGTCTTTTTTTCGATACTGTCCTTATTATCAGGCTGTACACTCTTATATATTGCCCTTCGCGATGCCCCGCCTATTACCTATATAAGTTTCTTTGGATTGGGCTTGCTAGCTATTCTTGCAGCCATCACCTACACTGCCGGTAAGAAGCCTTATGGCTATATCGGCCTGGGAGATCTTTCCGTCTTCCTGTTCTTTGGCTGGGTAGGTGTTTTAGGAAGTTATTACCTACATACACTTACTTGGGACTGGTTATTGCTATTACCGGCTACGAGTTGTGGGTTACTGGCTGTGGCGGTATTGAATATCAACAATATAAGGGACATTGAGTCGGATAAGTTAACGGGGAAAAACTCGATCCCGGTCCGCATAGGTCGAGAACAAGCTGTTTTCTATCACTGGAGTATACTCACTCTCGCCATGCTATCCGCCCTTATTTACGCTATGCTAAACCATTCTTCTGGGCTTGGGTACCTTTTTTTATTGAGTTACCCCTTGATCCTTTGGAATGGTTGGGCGGTCAAACACAAGGTCAATCCAAAAGAATTAGACCCCTTTCTGAAACAAATGGCCTTATCGACCTTACTTTTCGTGGTACTCTTTGGGATTGGAACACTTTTATAAACACTATTTTCAACCATAATGACGCCTTACTGTACGCCTTACGAGGCAGCTCCCTCGCCTTGTTTTATCCTGGAGGAAACCCTCTTACGTAAAAATCTGGAACTGATTCGCTCGGTTCAAGATGCTTCTGGGGGCCAAATTATTTTAGCACTCAAAGGGTTTTCCATGTACAGTGCATTTCCAATCGTAAAAGAATACCTGCAAGGAGCTACAGCAAGTTCATTGAACGAAATAAAATTGATCAATGACTATTTAGGTGTAAAAGCCCATACCTATATTCCCGCCTATCTGCCTTCCGAATTTCGGGAGGTAATGGAGCGAAGCAGCCATATCACCTTTAATTCCTTAAACCAATGGGAGAGGTACAAAAATGAGGTTTTCGAATACAATCGAAATCATCCGGACAGTATGATTTCTTGTGGAATACGCGTAAATCCTCAATATTCGGAAGTAAGTGTAGATATGTATAATCCCTGTGTGCCCGGCTCGCGTTTGGGAGTAACCCGAGATCAATTAGGCGAACATTTACCAGAGGGCATTGAAGGAATCCATTTCCACACACTTTGTGAGAACGACTCCCATACCCTTTCTCGAACACTCGACGCCCTGGAAAGTCGATTTGGTGACTTACTCCATCAGGCCAAATGGCTCAACATGGGTGGAGGACACTTAATGACCCGAAAAGGTTATGATATCGATCTTTTGATTGAGCTAATTCAAAACATTAGGGAAAAATATAACCTTCAGGTAATTCTTGAACCAGGCTCAGCAATCGCCTGGCAGACCGGTGTTTTAATTGCTACTGTTTTGGATATTATCGATAGCCAGGGTATTCAAGTAGCAGTGTTGGATACGTCCTTTGCGGCTCACATGCCCGATACGCTGGAAATGCCTTACAAACCCTCCATCCGCGGGGCTTATCATGAACCGAACGACCAATTACCCACCTATCGACTAGGCGGAATGACCTGTCTGGCCGGTGATTTTATGGGCGACTATTCGTTTGATAAACCGTTGCAAATCGGGAATCGCCTGGTCTTTGAAGATATGATCCATTATACCATGGTAAAAACAACGACGTTTAACGGGGTCAACCTACCCTCCATCGGTATTTTGGAAAGCAACGGACAATTTCGACTCGTTAAATCGTTTGGTTATGAGAGCTTCAAAGACCGCCTGTCGTAGGGAAAGACTAAACTTCCGTAAAACCGGAAATGATTTCCTTTGAAGTAACGGAATACTGTCCGAACATTTCCAATTGAAGAATGGCATTTTGAGTCTGGGCTAAGGTTGCTTGGCTCTCCGATGACTCCATTCCCGTTGTACAATCCCTCACTAACAATACTTGGTAGCCTCGTTTACTCATTTCAATGGTGGCGTAATCGCGACTAAGTATGCAGGCATTCGTATTGAAACCAGCGAAAAAAAGGAATAAGATGCCTTTCGATTTGCAGTATTGATGTAGCTGATGCCCTGTTGCGATGACCACTTCCCCTTTGATGGGCTCCACTTTAGGATGAATTCTTAAGGGTGGCAGACGCTGACGTTCTTCTTCCCGGGGTTCTACCGGCCGGCGATATTGGCTATATTCACCGCTCAAATTTCGAAATTCCCGGGGCGGCCAATCGTCAGCAGGCGGTCTAGGTGGCTCGGGGATATTCACGTAGTTCGGATGTATGCGCGCGGCCTCCGGAGCCGGTGCATGGATCACTTCCAACCCTTGGGAGCGGCAAGCCTTCATCAACGGTAGCAGATTTTCGTCGATAATTTTTTCAGCCCGTTCTTCGGGTTCTCTGATATAATGGCGTTGCCAAACATCGACCAACACCAACGCACATTGCGAAATTGGTAGCTTCCAATCAAGGGTAGCATGACCTGTATTGAGTTCCGTCCATTCCTGACCCACGTCCACATGCCAACGGTAGTAACGGGGTTTAATTTGTAAATAACCTTTTTTAAACGCATCGCCTTGCCCGGCGCTGGAAATCACCCAATCTGCGTTCAGAAGCCCAACAAGCCCCAAGGCACTATTCGTTTTAATAAACGTTCGACGATTAAGGGTATTCATGGTTGTCGTTTGAGTTACCTAGTAGATTTATAGCCTATCCCCGGTGACCATTTTCATTACCTTCGGAAACCAAAAGGTAAACTGCTGAGGATTTGCTTCTAATTCTTCTATTAAGTTCGCAGGTCGGACCCATTTGAAATCGGCTACTTCATTCGGATTCGGATCGACCGGTCCGTCGTATACCCCGGTAAATACATGATCTATTTCATGCTCCGCAAGATCGGTCTCAAATTGCACTTTATAATAGAATTTCCCAGCATAATCGAGATGACTATCAATGCGCATTTCTTCGAATAATCGCTGTTTTGCCGATTCCAACGTTTCCTCACCGGGTTGTGGATGGCTGCAACAGGAGTTCGACCACAATCCTGGCGAATGATATTTATCTTGCGCTCTTTGTTGCAGTAGAATTTCGCCTTGCGAATTGGTGATCCACACCGAAAAGGCACGATGTAAAAGTCCTTTTTTATGGGCTTCCTTTTTAGAAGCTTTTCCTGTAACCCGGTCGTGCTGGTCGACCAGAATAACTTCGTCTCTCATTGTAGAAAAATTCACCCATTCCTGTGTTTACCGTGAACACCGTTGAATGTTGGTTGATAGTATAATAAACGCTACCCGATCATGAGGTACTCACAACCGGGTAGATATAATAAAATTTTGCTTGTCAATTAACTTAGAAGTCGTATCCTAACGTCAGATATGGGATCGGCTTTTTTACGATCGAATTGTCCACGCCCCAGGCATAATCGAATTTAGCATAGATCCCGAATACCACAGTACGCACTCCTAGCCCATAACCCCAGATATAGGGATTCCGGAAATTGACGACAGTTGCACGGAACGGTAAACCATTCCCTCCGATGATATCGGTATTCAAGCTATTCTCCTGACTAAAGGGTCCTTTACCTGTCCAGGCTGTTCCGATATCGGTAAATCCAGTAAACTGCAGATTTCGCAGGAAATTAGACGTGATCGGACCGCGATAAAGATATTTTACCAGCGGGATACGAAGCTCGGCATTTGCCAACATATAGGTGACTCCGCTAAGGCGATTCAATTGGAAGCCACGTAAATTGGTAGCGAATTCAGTGAAGAAAATGTCCCTATGGTCGACATTTTCATTAAAGTCTACAGGAACACGTGAACTTACCCAGTTTTCCATCCCCCCCATCATACTTTTCTTAGGGGCTTTACCTCCGGAATGACTACCTGCTATTCGAACGGCAAGGATAAGGTCGCGATGCAATTTTTGATACCTCCGAAAATCCAAACTGACCCGATAAAAACTCTCTGAGATATCCGAAAGTCCTAAGTGATTTTCATATCGGATTTTCAGTTTATTGCCTTCTGTCATATTTACCCCATACACCTCCGAATTATCAAATACCAGTTCCGATTTAAAACCTAAATAATGTGACGAAACAATCGGTGTTGCCATTGCTGTCCGGATGAGGTAGGTGGACGTATAGGTTGGGGAAAAACTAAACCGACTGGTTCGTGTAAAGGGATACGACGCGGTCAGTGTTAGTTGATTGAAACGATATTTTTGCGGACTGTTACTAGCCGGTGTGACATACAAATTACTCCGATCGTAACGAATACCATAATCGAGCCGATATTTGTTGAGATTGTATTCCAGAAATAGATCGTAGGTTTTAAAGAAACCCTGTCCCATACTGAGGAAACCGCCAGCTTTGATGACATTATCTTCCAATAGGTCATTCATTGAAACGGATTGTCGATATCCAAAACCACGGATTGCGTCCCATGCCCATTCCGATTTGGCATCGTTCGCAATAAATAGCCCTTTATAGGGGAAAGGTCCATTAACACTGATACTTTCTCTTTTTCGGATTCGCGGTGTTGCGATCGGTACACGTCCTCCCGAAATACGACTTGTAGAGCTACTCCCTATGGTTTGGATAACATCCTCATCAAAAACGTAGTTGTCTGTATCGACTTCGCCCGGTCTTAATACCAGCGTTTGGGGGGTGGTGACCACTTCTTCCTGCTTTTCAGGAACACTATCTGTCTTAACCTCAGCCGTTTGTTTTTCAAGTGCTGGAGCCGGATTTAAGGACGTATTGCCCGGCATTCCCTTTCGGAAACTAGGCGTCTCTGCCATACTGCCCGGAGTAAAATTCTTATGATAGACGATTCTACCTTCACCTTTTTCAAGTTTCACATATGCCAAACCTCCACTTCCCCCCTTGCTAATGACAGGATTTTTGAGTCCGTGAATCAAATTTGAGTTCTGGGTGATATTCTTATTGTTGTAATTATATCGGTAGAGATTGGTTACCCCTTTCAAATCCGAAAGGAAATACAGATCGTTTTCAGTACTGAGGACAGGGAGATTATAAGTACCCAAGGAGTCCAATAAACGAGGTGCCTGAGGACTTCTCGGTACGCCCGGGTGTTCAAATATGCCTAGGTTATTTCGAATAGATTTGAAATCCCCTCTCACTCTCAAACTATCGGTTGGTCGATTACTGGCAAATACGACTTTACGATTTGAGTTCCCGATAAATCGAGGTGACAGGTCGTCGAACAAATCGTTGGTCAGCGGAATGACGGATCCACGATTTACATTGATCAGATAGAGGTCGTTCTGCCCTCCGCGGTCGGCACTCACCACTAAAGTTGTACCATCCATCGACACGTCCATGTCAACGATATGGTCGAGATTGCGTACCGTGGTCCGCCGAACGATCACTGGCTTACGGGTGTCCAGCTTTTCGTAGATGAGAATTTGGTGACGATTATGTCCGGGGATCAAGACCACAAGACGGTTGTCTTTAGTCCATCCTACATGCGGGATACTTCCCCCTTTCGAAACCGAATTGGATAAGATATTACCCTGCCGTATGACCATTTTTCTCCCGGTCTCCGTGTTATAGGTACTTACACGATAATTTCGTTTATGAGGTTCGCTAATCACCAACATTTTATTATCGTGCGAAATATCGATATGGGTACCCACTTTTTGTTTTTCGATATTACCCAACTTATAGGTCCAAGACGGATCCAGGGTTCTATATGAATTTTGTGCCGTTTGTACGATGGATGCGTAATAATCCCGCCAATTACTTAGGAATCGACTGAAGGAGGGAACTCCTAGTGTACTGGTTATACTGGTTTGCTCGGTACGAATAATTCGGGTGAGATTCAGGATATTGGAAATGTTATCCTTCCCATATTCCTCCGCGATATAATTCCAAATCGATTGGCCTATCAGGGCAGCATCCTCCCCTTCCAATAAGGAAGGTCGGCGAATATTGCGATTTTGGATGATATCAACCATATACTGATTTAGCTCCGGGGACCAACCATCGGCCACATAACGAGCAATGCCCGACATAAACCAATTGGGAAGCGTTAATAGAATTGAGCTCTGTAACGCGTCTTTCAAGTTCCCACCGTAGAGCATGTCGTAGACAAAAAGATGGGCAATTTGATAGACCAGCTCTTTTCTAAAACTTATTTGGTCTCCGGTAAAGGCGACCTCGAGTCGAGACTGAGAAAGGTCGATATCCTTTTCACTTAGTTCATCGAAAGTAGCAATTCCGATATTGCTTTGTTCCAACTCTTCCGGGGAGTTATAGAGGAAAATCTTAATTCGATTATAGGGAGTATACCCCAAAATATCCGTAATCCGATCAAATTCGGTTTCCGCAAACTGCGCAGTCAAACGTGCTAGATTGTCGCCGTTTTGATAAAAGTAAACCTCAAAGTTGGAGGTTTGAAAAATGCGCCATTTAAAATTGCGGTATTGAATACGATTCTTGCCGAACTTCTCTAACGTTGGATAACGTTGTCCGTTAGCTTGCGAAATAAAAATAGTCAAGGTGGCAAGCAGAAAGATGAATCGTCTGAAACGTTGGGTATAACAGCTCATAAATAAGGTTTACATCGATCCAGGGTTGGAATATAACGAAAAATACCTGTTGATATTGACATCAGGATGCAATTCTTCGTCAAAAAGCAACATTTTTGTCAATTGTCCGGCAAAATACGGGGCTAAAGTTACCCCTTTGGTACCCAAGCCGTTGAGAATATAAATTCGTTCGTGTTGTGGATGCCGCCCCACGAAAGGTCGTCGATCTTTAGACGATGGCCTAATACCGGCTTGTTGGGCTATTATTTTATAAGGGCGTTTTACTAATTTTCTCAGTTTGTCATCTAAATAGGCTCGTCCTTCTTGGGAGGTATTCCAGTCCAGATCATGCCAGGAATAGGTCGCCCCTACCCGCACCATTTCTTCCGATTGGGGTAGTATAAATATACCCTGATTGACGATCGTGTTCAAATCATATCCCGGCATAAAACAGTCTATGATCTGTCCTTTCACTGGATTAAAAGGTAGCCAATTGAAAAGCTTTTCCTGTTCAGCACCCACCCCCATACAATTGATCACAGCTCCAAATCTTAGATTCTGCCATAGAACTCCATCGTCTGCTACGGTTAAGTCCTGTGTTGAAAAATGGGCAGGAAGATAGCTTCCTAATTTTTCAAAGTAATTTCGACTTTGATCAAGGAAATTGGGTAAATCCACCCAGCCGGCTTGCTTAATAGTAATCCCATCAAGGGGGGCATGAATGAGTTCACTTGATGGATAATCGGTTTGAGCCGTAGAAATATACGGCTGATGGGATTCTTCTTTGGCCAGGGAGAGATAGCGTTCTTTTTCAGCCTCATTTCGGAACGGCCTGTACATCTCCATAGGGTGATAAAATGTCGTTTCAAGACTCCTTTCAATCCTTTGATAAAACGACTTCGCATAGGGGAAAAGCTCATCCGCCAACCAGGTTTTTACTAGTTTCCTACCGGTGACCGGATTAAATATTCCCGCTGCTACCCGGGTTGAACAGGGTAATTGGGGATCGTCAATAATGAGTATTTTTTTATTTGCCCAATGGAGATGCCAGGCTACAGAAGTTCCGGCAATTCCCTGTCCCACAATCAAATAATCAAATGTTTGCATAGACCTAGTGAGCCCTATTTTGAGTCTCTCCCTTCCGCGATAGACTAGCGATACGAGCATCGGCCCAACTCGTAACCAGATCGACTTGTTCGTCGATGGTCAAATAGGTATTATCAAGTAAGATGGCATCCTCTGCTTGAATCAACGGACTTTCTTGGCGAGTGGTATCATAAAGGTCTCTCTTTCTTAAATTTTCCAATATTTCTTCCAATGGCACGATCTCTCCTTTTTCCGCCAGTTCACTTTGACGACGCAGTGCTCTTACCTTTACATCTGCGGTCATGAAAACCTTCAACTCTGCCTGAGGGAAAACCACACTACCGATGTCTCTGCCGTCCATGACCAAACCTTTGTCTTTACCCATGCGTTGCTGTTGAGCAACCAGCAACCGACGTACTTCAGGGATAGCGCTTACCTGACTTACATGGTCGGAGACTGGCATTTTCCGGATTTCTTGTTCGACATTTTTGCCGTTTAAAAAAGTCTCGTTAGCGAGTGTCTCCAAGTTTCTGCGAAAGGAAATATCTATTTCGTCCAAAGCTTTCGCGACTTCATCTGTATTGGCTAATGGAATATGGTTGTCGAGGATGTACAGGGTAACAGCCCTATACATAGCCCCGGTATCTACGTAGGTATATCGTAAGTTTTCAGCTACTTTCTTGGCTGTAGTACTCTTTCCACAGGCCGAATAACCGTCAATTGCGATGATGATTTTGTACATTCGGGCTACTAAAAAAACGATTGAATTAATTTGCCCTGGCAATATCTAACTTTTCGTTGGATCTGTCGCGATGATAATCCGAAAAGTCGTTCCTTTCCCTGGTTCGGTATCTTTGACGAAAATTCTACCCCCGTGGTAATCTTCGATGATCCGTTTGGCAAGGGTAAGACCCAAACCCCAACCTCTCTTTTTTGTACTAAAACCCGGATTGAATAGCTTTCGTAAGATCGCAGGACTGATCCCCTTTCCGGAATCCTTGATATCAAATATCAGTTCATCTTTACGGGCAGCAGGCTGCATGGTAATTTGGATATGGCCTACCCCACCCATGGCATCAACCGCATTTTTACAAATATTTTCAATCACCCATTCAAACAAATTTTTATTGATGATGGCTTGTTGGCCCTCGGGGATATGATTGATAATGGTAAATTTCACCTTGGTCGATACCCGTTTCTCCAAGTAAGTGATAAATTCATATACCACTTGGGTTATATTTTCAGCTTTCAAAGTCGGTGCAGAACCAATATTGGAAAACCGATTGGTAATCATTTCCAATCGTTTCACATCCTTTTCCATTTCATCGGCAATGGAGTGGTCGAAGTTGGGGTCGGAACGGAAATATTCGATCCAGGCGATCAAAGATGAAATCGGGGTACCTAATTGATGTGCTGTTTCCTTGGCTAGCCCTACCCACACTTTATTTTGTTCTGCATTTCGCGTAGAACTGAATGCGAGATAGGCTAGAAAAAAGAGAATGAACAGTCCACTGAGTTGGATATAAGGGTAATAGCGCAACTGACGAAGCAGTTTTGAACTACTGTAGTAGATATAGCCGGTTTTACCTTCGTCCAGCTTCACGGGAATCGGCTCATGTGATTGCCCCATCGAAGCCACCATTTCCATGAGGACTTCCTGTTCTTTTTCGACTGAAACGTTACGGGGTAAATCGATATTCACGTAATAGCCCGGTTCCCCATTTTCGTCCACATATATAGCCGGAATTTGGTAATAGTTATGGGCTTCCTCGATGATGTTAAAAACAGGGGTAACATCCTCATTACTAATCGATTTATGCGCATTTTCCAATACCTGAGCATACAAATTCATCTGTCGCCTTTCACGTTCTTCGAACTTGTTAACTAGGGTATCGGTATAGATGAGAGAAACGATACTTATTAGTACCAGGTTGATACCAATAATGATTTTCAATCTTTCCTTCTGGCCATAAGAGAAATAGGACCGCCCCCAACGCATTCCGCTAAGAACCGTTTCAGCGCTGAACCTAATTTTTGACTTTTTTTTTTCGTCTTTTACTTCCATACCACTCGCCCTCTGGACGGCCTATCGCATTAGGATTTCTTTTATTGAGGGATTCAAATATATTAAAGCAGAGTCGGATTAACGAATTCCCACAAAATCTTGGTTGAATACATCTTTGAATACTGATCTTTTCCTCAGATACAAAGGCAACGTACACCGTGTGATTTCCGTATTGGAGATACGTAGGGATATTGCAAAATTGTAAGAAAGTAACGCGGGCGTTAGACCGGTGATAGGGCTTTTAAAACTGACGAAAATCAGTAAATTACATGACATCGGAGTGCATTTTTCCAGCGTAGAAAGCAGGGTATAAAAATATAATTTATAGAGGTTCTAAATAGGTTTTTATTGCTTAAAATGTATGTCTGAATATACAGTTTAATCTTATTTTTGTATTTACAAGATTCTTATGACATTAAGGTAATATGCAGAGTTGGTTTCAAGTCGTCAGTCTGACTTATCGAAAAGCTCCCCTCACCGTTAGAGAAAAAATTGCATTATCGGAGGATGAGGCCAAGTCCTTCATGCTGAAGGTAAAGGACTTTTTTGACGTATCTGACTTGTTGGTGGTTTCCACTTGTAACCGTACAGAAGTTTACGTCAATTCCAGTCAGTCTTTAACTACTGAGCTTATAAAGCTATTGTTAATTTTCAAAGGAATTTCAGATTCAGAAGAATACCTTCCCTATTTTGAAATTTTTGAAAACAGTGAAGATACAATTCGCCATTTGTTTGAGGTAGCGACAGGTTTGCACTCTCAAGTGGTGGGTGACATGCAAGTGCCCAACCAAATCAAAAGAGCTTATCAAGCGTCAGCTGATGCGCAACTTGCAGGCCCTTTTCTCCATCGATTGATGCACACCATTTTCTACGCTAATAAGCGTGTTGCGTTAGAAACCGAATTTCGGGATGGTGCAGCATCCGTTTCCTATGCAGCCTCCGATCTGGCTCTCTCTTTGGTACACCAGCCGAAAATCCTCATCGTAGGTCTGGGTGAAATCGGACAGGATGTCTGTAAAAACCTGGTAGCGCGTGGGGTAACGACCATTCAGATCACGAATCGTACCCGTAAAAGAACCGAGGAAGTTGCAGGTGAACTGGGGTGCGAGGTGGTGGAATGGGAAGACCTGGACAAGGCCATGGCCAAATCGGATATTGTGATTTCGAGCATCACCCGTAGCGAACCTCTCTTTACCAAAGAACGCGTTGCTGAATTAGGAAATCTAGTTTCTTACAAATATTTCCTTGACCTATCGGTTCCGAGAAGTGTTGAACCTACCGTAGAGGAATTGAACGGAATTGTATTATACGATATCGACTCCATCCGTTCACGGACTGATGAAGCCCTACAAAGAAGAATCGCAGCTGTACCAGCTGTAAGAGCGATCATTGAATCGGCGATGGTTGAGTTTAACGACTGGTCGAAAGAGATGATCGTTTCTCCTACCATCAATAAATTAAAAGCCGCATTGGAGCAAATTCGTCGGGAAGAGCTCAGCCGCTACATGAAAGGCCTCAGTGATAGCGAGTTAGCAGTCGTTGAAAAGGTAACTTCGTCGATGATGCAGAAAATCATCAAACTACCTGTTTTGCAGTTAAAAGCAGCCTGTAAACGGGGTGAAGCCGAGACTTTGATCGACGTCTTAAACGACCTATTCAATTTGGAAGCTCTGCCCGATCCCCAAGCAAAACACTAATCAAAAGCGGTTTATCGGGTTTTCAAATCGTATACAGGTAGACAGGACTTTCCCTAGGTTGAATGCTCTCCAGTTGACCTGTGCTAAGTCAATTATAACCCTGTATTTCCCAACTGGGAAGCAAGAAGCATGGATTCGATTTACGAAATAGAAGGCTTAACAGCATCACCTAGATTACTGGCGGAATTAAAAGCACATAGTATCCGAAAGTCTTTTAAAGCCGGGACGGTGATATTGGACGAAAATTCTCATATTCGATCCATACCGATTGTGGTAAAAGGCTCGCTCAAAGTAGTGAGAACTGAAGAAGATGGTCGGGAAATCCTACTCTATTATATAAAGCCCGGAGAAAGCTGTATTATGTCCTTGCTGGGCGGTTTACACAATGAAACTAGTAAAGTCAGGGCGGAGGTCGAAGAAGATGCCGAGATCCTATTCTTACCGATGGAAAAGGTATCTATTTTGATCAAAGAATATCCGGAATGGCTGGACTACATCTTTAAAATGCATCATAAACGATTTGAAGAACTCCTTGAAATCGTCAATGCTATTGCCTTTAAGAAGGTGGATGAACGCCTCTGGAACTTGCTGCAAAAAAAGGCGGAACTAACCCAGTCAACGGTCCTTCAAATTACACACGAACAGTTGGCTAATGAATTGGGAACAGCGCGTGTTGTGGTATCCCGTCTTCTAAAGCAGTTGGAAGAAAACGGTAAACTTCTCTTAGGTCGAAATAAAATTACCTTGTTACAGGGCTGAATTTCAAGCGGATATCCTGATATTTCGCTACCGGATACATCTTATCTTTAAAATCCGGCAACCGCACGGTCCAGACAATTGCGACTATTAAGCACATTCTTCTGTTTAAAAGGCTATTCCCCCCCCACTCAAAGTCCCTTAGGGAGAAACGATTCAAAAAATGTCGCCCCTAACCGCAGAGTAAACCCCGCAACGACACCAAGATCTTGAGTATCCGAGGTTTTAATTTCTGACTCAAAACCAAAACGTGTGAAGAGTATTGTATTCTCTAGACTTGTGTTTCTTCGGTTTAATGCCTAAACGGGTACAATGCATTGGAATAGAGCGGGGTAAGCAAGATTCATTAAACCCTGAAATGCCCCCATGTGATACGGGAAAGAAATTCTTAATCTCGGTATTCAGGTTTCCCCGAGTATACTGAGTCTAATTGGAATCGACCTAATTTGAGTCTAACTGGTATCTCAACATAGTTAAATGAATCCAGGAGGTTCTGTTAGACAGGGACTTCCTCTCCCTTACTTTGGTTCATGATGATCACAGTAATAATCAACCTTCCTGCCCAAATGCGGAGGAACTGCCTAACGAGATTAGCCCGATAAACCTTTTTCCGACGCAAGCGCCTCCCAACCGTT
>ENA-UOVV01001294-UOVV01001294.1-compost-metagenome-genome-assembly--contig:-NODE-1294-length-19723-cov-10.719239_pt1 | contig 19723 bp, 11 predicted proteins | sample MGYA00238155_ERZ761577 | MGnify/ENA primary metagenome ERZ761577 (study PRJEB28898, sample SAMN06268775) | compost metagenome | isolation source: Emeryville, CA | place: USA:Emeryville, CA | collected...
TTTTGGGTTGGCTCCTGTCGACAATTTCTTAATGGTGAAAAATAGCTTTAGTTGTGCGGAATAAAATGATTAGTGCTATCGGGTTTGGGTAGGTGGGGACGGAAATAAAGATACCCTGACTCTATGGTCTCTATTTTTGGAGATTTGTTTTCGTAGCCTCGATACTCGGTCAAGAGAATGGTCGAGTCATTCAAAATGAGGCCTTCCTTACGATATCGGGGCAAACCTCCTCCAACCGATGAATTCCAACCTTCCATTATAAATCGATTACCCGAAATTTGGTATAAACCCCAGCTCTCCTTCGTGTTTCTTCGGAAATTTTCATGTTCGGCAATGAATTGGCCGATATCCTTGAAATCTTCCTCGGAGGCAATACCGGCATGAAAAACAGTACCATCTTGGTAGAAAAAAGATATCCCATAACTTGGTTTGTCGCCCTCATGACGACTATAATAAAACCCGTCCAATCGTATTTTGGACGTTGTATTGGAGGTGCGACTAAGGCTCAATTTCTGGTCAACACAGGATGTTATACTTAAAAGGCCAATGCAAAGGAAGATGATCTTACGCATGGGTTAATCTAATTTTGGACCTTAATTTGGAATGAAGTTGTTGGCACTATCCGGTTTAGGACTGTAGGCATGAAATTGCAAACGACCTGATTCAATCGCTCTCGACTTGGGCTTTCTATTTTCGTAACTCGTATAGCGGGTCAAGATAATGGTCGTATCATTCGGAATATATCCTTCCATTCGGAAACGAGGCAATCCACCTCCTACGGAAGTATTCCAGCCTTCCAGAACGATAGAATTACCTTGAATTTCGTACAATCCCCAACTCGTCTTTTCCTTTTTACGGAAGGGAATTTCGCTGGCAAAATATTCCTCTAGATTGGCAAATTCTGCTTCCGAAGGCCACCCACATTGGAAAAGGATACCATCTTGGTATAAAAAAATAATATTATAGCTAGTAGAGTCACCGAGGTATTGGCTATAATAAAATCCGTCCAGTCTAAGTGGTGAAGTCCCGGTATTATTTCGGCTTAAGGTAAGCTTTTGATCTACACAAGATGCTAGCAGGAGCCCGCAGAAGCCTGATAGGTAGAAAGAAACTCGTGCATTCATATTAAAAATCAGGTATAGAATAGGATGGTTAAGATTAAAGAGATGAGATTGTGGTTTGAATATCGGCAATATATTTCATGATTTAAGATAGCGACGACGTAATAATTTGGCTGTTCAACATTGAAAAAGATCGGGCTTTGCCTGATAATCAGCCGGGTAGCTGAAATTTTCCGCATCTTTGCTGAGGACACTGTCGTGCCACATGCTATTTTTCGATAATTGGCGCTCCGAGTAATTTCAGTCTTTTAATTGTCTAAAAGTTCCATGCAGTGAATCGATTGAAAGATTGATAGTTTACGTAGGGGCTATTATAACCAGGGAGAATTTCAAACCATTTTGCCTTCCCTCTGGTAATGATGTCATGCGCAAATCGATTTTGGAAAATGTGTCGAATTTTCTCACTGTTCCAACCCACTCGATACCCATCTTTACCCAAATACATAGCACCTAATCGAAAGCTGTTTGGTGAGCTACCGTATTCTGTGTGGTAAATTTCATGTTCATTAATTTTTTTAAATGGGCGATTTATGAGACTTTGGGGGTCCTTTGCATCCGGGTCGCCCGTGAACAGATTTAAGCCAATACTGAATCCATTTTTGGAGGCACGAACGGCGGCAGTACGGAATTTGTCGCCTCCATCTGCAATTTTTAGTCCAAACATATAATCATTTTCGTAGGCGAGAGACCAACCATTCGATTCGAGATAAGTGGTGGCTGTTGTTTGATCGAGACCTCGACCGAAGAATCGATTGGAGAACAATCCTATTCTAAAATCGTTGCCACCGACTACGGCACCTCCTCCCAAGGATTTAGCCCAACCTGACTGCTGTGTAATGTGATCTTTTAGGTAATAGCCAATACCGAAATTGGCGCCCAAGGTAAGCTCTTCAGATGTATAATAGAGCCCGACATTACCTCCCAACAGTATGCCTGTTGAACCAAAAGTAAATGAAGGGCTGATCGACAACAGTAAGCCTGTGTCTCCCAAACCCAGGGTGAATGACGGAATATAGGCGTTACTTACAGCCGTTGCTGATCCTGCCAACAGCATACCAAATCCGCAACCACCACAGCCTATCGCTGCCATTCCCCCTTTTAAAAAGCCATGTCCGAAGGCGAAAAGTCCGTCTTTAAACGTATGGACATTCCCCAATGCCGCTTGAACCCCTAAATTGAGTACGCCTCCAATACCACCTCCAATGACCAGATGCCAGAATTCACCATCGGGATCGGTATAGGATAATGGATTGTTACGCGCGTAGGTATATCGATTGTAATCCTGCGAGTCGAAGCCATCGGGTACGTAATTGTCAACACTCAACATCCGACCCATTACGGGGTCGTAGGTTCGACCATTCATGTTGATTAGCCCAAAAGCGTCCAAGTGTTCGTGCCCTGTGTAGCCCCGATAGAGCCATTGGGGCAAGTCAGGAACTTGTGTCGGGGGTAGAGGTTGCCAGGTATGCGCATCTCTTCGTCGACCCCAAGCATCGAAACTTTGGTCGGCTATGCTATTGCCTTCAGAATCAGTAACGGTTAAGATGGAGCCTAAATGGTCGGTGTAAACGGGATAGAGGGAGTGGGTTCCATTTTCACTGACGATCATTGCTATCACTCCGGTAGGGGCTTGGATATAGTGTATAAACTTTTCGGCGCCGGAGCTAATTTCGCGTTCAAATCCACCTTCGTAGTAGTACCGCTGGTTTACGACGACGTGGTCGCGTTTTAGTTCACTTTTAATACGATTGTAGGCGGCACCATAGGTGTAAGACAGTGTGAAATTTTCGCCATTTGCACTTTTTTCCGTAATATTTTCGGGTTGCAAAAATGGCGTATAGCTGATGTTCTGATGATGGGGTGAAATTGAGGTCGTCGCTAAGTTGTTGACTTGGATCAACGCATGTCTTTTCTGAGGGTCGTAGTGGAAATCACCAACATCCGTTTTTTTGATCAAATTTCCATTTGGATCATAAGTGGCTCCAACCGTGGGGCCACCTGAAATTTGTGTCGCCGTTAAGCGGTGGAGCATATCGTAGGAAAAGGTTTCGACCTTATTTATCCCTGCCCGACTGTCTGTGCGACTTGTAAGTAGTCCCTTAGGGTAATCCCAAGATAAATGATAATCTTGTATGCCCGGGGTTACATACGCGGTAGGGTACCCGTTGGTATACGAGATAGTTGATTGAAGGGGGGAGCCACTACGACGAAAGGCGGTAATCTGCCCTTTGCCATTGGTTGACAAGGTTTTGTAAATGGGTAAATGATCCGAACCGTAGTTAATCTCGTCGAGATAACCACGTTGATTATAAACCTGGTGCAATATGAGGCCGGAGGGGTAGGAAATTCGGTTAATATCGCCCGAAGCGTTGTATGTATAATGAGTGGTGAACTGCCCCCCGTTATCTTCGACAATTTGGGTGAGTTGGCCCCATGAATTGTAAGCGTAGGTGGTCTTATTTCCAGCGAAACCATCTATGCTTTTAATATGGTTGACTAGCTCTCCATTTTCGTTACGAGTTCCATAGTGATAGTGCGTCGTGCCTTCTTCACCTGTTCTGGTCGTAATTTGCCCCAACAAATTATATTGGAAGGTGGTCTCATCTCCGGAGGCTGTTTTTTGCCAGATCAGTTCGCCCAGTGCATTATATTCATATTCTGTTGTTCCGGCATTTAAATCCGTAAAAGAAATCTGCCTACCGTAAGGGTCGTAGGTACTATAGTTCAATTGAACAGCTGATGCTCCGTTTGGATGGAACACAACCGATTTTACACCGCCATGGCTATAATACGTATAGTGTAGACTTCCACCCGTATCTTCGGCTCTAACGACCTTTCCACTAGCATCTTTTGTAACCGACCGGGTGCCTGTGGGACTTGTCGTTGCAATCGTTAATTGGCCGTTTGCATAGTGGTAGCCGAACTGAGTTATGCCAAATACAGGGTGTTCAGTTTGAGTCAAGCGGTTCAAGTGGTCGTACATTCGGGTTGTCATTTGGAGAGGTTCGTTACCGACCCGAGGGTCTGAAACTTGGTGCAGATTCCCTTTCGAGTCGTAACTACTATTTTGTACAATCCACTGTCCATCAAACCCTTCGGTTTCAATGCTAATTTCACGGCCTAATACGTCATAGAAAGTCTTGTTTGCGGGTTTTCCGGTAGTGGTTGTGTAGCATCTCATTCTTTTATGCCCGTCCACGTTCCAACTCCAGCTTCTTTGACGGATCACACCATTCGGGAACTGTGTTTTGACGAGGCGACCCCAATTGTCATATTCGAAGGTTGTAGTCAAACCGTCGACCCCGGTAACGCTTAGGAGGGCTCCCGTAGTGGGGTGATAGGTAGCATAACTGTTCTGGGATAACTCGTTGTTGTAGACAAGAGCGAATCTGCCCTTTTCATCGAATTGGAAGGAGGTACTTCGGGGAGAAATGCCGGTAGCTTGGATGGACACCTGCGTAATGTTACCCAAGTTGTTATACTGATAAGTAGAAGTGATCGCCTTGGGTAAACCCGAAAATTCTGTTTTAGAGGTTACTTGCCCTCGATGGTTGTATGTGTACTGGGTTTTCGTTTGAAATTCTGCCTCCCCATGTCGCTGGGTCGTAACTTCTGCCGAAGTAAGTAAACCGGGTATGCCCGATGGTGCGACCCCATAATTCATTTCGGTCGTTTCGGATTGGACCCCCGGTTGTGTTACTTTTTGTCTAATCAGATTCGCGTGGGAATCGTACCAGAATTCGGAAGTTGTGGTCACCCCTAAGCTTGCATCGTCTTGTTGTATTTGTGCAGGCTTAAGCCAATAACGTTTGGCATTAACGGGTACAAGGTGGGGAGTATGCCGAGTTTGAGATAGCAAGGCATTGTCGGCTGTTGAAAAGATAGAAGTACGTTGTGGCGTTAGAAAATAGAAAGTAGTATTAAGTTCATTTTCAACTTTGTTCCGAATCTGCCGGTTTATATCGGTAGAGGTCATTTGGGAAAACCCTAAAAATCCTTTTCCCATACGATGATAGATCAATCCCGAATAGTTAAAAGTTTGGGTAAAATATCCTCCAATACCGTTTTCTGTTTTTAGTTCTTCCACCATTAAAGTGGCAGGTTGGACAAGATTGAGGGGATAATCGACCGAGTGATTGCCTTTGGAGTAAAACTGCTCGTCTGAAACTAAACTCTTATAGCTCCATTCGCTCACTTTTTTAAATCCATCGGCGACTTTGTGGAGAAGATTTTCTTTTCCTCCTCCATGAAAAATCCATATGCCCAAAAAGTTACCGGTAGAGGATACTAGATCGGTCTTACCGTCTCCATTGATATCGAGAGGTGTAAGTCCAATAGAAACCGGTTCTAGCGAATTGAATGACGGCTGAAATAGAATGGGATCCCAGTAATAAAGCTGTTTGTAGAAAAAGTTGTCCCCCGAACTATAAAAGACGTCGTTGCCCACGAATTGTTGAAGCTGTCCATTGGACGTTCGAGATCGGTGCCATTCGTAATACAGATCTGATTTGCCATCCCCGTTGAAGTCCCCGACAATAATTTCGTTTTTGTACATACCGGGTTTGGGGGTATCGGTATTCTTCGGTAGATGATCCGTCAGGGAAACGGGGTTTACTTCGAAAGATTTTCCGGTAGAGACGCCTTTGAGTACTGTAGAGAACGTATCGTCATAGGCGATTACATCTGTTTTTCCGTCTCCATTAAAATCCCCTAGTACATAAAAATTGTCAGCATTAGGAAAATTGCCTTGATAAATCGAAGTAGCATAGGTGTTGGTGAAGGTAAATATTTCGGTCCCCGCAATTCCAGTCAACATGATGTCGTGTTTACCGTCGCCATTAAAATCGATGACAGAGATACGGTCGGCATGTACCCACGAAGATACCGGATATTGCGAGGCTCCGGGAATGGAAACGGACGTGCATCCCGGAGAACTTCGAAAATCATTACATAGGAAAACCTGATAATTTCCTTGGTTATTTCCTAATAGGGTGAGGTATTCGGGAAGGCCGTCGCCGTTGAAATCCCCTGCATAAAAGAAATGATGATTCGGGTGTATGCGGTTGTATTCAGGTGATGTCGTTCGGGCAATTTCTGAAAACGAATTTCCACCATTTTTTGATTCAAAAACGGTGACCTTGTTCAGTATAGAGGAATTGCCATCGAAGCCTATATTCAAGGCCATGATATCATCCAGGCCATCCCCGGTAAAATCAGAGGTGATCAGGCTGTATTGCTGAGGGATTTTAACCCGGTCAACCAGCGTGTAGTCGACCGGCAGTGGATAAGTAAGGACATGCGTAAAGTTATTATCCTCCGGGTTTTTACGATGAACCATAAAGTTGCTGAAGTAGCTAATCCCATTCTTTGTTTCAGAGACCGTTGCCGACACGAGATCATTGCGTCCATCGCCATTAAAGTCACCTGAAAAAGAACGAATTCCCGAACCCGAGGGAATGGAGGTATTAATGAAAGCACGCGTGATCGGTTGATCACCGTATTTAAAATAGGTAGGATTTAAGCTTTCATCATTCGCATTTCGTTCGGTGATGGAAATCAAATACGAGTTAATACCATCATGACCATACGTGAGCACATAACTGGCGACCTTGACACCCTCGGCAACGACATTAACTTTGTCGAGGAGATACTTACTCGTGATTTTCGAACCGCCGATGTAGTAAGTTAAGATATCAGAAAAATTTCCCTCTTGTCGGATTTTATATTCAAATTCAATTTCGTTGTAGGGCTGAAGACCTGCGAATAAATTACCAGTGTAACGGATTTTTGTCAACCGGGGTTCTTCACGATTTTCAGCGGCATACTGATATTCCACATAGTTTCCGTCGGGATGGGTTACACGGCAAAGAAGCCATGCGATTACTATATCGGCGGTCTCGTTTAGCAGTCGAGCGTCGGTTGTTTTCCCATATTCCATTTTTATGCCCGACTTGGTAGTCAATTCAAACCAGGCATCTTGATTCTGGCCGTGCAGGGTAATTGTCGAAAAATCTTCAATTTCCAACCCATATTCTGAACCTGGTGCACCGTAATTTCCACTTTTAGACAACAGTCTTTGCCCGTCTAAAGCAAAACGATCATCGGAGTCAAGTTGAACCGGACGAACCTGATTGTCAAAATAGAAATTCTGAGGTACACGCGTAATAGATGATAGAGCCGATAGACTCCAACCCCAACCCATTACGCCTCGACCTCGTTGAGAATTGTAAGTAAACGAGACCGCAGGAATTACCCCGTTTGTCCCGGGCGGAACATCGATAGGTACGATATAAGTGGCAGCGCCAGTGTGGGTTACATTCGCTTCTCCCATTGTACGCCCAACGGGCTTTGTAACATCGACGTTAATAGCATCGAACGCTGATGAGGTAATGAGGGGTTGATACGAAATGTACTGGCCTGGGGAAGAGTTAAGGGTAGCGGCAACAAAAATGAGTGCCAGGTAGTAAATTTTCATGATGAGTGCAGTATGTTTTGTTAATTCGTATAGTAGGTATCACTTTCATTGCTGGTCGCGCTATTGCTTTACAATCTTTTTTAGGATTCGGGAGGCATCCCCCCGGTGTAGAACGATCCAGTAAATTCCAGGAGTTAAATGGCTTAGATTGATGCCATCCATATGTTCATAATTTCCATCTAATAGGAAGCGACCATCGTTTCCGAACACTTCAAAGCGAACAAAAGAAGCTGGATTTCGAACCTGGAGTATATCTTCGACGGGGTTAGGATAAAGTAATGTTCCTCCTTCCGTGTAAATATTGGCTATCGGACTGTAGGTGAAAGTTAGATTATTATCTACCATTTTCAGGCGGTAATAACTTAGCCCATTCAATGGATTATCATCCTGAAACTGATAATAAGAGGTTTGGTCACCATCTCCATCCGATACTAATTCCCCGAGGGGTAGCCAATTGATACCATCCCCACTCCGTTCAATCACGAAATGACTGAAATAGATTTCGGAAGTGGTGGTCCATACCAGCAAAACCGAATTCTCTGCAGCCGAGATGTCGAAACTGCTTAACTGAACGGGTAGGGGGTTGCTTTCCCGGCGCTCTATTCGATTTCCCGAAGAATCGTAATTCAACAAGATGGATTGGGCGGAGGTCACTTTGCTGGTAAATACGACCAGGCATGCCAAAATTAAGGTTCGCATGTTAGGAAAGTTTAGTATGTATGTATAAAATTAGGTCTAGCCAATTCACCAATCTGAGGCTAAATAATAGGGTTGTAATAGCGGTGTTTAGGATTCATTTGCATGGTATGTATAGGTTCGAAAATTACTTTGTTTTTGCTTATTAATCGGAGCTGAAAGAAAAAGGTAACTACCTTAGAAGAAATGTCCAAAGTGGTTTTGAGTTTATTGGAAGGTTGGAAAAGGGAGGCACAAATAGTATATTACTAGTTATATGGAATATTTAGGGGGCACCCTGTTAAAGCTAAAAAAGCGGGAGGTAATAATTTTAATTTTAATTAGAAAAATGCAAACCGGTTTTCGCAGTGCTGAAAGCTCGGTTTAGTTCGGTACTGGCTTGGCGAAACCTTCGTTACAATCGAGAGGCTCATGTGGAATTTTGGCGTATTTTTGAAATGCTAAGAGGGTGATGTAAGGAGGGTGGCAGGCGTGGAAGATGCGAATTCCAGCGTGATTTAACAGTCGAGATTAAATAGTTTTTAACTTTGCGACAAATTTTGCTAAAGAAAGATGTTTCAAACCTTACAAGATAAACTAAACGGGGCTTTCCGCACCCTAAAAGGAAAAGACCGGATTACCGATATTAACGTTGCCGCCACGGCAAAGGAGGTGCGTCGTGCATTGGTAGATGCCGATGTTAACTTCAAGATCGCGAAAGAGATTACGGATCGAATTCGGGACACGGCCATGGACCGTAAGATTTTGATTTCCGTTGAGCCTGGACAGATGTTTGTAAAAATTGTCCAAGAAGAGCTCACCCGGTTAATGGGGAGTAATTCGGAAAGCATCAATATCAAGGGTGATCCAGCGGTGGTTTTGATAGCAGGTTTGCAAGGATCGGGAAAAACTACTTTTTCTGGAAAATTAGCCAACCTACTCAAAAAGCAGGGGCGCCAAGTATTGCTGGTGGCTTGTGATGTTTATCGACCTGCTGCAATAGATCAGTTGAAAGTGCTTGGGGAGCAAATCGGGGTAGATGTTTATGCGGAAGTCGACAATAAGAATGCCGTAGACATAGCTCGAAATGCCGTTGAACATGCGAAAAAGACGGGTAAGAAGATCGTGATCGTGGACACCGCGGGTCGTCTCGCTGTAGATGAGGTGATGATGAAAGAGGTGGAAGATATCAAAAAAGCGATTCAACCGTCGGAAATATTATTCGTGGTCGACTCAATGACGGGTCAGGATGCTGTCAACACCGCGAAAACCTTTAATGAACGGCTAGATTTCGACGGTGTTGTATTGACCAAGCTCGATGGTGATTCCCGCGGTGGAGCTGCCCTTTCCATTCGGCATGTGGTCGAAAAACCCATCAAATTTATAAGTACGGGCGAGAAAATGGACGCCCTGGATGTCTTCCACCCCGATCGGATGGCCAGCCGTATTCTCGGTATGGGAGACGTGATTTCGCTCGTTGAAAGAGCACAGCAAGCCTTTGACGAAGAAGAGGCTAAGCGGTTGAATGCCAAAATGCGTCAGAATAAATTTGATTTCGACGACTTTTTAGGTCAGCTGCAGCAGATTAAAAAGATGGGTAATGTGAAGGATTTATTGGGAATGATTCCTGGCATGGGTAGTGCGTTGAAGGAAGTTGATATCGATAATAATTCTTTTGTTCCGATTGAGGCCATGATTCAATCGATGACAAAGAAAGAGCGTGCCAATCCGGAAATTATTGACGGTAGTCGAAAAAGAAGGATAGCAGCGGGAAGTGGACGAACGATCACCGAGGTCAACAATCTTCTCAAACAATTTGAGGAAATGAAAAAAATGATGCGAAAGATGAATGCTATGCAGGCAGCCGGAAAACTTGGAAAAGCCTTGCGTCGCTAATTTCTTTAATCATATTTATTAAGACTCCGGACCAAACCAAGGGGCAACAAGCGCTCCTTTTGTTTAGTCCGGAGTTTTTTTAATGGGTAAATTTTTCTGGTGACGCCAGCAAAAATTTAGGTTTTCTAACGCAGATTTTCCCTTTTGATACTCCGATTTAATGCATAATTTTCGCGAAATTCGACAAGTAAATATCAAGGGGTGAAAGATGCATTTTAGTCAGTCGGACGATACCCACCTATTAGCACTACTGAGAGAAGGTAGTGCGCTAGCTTTTAAGGAGCTATATGAACGGTATTGGCTCTATGTCTATCGACTGGCACTCCGTAAAGTTTCTCGGGAAGATGTAGCCCAGGAAATGGCCCAACAATTGTTTGAAAACTTGTGGGATAAACGAGAGAAATTGCTCATCAACAATGTTAAGGCCTATCTAACCCGTTCTTTAAAGAATTTAATTATCGACTACATCCGTAGAAATATTTTAGAAGAAAATTATCTGGATCAACTGAAGTTATATTACGAAAAACATACGGACACTGGAATTGACGTTTTCGAATATAATGAGTTGACGGGTGTAGTAAGTTCATTGTTAGAAAAACTCCCTGATAAAACCAGGCAGGTGTTCATTCTCAGTCGCTACGAAGCATATACCATTCCAGAGATAGCCCAGCAACTCAACCTTTCTGAGAAAGCCATTGAGTATCATTTATCTAAGTCACTTCGTTACCTTCGTGAACATCTTCGTGAGTTTATCCTTTTTTTTCTGCTCCTAGCACATAGTTAAAAAAAATCTAAAAATAGTTTAGGGTGATTGACCTTTCGTACGTCTTGTGGGGTGTAACGATAAAACTATGAATGAGGATTTTTTTAAGGAGCTCTTAAGGCGATACCAGGAAGGGGAATGTACGGAAGAGGAGATTCAAATTATTAATGCATGGTTCGAAAGTCTAGGAGATACAACGATATCGACCCGAGAAGACGAAGAAGAACGTGTTAAAAAGGCAAGTTGGGAGCAACTTTTAGCACGGCGCCCCGACCTCCAGTCGCTATGGGAAGCCCAACAGGAAGAACGCATTCATTCACCTCGGATGCAGAAATGGTATTGGGTAGCAGCAAGCTTGGTTGTAATAAGCTTGGGCATGCTCTTTTATAAGAAGGAGGTACCCCAACAAATAGTTACAGAAGAGCTGGCCGAGGTGATACGGATTGAGGGTGCACGGGAAAATGACACCCGCCTAATTATCCTGGCTGACGGTAGTAAGGTTACCTTGTATCCCGGGAGTGAAATCCGTTACACGAGCGATTTTAACATCTTCACAAGGGAAATTCATCTCAAAGGGGAAGCGTATTTCGAGGTTGCCTCCGACAAAAATAAGCCGTTCTTAGTTTACGCTAATAGCGTAGTAACCAAGGTTTTGGGTACTAGTTTTTTGGTCAAAGCCAAAGAAAATGAAACCGATGTTGAAGTGTTGGTGACCGAAGGCAGGGTAACGGTTTACAAACAGGAGGCCGCCTTTAGTAGTCAACCAGAAAACGAAATAATTCTACTTCCCCAACAACAGGTCAAATATTCTGCTATAGAAAATGCGCTGTTACCGTCTGAATTTGAGGATGTAGCCCAGGTGATACCCGTAGAAAAGCCGGGTCAGTTAGTCTTTGAGAACGCCCCGTTACCAGCCATTCTAGAATCGATTCAACATGCTTTCCAAGTACAATTTCAATTTGATGCTGAGAAAATCGGTCAGTGTCGCCTAACCACCTCCTTGGATGATGAATCATTAAACGAAATCTTAGAAATCATCGGAAGGCTACTGGATACAAAATTCGAAAGAAAGGGCGATGTCATCTATTTAGCTGCACAGGGGTGTTAAGATCAATTTTACGAACATGGAGAAATAAATGAAAAATAAATACCAAATAACCAACATGAAAAAAGCAATACCATTCAGCAAACGAGCGATGTGGTGTCAACGCTGCGGCATGACCATCGCTATTCTCATGCTTTGCCTTTCCCTGGCTTCCACGAGCATAGGCGGGCAGAGTGTTCTACACAGGACGGTGAGTTTCGAGGTTAAAAACATGGAGATAGGAGCCGCTCTTCACAAATTGGAGAAAATAGCCCATGTGAAATTCTCCTATGTACCCTCCCAGATCGATGCATCCCGTAAGGTTTCTCTTAGAGTAGAAAACCAGAGTATCACCGAAGTCGTATCCCAACTCTTGGCACCTTTAACCGTGACGTATGAAGTGGTAGGTTCCAAGCAAATCTTAATTAAAAAAGCAGAATCAGGTCAACCCGGCACTTCCTTATTAAACAACGTTGATACGCCATTGGCCGACGTGGTTCGTGGTAAAGTGACAGACCTAGAGACGGGCGAAGCTTTACCCGGAGTCAATATCATGTTACAAGGTACGACCATCGGTACTACGACCGATGCCTCAGGAAGTTATGAGTTAAACCTTCCACAAGCTACCGGAATACTGGTCTTTTCGTATGTGGGCTATGTGACACAAGAGATCGAAATAGGTCAACGTCAACGTATCGATATATCGATGACGGCCGATTTACGCAGTTTGAACGAAGTTGTGGTGACTGCCCTTGGTATAAAAAGGGAAAAGAAAGCTTTGACTTTTGCTACAGGGGAATTAAAAGGATCGGATTTTGCTAATGCAAAAGAAACCAACCTGGCATCAGCCTTGTCAGCTAAAATTGCAGGGGTTCAAGTGACCACCTCAGCAGGGGGAATGTCAGGGGCATCTCGTGTGACCATACGTGGAAATTCATCCTTATCCGGTAATTCTCAACCACTTTATGTGATCGACGGCATACCGATTGATAACTCCAATCGTCGTAGCCTGGGCTCGCAGACTTTTGCTACCGGTGTGGATGGAGGTGACGGGATTTCCAATATTAACCCCAACGACATCGAATCCGTAACCGTACTTAAAGGACCCAACGGAGCTGCCCTTTACGGTCAACTTGGGGCTAATGGTGTCATTCTAATCACGACAAAGTCAGGATCTAGAAACCGCCAACCCAATATCACCTATAATGGTAGTTTTTCAGTAGGTACCGCTTTAGTTGAACCGGATTATCAAAACGAATATGGACAGGGGTTTAATGGACAATTTACATTCTATCGCAAGGCGGATGGCACGGTGGTGCCCTATGACCCATCCCTAACCGGCGGTATACCCAAACTCAGTGGTGGTCGTAACCCGACGAGCCGGGGCAGTTGGGGGCCAAGAATGGAAGGCCAACTCGTGGAAGACATGTGGGGAGATACAACTCGCTATTCTCCGATTGAAAACCCCTATACCGCATTTTTTCAGCCTGAAAAAATGTACATGAACACGGTCAGTGTCGATGGGGGCGGTGAAAAAACTACTTACTATGCTTCCATTACCAATGTGAGAAACGATGGTTTTCAACCAACTAACGTTTTAAAAAGAAATTCAGCAACGGTAAAGATCGCTACTGATATCGCAAAAGGTCTTAACCTGGATGTAAAAGCCAACTATATACACCAGGATGTAGTCAACCGACCTCACTTAGGAGATGATGGGCAAAACCCGGTTTATCGGTTCCTCTATATCCCTCGGAGTTTGAGCATGGATGGCCTTAGACGGTACGAATACACCGCTAAGGATATCATGTATTCACGCGACATCGGTGGTAATGGATTTTTCGTGGGTGGTGAAAAGATATTTGAAAGTAATTCGGTGACCTCAAACCCCTTCTGGACGATCTATAACAGCCGAAACGAGGATCAGAGGGATCGATTGATTGCCTATGCTAAATTGAGTTACGAAATTGCAAAAGGGGTATCCATCCAAGGACGCTATGGAACAGATTTCTACTATGAGCGTCAATATGGTTGGGATGCAGTTGGTACACGTATCCAACAAACCGGACGTGTCTTTGAAAACAATGTTTACAACAAAGTTGAAAACCTCGATGTCTTGTTGACCGCATCCAGAGAACTAGGAGACTTTTCTTATTTCGTCAACCTGGGGGCAAACAGCCAGAGAAATCGCTATAGAATTACAGGTAACACCGGAACCCAGCTTAGTATTCCTGGACTTTATGCCATTGGTAGAACTTTGTTGAATGTACCTACCCTTGGCGTATCCGAATACGATATCAACTCGGTATTCGGTGCAGCTAATTTTGGATATAAAAATATTTGGTTCCTGGACGTAACAGCCCGTAACGACTGGTCGTCGACGCTACCAGTTCAAAATAATTCTTTCTTCTACCCCTCGGTAGGAGGTAGTGTGGTACTTACCGACGCTCTTAATGTTCAAAGTGATATTTTAAGTTATGCGAAATTACGTGCGTCATGGGCGCAAGCCGGTCGATCGGGGGATCCCTATAATACTGTAGGGTATTTTAGTTTGAACTCCAACACGTTTATGAACCAACCGTTGGCAAGTTATACCGACGTCGTTACCGATCCGAATTTGAAAAATGAGTTGAAAACGTCGTATGAAATTGGAGCAGAGTTGAGATTTCTGCGAAACCGTTTACTCGTTGATTTTACCTATTATCATTCAGTCACAAGCAACCAAATTCTCCCTATTACTATCGCTCAATCGACCGGTTACAGTACTAAGCTAACTAATTCAGGTCGAATTCAGAATAAGGGTATAGAATTGTTGATTTCGGGTACACCCATCGAGCTTAGTAATGGTTTCAAATGGGAGTCAACCTTCAATTTTGCATCAAACCGTAATAAGGTAATGGAACTTATTGAAGGCGTATCCGAATTTTTGGTGGGCTCGGACCGCAATGTGCGTATTACTGCGGTACCCGGGAAAGCCTATGGAGTGGTGAGTGCAGCCGACTATGCCTACGCCCGTGACGATCAAGGAAATCGCTTGATCGATGCCAATGGACTTCCGATTGTGAAGTCGATTACAACCCTTGAACTTGGAAATGCGAACCCAAAATGGTTGGGTGGATTTGCCAACAACTTTTTCTATAAAGGGTTTTCTCTTAATACACTCCTTGATATGCGCAAGGGAGGAATCATTTTTTCACAGGGGCGCGTACAAGAAGCAGCCTATGGAACTTCTAAACGTACCTTGGAGGGTAGAGAAGGTGGTTTGCTAGTTGATGGAGTGAAAGCAATCCAGCAAGGTGATGGTACTTGGGTGAGTACAGGGGAGAAAAATGATGTGACCACCAATGCGCAAGCCTTCTGGAATCGTGTGGCCGCCGACAAAGGTTTTGCCGTAGCCGAAGAGTTTATTTATGATGCTAGTTATATAGCCATCCGCGAATTACGACTTTCCTATCAACTGCCTTCCAAATGGTTGGGTAATCAAAAAGTGATCCGGGGAGCGTCTCTAGCCATTTATGGTCGTAACCTGGGCTATCTAGAACGCCATACCGACGGTTTTTCTCCAGAAAATGCTTCGGTAAACGTAAACAACGGTACGCTCGGAATGGAAGGACATTCACTTCCGATGATGAAAACCTTTGGGTTAGATGTTAGTGTTCGGTTTTAATTAGTGACAATTATCCATCGAAAACAGATGAAACAATATCGATTATTATATAAAACGATTACACTTGCTGGCGCTGTAACCATGTTGTCAGCTTGTACCGAAGGGTTTGAAGAATTGAATATTTCACCCACCCAACCTGCGAATGTGCCGGCGGAATATATCCTCTCAAATGTTCAGTTAAATGGATTGATGGCCGAAGGAGCTAACTGGTGGCAGGTTGGATCCTGGGTTCAGCAATGGGCAAGTGGGAACCTTTCTGCACCGTCGCAGTATTTGGAAGACCGCGATATTTACGAAACCCGAAGCTGGGCTTCGCACTATGGGTACATTCACAACTTAGCTCAGATTCGAAACCGGTTGTTGAAAGGCCAGGAGGAAAGCCCGGCTGGTAGAACGAAATTGGCCATAGCTCGGATTAACGAAATCTATATTTGGCAACGTATGACCGACTTCTGGGGAGATATTCCCTATTCCGAAGTCGGTGTACCTGAAGCTGAATTGATCCTGACCCCCAAATACGACACCCAAAAGGAAATCTACACTTCGTTGTTGGCCGAGCTCGATCGAGCCATGAATGCTATGAGTACCTCGGACATCTCTTTTGGTAATGCGGATTTGGTTTACAAAGGAAATGTAAACGCCTGGCGGAAATTTGGGAATATGTTAAAACTCCGTCTTGGCTTCCGGTTACGTTATGTCGATCCTAGTCTCTCTCGTTCCATCGTTGAGTCCGCCTTGGCCGGTCCAATTTTCGAAAGCAATGCCGACAACGCTGCCATGCCTACGAACCCACAAGATGGTTTTGCACTTGGGTATCATCCGATCATAGGTGGTTACAATAGTAGTAAGGAGCTCAATCAGTTAGCCGCACCCTTTATTGATATGTTGTTGGCCAAAGAGGATCCCCGACTACCGAAAATCGCCGAGCCCACCGAAAACAGCAAAAAAGCCGGTAATCCTATTTACAGAGGCTTGGGTGTTGCACTCGGGCAAAACGTAATCATCAACAGGGACGATTATTCGTACGGTACTATTTCGATCTACAACGACCGTAAATACACATTTCCCTACCTGTTCATGACCTATTCCGACTTGTGTTTCTACAAAGCAGAAGCAGCCCTGTTGGGTTGGGCAGGATTAACCCCAGTCCAAGCCGAGGAGTTTTACCAACAGGGAATCAGGGCTTCGATGAAAATTGAGCCGTTCAAAATCCCGGACGCAGCCATCGATGCTTATCTTGCTAAAGAAGGCACCTTGACAGGGAGTGACGAGGAAAAATTGGAGCAAATCATGAACCAAAAATGGATTAGTTTGTTCATGAGGCATTATGAAGCCTATGCCGAATGGCGTCGTACCGGTTATCCAAAACTGACTCCCGGTCCTAATAAGGGAGTTACGAACGGTACTATACCTCGTAGGGGAGTATATTCAGGGAATGAACGCTTTAGAAATCCGGATGAATATAATACCGCCGTTGCCCGCATGGCACAAGGAGATAGCTACCTGAGCCGTGTTTGGTGGGATGTAAAACCCTTGTAATATACACACATTAGGTCGTAAGCCTTCCGCCTGCCGGTAATTACGGGGGTGAAAAGGCTTACGGCTTTTTTATGGGAGAAAATTTTACCATACTTTTTTGATGTAAATCCCCCGTCTGACTAAAATATAACAGATAACGAAACTCATGGAAGGTAAAAACACGTTGTACCTTTAGACATACGATTTACAACAATACCCTTTCCAGTACCTTTTATGAAAACTTCTACTGCTATCATTCCCACTGCCTCAGGTAATGCGTACATCCAAAGACTATGCGAACATTTTTCCCATAAAATTAAGACTTCCTGTTCCGATCATGAAGGACTAGCCTATTTCCCCTATGGTGAAGGACGAATGTTTTCCGATGAAAGTACCTTGCAAATTGAAATCTCAGCAGACACTTTCGAAAATTTAATTCAACTGAAATATATCTTCGCTAAGCATTTGGAAAAATTTGCCGAGGGCGAAAAATTGGCATTGCAATGGAAGGATGAGCCGCCCATTCCCGCTCCAGACTGGGAAGCAATGGGACGACAATTGCGGCACCCCGAAGGTGAAGAGGGTAAAAAAATAGGCATAAGCATGAATCATGCGAATATGGGTATGATTCGACGTATGTTTGAATTAATCGACCTGAAAAGCGGGCAACAGGTATTAGAAATTGGACCGGGGAATGCAGCGCATGTAAAAGAAATCCTATCGAAGCAACCGGGTGTAATTTACACCGGAGTTGAAATTTCCAAAACCATGATTACTGAAGCCGCTGAACAATGTGGTGAAATTCTGGATGTTTCTTTGATTATGGTGGATGGAAAAACACTTCCTTTTGCCGATGAGGCTTTTGATGCAGTTGTTTCAGCTAATACCATTTATTTCTGGGAAAACCCGGTGGAATATGCCAAGGAAATTGCACGCGTTTTGAAAAAAGACCGTGGCGTACTTTGTCTGGCGTTTATACACAAGAGTTTTATGGAAAAATTGCCCTTTACTCGAACCGTATTCGAATTATATACGCCAGAGGATGTAAAAAATCTGTTGGAAAAAGCCGGGTTACTCGTTTACGATAACCTCCAGGAAGTTGAAGAAATTTGGACTAATACAGGCGAAAGAGTCGAAAGAGAACGGGTATTTATTTTGGCCAAAAGAAAGTAAAAGTCAAGCTCCGACAAATTGGTTTTCCAAGCCTGTCGGAGCTAATGTATCGGACGACTTACATTCGTTAATTAATCAAAACCTTATGGGTCGTCCTATGCCCACCTTGATGGGTCAGAACTACAAGGTAAACACCCGCAGGTAGGTGACGTACATTTATTTCAGAGGAAAAGTTAGCGCTCGATTGAAAGACAACCTGCCCCCCCGACGAAAGTAGTTGTACCTTTTCGATAGTCGTGACGTCCTGGATATGGAGTTTGATTTTGTCGACCGCAGGGTTGGGGCTAATCGCTACTTCGGATAAGTTTAAGTCGAATTCCAGACTTTTTATCTCACTGTATTCGAAACGATTATCTTGATCAACCATTTTCAGACGATAATAATTAAGTCCAGTAACTGGATTTTCGTCGCTGTATTGATAATGATAAGGCATTTCGATGGCTAAGATTTTCGAGAGACTATGCCATTTTCGCCCATCAAAGCTGCGTTCGACTTCAAAATGACTGAACTTGATCTCTTCGGTGGTTTCCCATCTGAGGAGTGCCTGTGTTCCTTCCCGTACCAGTTCGAAGTAACGCAATTCGACAGGAAGCGGATTCGCATTCGTTACTAAAATATACAGGGTTGCTTTATAACATTGGCCCTCCTCATCGCAGACTTCATATTCAACCACTTCCGTACCATTGTAATCGGCGGGGGCTTTGTAGGTGAAGCTGCCGTCGAGGTGAAGATTAAGCTCACCTTGGAGCGCCGTATTTTTAGCCTAACGAGAAGTGATGTTCGGTCTGCTCGCCGTAATAGAACCACCACTCGCCATCATATCATTGTTGAGAACTCCCGGAGCTTCAATGGTTAATGATTTATTTGCTTTCACCATATAAACATTGTCGTTGGCAATGATGTGATCTAAATCGGGGGGAAGGACAAATATATTAACTACACCGGTTGCGCATAAATTTGATGGAGTCTCACAAATTTCGTAAGCAAAAGGAACTACCCCATAAAAGTCAGGGGCAGGTGTAAATAAAAATTGATTGCCCATAGGTGTTAGGCTCCCATATTCGCTAGGTATTGGGTAGGTTATAATGGGGGATGCCAACTGCCCATCGTCATTTCCACGGATATCATTAGCCATCACGTCGATAAGGATGGGATTTGGGCTCTGAGTATAATAATGTTCGTACAGGGCTATAGGATTATTGTCGAATTCTTCGGGATCCAGAACGTTTATATAGAGGGGTTGGGCGTAATAGTAACTAGGATCTGATTCTTTAGCATAGTTCACCGCGAATACATATAAACCGCTCACATTCGTGGTGAACGTATAACTTCCGTCACTATAAACGGTTGG
>ENA-UOVV01001297-UOVV01001297.1-compost-metagenome-genome-assembly--contig:-NODE-1297-length-19694-cov-21.646723_pt1 | contig 19694 bp, 10 predicted proteins | sample MGYA00238155_ERZ761577 | MGnify/ENA primary metagenome ERZ761577 (study PRJEB28898, sample SAMN06268775) | compost metagenome | isolation source: Emeryville, CA | place: USA:Emeryville, CA | collected...
TCGGGGCCGTGATCGAGGTCGGGTTCGTCGCCCGCGAAGCGGCGGGCTTCACGACGCCGACGATCCCGGAAGCGACGGCAGCGGCGGCCACCACGGTGAGGCCGACGCTCGCGGAGGCTCTCCACACCAACGCGCCGACGAGCATGGTGGACGACAGCGATGCGATGAAAGCCGCTGGGGCGACACGCCTGCTCGCGTACGCAAGGCCCGCTGCGGCAATCGCGACGCTGATGACCCACGCCGCGGAATCGGCGCGACTCAAGCCGGAATCAAGGTTCGCTGCCCGAAGGGGGCCGGTGACCGCGACGAGCGCGGCGACAACAACTGCGGTCACCTCCATCGTGCGACGTTGGCTCGCACCCCACACTCGCCATACGAACCACACCGCGATGCCCGCGGCGACGATTCCCGGGGCATTGAGCCAGTGGGTGGCCTCCCCGATGTCATACGCACTGAATCCAGCGACAATGAGTGCCGCGGCACTCAGCCAGACACCGGTGGCGACGCGGACCTTCTCCGGGCCCGCAGGCAGACGCCATGTGCGCATGAGCCCGGCGGCGGATGCGAGAACGAGGATCACTCCGGCATACGCCAGTGAATCCGCGACTCCGAGGTTGGCGACCACGTAACCGGTGCCAGAGATCGAGTCCTCACCAAAGAGCGCGCCAGGGATGGGCGCCGCGCCGGTCAGTGTGCACATGACCGCGAGCCACAGCAAGGGCAGGCCAAGGCCGGCGAGTCCAGCGATACGCCACTGCCGGTTGCCGAAGGAAAGCAACCCGACTGCCAACACGATCAAGACCGCAAGGACCAGATCGGTGCCCCATCCCCAGTCGATCACCTGGTTGACGAGCGTGACCGACGTGATGACAACTACTCCGGTGAGCGGCCCGGCACCAACAATTGGGCGCCACAGAGCCAGGCCGGTGAGCGCGGCGATGCCAGTGACCATCGCGACACCAGCGAGCGCACCAGCGTCGTCGATTGCGTAGGGCAGGCCAATGACGGGGATGGCCGCGAGGATCGCGGCAGAGGCGCCCGACCACGTCACGATGCCGCGGTGCAATGGCGTGGACCAGAGCCGTTTCAGCCACAAGAACGCGAGTCCAGCCAGCGAGGTGATGATCACGAATCGCGATGCCGCGACCTCTTCCGAGTCGGCGTGACCGGCGAACTCAATCCCAAGGGAGAGCACCGCAAGAGGCACCGCCACGGCGGCAGTTGCCCCGACCGCCCTCAGGCGCGTGCGATCGAGTGCGACGCCTGCCGCGGCGACGGCGAAGAACACAAGAGCAAGCGTGTACGGCTTGACGCCGCTTTCGTCCATGCGCCACGCAATCTGAGCGACACCGACGAAGCCGACGGCGACCACCCCAAGTGATCCGCCAATGGTCGGGAACTCGTGGCGTGTCGCACGCAGGCCGAGCCACGCGAAGAAGCCAGCGAACAGGATGAGGAAGCCGGCGCGCACTACCGGCACAAAGCTGTCCCATGAGGCGGCAACGAAGACGATCGCAGCGAGGATGACGAGCGAGGCACCGGAGACGCCGAGCAGTGCGGCGGCCGAGAGCCTGCGTGCGGGCTTGTGCGCGGGCCCTGGTGCAGGCGCATGCAGCGCGGGAACCTCCTGCGCGTGGACCTCCTGCGCTGTTGCAGTGGGCGCGGCCCAGGGCTCAGCAACCGACGCGGCCGGCACAGTCACTTCCGGCACAGACGCGGCCGGTGCAGACGCTCCTGGCGCAGACGCGGCCGGCACAGTCACTTCCGGCACAGACGCTCCCGGCACAGCCACTCCCGCCACATGGTCGGGCGCGGGTGGCGCAGCGGACGCGGCTGTGCCCGGAACGGGCGGTGGCGGCGGCGCTGCTTGTGCCGCGTGAACACGGGGGGCGGAGAGTCGGAGGACGTCGCGCCTCTCGAGCCACTCCTCTTCGCGCTGGTCCATCAGCTCGATCGCACGCCGAGCGCGTTCGCGTTCTTCGCGAATGTGATGGATAGCGCCATTGGCATGAGCGAGGTCGAAAGCGACCTGTGCGCTGAAGCTGAGCCCGCATGCGTCGCAGTATGGGGCGCCGACGCGCAACGTGGCGCCGCAGTCCGGGCACCATTGCCCCAGTCCCCCTCGTGAGCGTGAACTCATGAATGGACCCTAGCGGAGCACCTCCCTCGAGAGTGAGAACCCGCCACCCATTCGGTGAATATCACCCATGCGGCTTGTGGACATCGTTGCCCCACGCCGGGCGCACACACAGTCACAGGGGCCTTGCCACCAGCGCCCCGCTCACTCGCCGCGCCACCAGTCCCGTGCCACCAGTCCCCCGCCCAACAACCCAAACCCCCTACGTCAACTGCCCAGCCGCGAGCCGCGCGAAGGCTCCGCCCGCCTTGAGCAACTCGTCGTGGGTGCCGGACTCGACGATGCGCCCGCCTTCCACCACGTGAATGACGTCAGCGTCTGCGATGGTCGAGAGGCGATGCGCCACCACCAATGTGGTGCGCCCCTTGGCGGCCGCATCCAGCGCCTGTTGGACAACGCGCTCGCTCACCGTGTCGAGCGCCGAGGTTGCCTCATCGAGCAGCAGCACCGGCGGGTCCTTCAACAAGACACGAGCGATGGCAATGCGCTGCTTCTCTCCGCCCGAAAGCCGGTAACCACGCTCACCGACAACAGTGTCGTATCCATCAGCGAAGCCAACGATGGCATCGTGAATGTTGGCCGCACGGCAGGCACGTTCGAGTTCTTCCATCGTTGCGTCGGGCTTGGCGTAACGGAGGTTCTCGGCGATTGTCGCGTGGAACAGATACGTCTCCTGCGTGACAACTCCGATGTGCTCGACGACCGACTCCTGGCTCAGCTTCCGCACATCCTCGCCTGCGAACAGCACCGCCCCGCCGCTCACCTCATGCAGCCGCGCAGCGAGGTACACGACCGTCGTCTTGCCAGCACCAGAGGGTCCGACAAAGGCGTGGGTCTGCCCGGGCTTCGCCACGAACGAGATGCCGTCGAGCGTTGCGGGCATATCCGGCGGCGAGTCGGGGTAGCGGAAGCTCACATCACGGAACTCGATCTGACCCAGGGGCCCAGGGGCGTCGGCGATGGTCCTCGCATCGGGCGCATCTGCAATCGCCGGCTGGAGGTCGAGGTACTCGAAGATGCGGGCAAACAACGCCCGGGAGGTCTGCACCTCAAGAGCGACGCGCATGAGTGCCATGAGGGGAAAGAGCAAGCGCGCCTGGATCGTGGTGAAGGCGACCACCGTGCCTGCGGTGATGGCGGCGTCCGCCCCATCGCCTTCCGTCAGCAACCACCCAGCCGCGAGATAGATGACCGCCGGCACCGACGACATGATGACCGTGACCAACCCGAAGAACCACTGGCCGCTCATCGCCTGCTGCACTTGCAGTCGGATCTGTGTGCGATTCTCATCGGAGTACCGCTGCGACTCGAGACGCTGGCGGTTGTAGACCTTGCTCAACAAGATGCCGCTCACGGAGAGCGTTTCTTGCGTGATCGACGTCATCTCAGACAGCGACTCTTGGGTGCGGGCGGCGATGCGTTGGCGCACCAGACCGACGCGGCGCTGCGCCACAACAAGGCCCGGCATCAGCACGACAGCAAGGAGGGTGAGCCGCCAGTCGAGCACGATCATCGCGATGAGCGAGGCGATGACAGTCGCCGTGTTGCCCACGATGCTCGACACGAAGGTCGTCAACACCCCCGCGACACCACCGACGTCGTTTTGCAGTCGGGACTGAATGACACCCGTCTTGGTACGGGTGAAGAACGCGAGTTCCATCCGCTGCAGGCGCTCGAAAAGCCTCACGCGAAGGTCGCCCGTCACGCGGTTGCCGACGCTTGACGTGAGCCAGGTTTGCCAGATCCCAAGTCCCGCCGCGCCCAAGAAGATCGCGATCATGAGGAAGACGAGCTCTGTCAGCAGCCCCATCCGTGGCGCCAACACTGCACCCGCCGCGTCCGTGGGAAAGAGCGCATGGTCAAAGATCCGCTGGACGATGAGTGGCGGCACCACGGTGAGAGCGGACGACGCGAGCACGAGGATTGCCGTGAGGATCAGGTGCCGCCGGTATGGGATGAACAGTTCGCCGACGCGCGACCATAACCGCGGGATATCGGGCGCGGCAGCATTCTCGGCGCGCAAGGTGTCAGGGTCACGACTGCCGCCGGTCAAGCCTCGCCCACTCATGCCGGAGCCTGTCGCGGCGCGGCGCGATCCGACAGGTGGATGAGACATGAGGTCAGCCTAGGTGAGGCGGCCGACAAGGACCGTGCTACGGCGTCGGCGTCCGAGCGTCGTAATTGCGGAAGGTTCGCTGCACCCGGGTCAGCACCGCGATGAGGACGATGATCGCGACACCGCCGAACAGCGTCGGGCTCCATAGCGCGAGGGCCGTCGCGAGCGCGCCAGCAAACATGTCCCCGACGCGCGGGCCACCGGTGACGACCACCATGAACACTCCCTGGAGGCGGCCACGCATCTCATCGGGTGCCGCCTGAATCAGCATTGTCTGCCGGAAGATCGCACTCACCTCATCGGCGGCGCCCATGCCCGCGAGCGCGACGCTGAGCAGGATCAGCGCCGGCCAGTACATGCCATCCCAGCCCTCGCCAGCGTCGTGCTCAATGCGTTCCATCGCGAGAGTGACGACGCCGAACATCACGACAAATCCACCAAACACCATGATCGAGCGAGAGATCGCGATGCCATGGTGGTGGACGCGGGCAACGAAGCCGGAGAAGAGGCTCGTGAGAATGGTGCCGACAGCTCCGGCCGCGGTGAGGGCGCCGACGGTGAGCGCGCCGCCGCCGACGACAATCGCCCCAAGCGCGGGGAACATGACATACGGACGGCCAAAGGTCATCGCGATGATGTCGACGATGAAGCTCATCCGGATGTTGGGCGCAGTAGCGAGGAAGGCGATGCCTTCCCGGACAACGGACCAGCCGGCATCGACCTTCTCACCGAGGCGCGGCAGCGGGGGCAGCATCCATATCCCAAGGAAGCCCGCGGTGAACAGCACTGCGTCGATCGCGAACGTCCATGGCAGGCCGACGGTGGCGACGAGGACCCCTGCGAGGGCGGGACCAAGCGTGAGCATCGCGCCGAAGGCGATGCCGTTGAGTGCGGTGGCGCGCGAGATGAGATGCTCGGGGAGGATGCGCCCGACGACGGCGCCGTGGGTTGCGCCTCGAATCGTCACCGCGACCGCGTTGACGGTGGTGACGACGTAGAAAGGCCATACGTGCGCGTGCTCGCCGCTGCGTTGCGCAACGACGTCCCACACAGACAGCGCAACGAGGGCGATCACCGACGCCCACGCGACGAGCGAGGTAGCGATGAGGACCTTTCGCCGGTCGAAGACGTCCGCGATCATGCCTCCCCAGAGGCCCGCAATGATCATCGGGATGAGCGAGATGCCGCCGACGAGCCCCACGGCGAAGGTGGAGTCAGTGATCGCGTAGATCTGAAGACCGACGGCAACGATCGACATGTGGGCGCCGATGCCAGCGATCACGTTGCCTGCCCACAGGCGGGCGAAGGCGGGGCTCTCCTTCAGCGGGGCGAGGTCGACGAGGTGGCGCTTCTTGCCGACGCTTGTGTCGCTGTGGCTGTGGCTGTGGCTGTGGCTGTGGCTGTGGGGATCGTCGTAGTCGTGGGCGTGACCCTCGGCGACGACTGCCCCCAGGTGCTCAACGACAGACTCGGGATCCGACGGGGACGGGTCGATGGGGTCGACATTCACCACATGAGGATAAGGCGGTTGTCTCTGTCTCAACGCCCCCGGCGAACGCCGTTGCTCAGGGGCTAGTCCTTGGTGACTGTCACCTTTGCCGCGCGCCTGTCAAAGGAAAAGGCGTTGTAGCCGTCAATGAGCGACTTCTTCGTCTTGATCGTGTTGACGAGCTCCTCTTGGAGCTGCGCGTCCTTGAGCTCGTGGTGGACGACCGTCTCTGGCTTGTAGCGTGCGTGGCGGTTGCGGTACTTCGTCTTGATGCCGGCGTAGAGGAAGAAGCCAGCGGCCGGACCTGCGCCGATCAGCGCCGCGATGGCACCTCCGACGCCTGATTCGTCACTCACGCGACTCTCCTTTCATTTGCCGCTTCACTCACAGTCATGCCAGACCCGCTCAACTCGACATGTCCATGATGGCGAGCCAGATCGCGATTGGCCACGTGATGATCGAGATGCCGATCGCGGCGCCCCACGACACGGCACGAGCTTTGGCCCAGTTGATCGGCACAGAGCCCATCGTGTACCCGGTGCGACCGTTGACCGCGATGTAGTGCGTGATCTGACGCCCCTTGCGGTTTTCAACATATCCGTAGAGCCACACGGGCAGCAGCACCGAGGTCCACCGACTTCCGTGAATGTGGATCGCTTCGGCGTCCCAGCGAACGCCACGGCTGAACTTGCGAATCGAGGGCATCGCGGCGCTTCTTGCGATGGTGAGGAAATGCTGCACCGCGTAGTGCTCGACCTCGTCGATATCAAGGTCGCGACGCTCTGAAGTGAACTCATCGCCCAGGTAGTTCGCGTTGAAGCGCACCACCTTCTTCACGTCATACGGCAGGAGCGCGTTGATGATGTTGTTAGTCGAGACGTCGGAGTTGATGTTGGCCTTGCTTGAGGCCGTCTCGACGACGAGGTCATCGACTTCAAGCTTCATGTCAAGGCCGACCTTGAACACGTTGGCGGTGTACTCAGTCTCGTTGTCGTTGATCCTGCGTGTACTGATGGTGATCTCACCGAAACCGTCGAAGCGAGTCTCGATGTTGCCGTCGACCGTCATGTACGGCAGGTAGACACCCATCACGTTCTCGGGCCTGAAGGTTTCGGCGAATGCTGGCAGTGCGAAACGCTTGCGCTCCTCGGCAAAGGCCTTGATCGAGGCCATCGCCTCTGCCTTTGAGATCCGGAACGGCAGAATGCCGTCGGGGACGGCACCGTTGGGGATCCGGTTGTTGAGGGAGAGCACGCTCTTGCACCAGTGGCAGCGCGCCTTGAGGTTGTGGTCGGTGTCGATGACAACTTCGGCCCCGCAGCCCGTGCACTTGAGGGTGACGAGTGCGGCATCGTCTTCAATGTCAGCGGCGTTGGTGGAGGTGATGGTGCCCTTGAGGCGGTCGATGTTCTCGCTCAACCCGAGCGCGGCGTCGAGCGACTCGGGCTGCCACTCATAGCGGCAGAACTTGCATACGAGCGCAGTGCGCGAGGTCACGAAGGCAACGTCTGAACCGCCGCATTGGGGGCACTTGTTGACTCCGTCGTCTCCTCCGGCGGGAGTGGCGACTTTGAGCGAGTCGGCTTCGTCTGCCTCTGCCGCACCGGCGGCTTCCTTGAGGGTCTCAAGGAACTGCTCGGCCGGGTTCACCGAGTTCGGGTCCGCCACGGCGCCTACGCCATCGTTGTTGGTCACGTTGTCACTGGTCACGTTGTCACTGGTCACAGCGTGACCACCTCACCAAAGGACATCTCTCGCCTCGCCTGCGGGCGCCCGCTAGATGCCCAGCGCCTTCTTCTTGAGGGCCTCGTAGTCCTCTTCGTTGATGAGACCGTCGTCAAGCATCTTCTTGTACTGGGCGAGCTGGGCTGCAGGGTCTGCTTGGGCTGCGGCCTCGGTGCCGCCGCCACCGGCGCCAACGAGGTTGCCCATGGCGCTCATGCCCATGCCCATCATGGCGAGGCCAGTGCCGCCACCGGTTTCGCCCGCCGACTCGACGCCGCGCGCAACCGACTGCTTGAGGAATGCGTCGCCGCGACGGCCGCCAAGGGCGTCGGCCTTGCGGACGTCGGACAGCAGTGCCGTCGTGTCCTCGTCGTACTCGATCGAGATGATCGTTGCGGACGAGATCGACAGACCGCGCTGCTCGGTCCAGTGGTAGTTCGCCTCGATCTCGGCGCTCAGCGACTGCGCGAAGCCGACAGCGTCGGACTGGATGCGCGTGATGCGGGCTTCGCGGTCGGGGCTGTTGACGTAACGAGAGAAGGCGCCTGCGAGTGAGCCGACGACCTCGTTGAACAGCTGCGACGAGACGGGGTTCTCGACCTGAGTGAGGTCGAAGACGGGGGCGTTGGCCGAGATGTACTGCACGGGCACAACGGTCTTGATGAAGAGAATCGGATCGACGATCTTCAGCACATAGGAACCGCGCGTCACGGCACCGGCCTGGGCGCCCAAGTATGAGTCGTCCCAGTAGATGGGGCCCTGGGTGCCAAAGAGATTGTTGGGGATCTCCTTGAGGTTGACGTAGAAGGCGAGCTGCTGGGTGCCAGGCTGGCCGGCGAACTTGAAGCGTTCCCAGGAGGTCTTGAAGGTCGAGCTGAGGATGCCGCCGCCGGAGAACACGGACTTCGAGTTCTGGTCGGCGTTGTCGTAGCGGTAGGCACCCGGTTCGTTGATGAAGCCGGTGACGGCGCCGTCTTGGAAGGTGAGGAGGCCGTAGCCCTCGGGCACCACGATGTTGGAGCCATTCGAGATGATGTTCTCGGACGCGTGCGTGTTCTCGCCCCGGCCAGCGTTCGTACGCTGCACGACTGCAGGGAACACCGCGGCGGTGTCCGAGACATTGGTGGGCGGAACCAAGAAGTCAAGCCACTGGTCACCAAAGCTCGACTTCAGCGCGTCAACACCCGCGCTCGCCAGAATTCGAATGAAGCCCACGTCTGCTCCTGTCGTTCGTCAGGCGATCCGGGTTCTCCGGTGCTCGCCTCTCCCCACCATCTTTTCGGGGCGCACCCCGGCCGAGAGCATCCTTGCTCGCGCTGTCCTCGACGCGAGAAACCTACCACGTAGGGTCTCGCGCCCCAGGGAGCATCTGCCCCACCCGCTGGCAGCCAGCCACCCCAGGGCACAGTTCAATCCAAAACCGAGATCACCCATCACGCCGCGACATCGAACCTCGCTCTCCCACCCAACCTCGTCTTCTCCCTTCCACCTACCGTGGGCGCAGGCTCGAACGAGACATGCCCGTTTTCAACACGAATCGTCCAGCCGTCGCGATGGACGCGATGATGACATCGCACGCATAGGAGCACTCCGTTGTTCAGATCGGTTGGCCCCGCATCTCTCTCCCACCATCTGATGTGGTGAGCTTCGCACCACGATGGAGGCGCATGGCACTGCGCACACCCACCATCGCGCTCGACCAGGGCGAGCCGTTGCGCAGGAGTGAAGAGCCGTTTCGCACGGCCCCAATCGAGCACCTCCGATTCCCCTGACAAGATCGCGGGGATGAGCTCTGCATCGGCGGCGAGGGCGCGAATCTGTTGCGCGCTCACGGGCTGGGGCAGGCCGTCGACTTCACCCAAGCCGACGCCTGCAGCCAACGCCTCATGCGAAATCCGCACGACGACGGTGGTCTTGACACCAGATGTGGGCGATTCACAATCCAGCATGTGCCGAAACGCCGCAACGAGCATGTCTGCACGCATCTGCCCCGGCGTGCGGCGGTCCGAATCGGGATTGGCACGGCGCTCCTGCATCGCCCTGCGCACGCCCGCGTCGAGCACAGCCCGCAAGGACGCGGAGTCGACGGGCGTGAGGCGAGCGGTCATCGTCACCATGCCGTCGGCGTCGTCGGTGAAGACGACGTGACGCGCGTTGCGTTGCTGCTCTTCGCGGTCCGCCCATGCCTGCGGATCTGCATGCGCCTGAGCACGCCACACCAGTTCCCGCACACGATGTAGTGGCAAACCCGGAGCCTTGCTGAGAGCCTTCGCCAGCAACCCAGCCGACCGTTCCGTGTCAGGAACCTTGTCAATCGCACTCGTCAAGAGGGCCGCGACATCTACACCGACGCTTCCCGCACGCACACGTTCCGCGAGCTGCCGGCGAAGGCGTCCAAGGGGCGTCCCCTGCCCCACACCCCCCAGGCCACCATCGACTGGTGCCCCACCGTGCTCGCACGGCGCGTCATCGACCCTGTCGCGTGGCTGCACGCCATCGTCGCCGCCGCCGTGAGGAACACCCACACCAGCGTCGGCCGCGAGCAAGTGTCCGGTAGAGACGTACCTGCCCGCTTCCGCGAACGAGCCACCGGTGGTACTCGCGATCAACTCCCGCGCTGACCGGAAGCCTTCGCGCGCAGCCAAGCCGGCCGCGCCATCCTCGGGTTGCGAGCGGCGATCAATCTCACCCGCCACGAGCGCCATGAGCACGTCCGACTCGCGGCGCACCGCAGCCAGCCGCGCAGCGAGATCGAGCAGGTCAGCCCGGCCCAGACGACCAACATCAACGCGATCATCAGCAGGCAGCGCAGCGACCGCCGCCCGCAAAATGTGTGCGCTGAAGACCATGAATACAGTCAAACATCACCCACTGACATGAAACGGAATCAAACGCGATGCGGGGGCGTCGGGGAATCCGGCCCACGCCAGGGCGGCACTACCCCGGCCGACGCCAGGGCAGCAAGACCGGCCCACGCCAGGGCGGCACTACCCCGGCCGACGCCAGGGCAGCAAGACCGGCGGACGCCACGTTCCACGACGCCACCCGCACGAACCCGCACGAACTCGCACGAAACCGTGCGAACCATCACGAACACGGCCCGCTCGTCCACTCCTCGCGAAACACCACGCCGCGCCACCACTCCCGTGACAGAATCGCCCTCATGCCAGGTACCAACCTCACGCGCGCCGAGGCCGAGGCCCGCGCCGCCATCGTCTCTACCGAGACCTACGACATCGTGCTCGACCTCACCACGTCCGAGCAGACCTTCCGGTCAACCACCACTGTCCACTTCACCGCCACCCCCGGCGAGGACACCTTCATCGATCTCATCGCACCCACGGTGCATTCGATCACTCTCAACGGCACTGACCTTGACCCGGCGCACCACTTCAACGACAGCCGCATCAGCCTGCCGAACCTCCAGGCGAACAACACCCTCACGGTTGTCGCTGACTGTGCCTACATGAACACGGGCGAGGGGCTCCACAAATTCACTGACCCGGAAGACGGCGAGGTCTACCTCTACTCGCAGTTCGAAGTTGCCGATACCCGCCGCGTCTACGCCGTATTCGAGCAGCCCGACCTCAAAGCCGAGTTCACTTTCACCGTGACCGCGCCCGAACACTGGCATGTGTTGAGCAACTCCCCCGCCACAACGTCGCCAGCGGATGGCACCATCACCATCGCAGGCACGGCTCGCGGCAAGACCACGTGGTCCTTCGCTCCCACCACCCGCATCCCCTGCTACGTGACAGCCGTCGTCGCCGGCCCGTACCACGAGGTGAAGGGAACCGTGGAGTCCCGCAAAGGCACGCTCAGCGCAAATGTGTACTGCCGCAAGGCGCTCGCGCCGTACCTTGACGCGGACGTCATCCTCGATGACACCCAAAAGGGCTTCACCTTCTACGAAGAGAAGTTCCAGATGGACTATCCCTTCGAGAAGTACGACCAGATCTTCGTCCCCGAGTTCAACGCGGGCGCCATGGAGAACGCTGGCTGCGTCACGTTCCTCGAGGATTACGTCTTCCGCAGCAAGCCTGCCCAGGCTCGCGTCGAGCGACGCACCGTCACCGTGCTGCACGAGCTCGCCCACATGTGGTTCGGTGATCTCGTCACGATGAAGTGGTGGAACGACCTGTGGCTCAATGAGTCCTTCGCTGAATTCACGTCCACTCTCGCCACTGTCAACACGACCAAGTGGGTGAACAACTGGGTCACGTTCAACTCTCTTGAGAAGTCGTGGGCGTACCGCCAGGATCAGCTCCCGAGCACGCACCCGATCATGGCCGAGATCCGCGACCTCGAGGATGTCGAGGTCAACTTTGACGGCATCACATACGCCAAGGGCGCTTCGGTTCTCAAGCAGCTCGTCTACTTCGTCGGCGAAGACCAGTTCTTCGAGGGCGTCGCGGAATACATGCGCAAGCACCACCACGCGAATGCCACGCTCGCGGACCTCCTCACTGAGCTGGAGAAGGCCTCGGGCCGTGACCTCGCGCGCTGGTCTGACGTGTGGCTCCAGAAGGCGGGCGTCAACACGCTCCGTCCCGTCATTGAGACCGACGACGCTGGGGTCATCACCCGCTTTGCCGTCGCCCAGGAGGCACCGGCCGAGTGGCCGACGCTGCGCCCGCATCGTCTGGTCATCGGCGGCTACGACAACGTGGAGGGCGTGCTGACACGCACGGTCGCAATCGAGACGGACATCGACGGCGAGCTCACCGAGATCCCCGAGCTCGTCGGCACGAAGCGCCCCGCACTCATCCTGGTGAACGACGACGATCTCGCCTATGCGAAGGTTCGCCTCGACGACGCGTCGCTCGCCACTGCGGTCGAGTCGGTCGCCGATCTCGCACCGCTTGCCCGCTCGATGGTGCTGAGCGCCGCGTGGGACATGACGCGTGACGCCGAGATGCCTGCACGCCAGTTCATTGACCTTGTGCTCGGCTGCATCGGCACGGAGTCCGAGTCCTCGACGGTGCTCGTGCTTCTGCGCCAGCTCACGACGGCCCTCACGCTGTACGTCGCGCCTGAGGCTTCGCAGGAGGCGACGGAGCACGCGGCCGACGCGTTGTGGCGCCTGGCGGTCGAGTCCGAGCCCGGTTCGGACAGCCAGCTTCAGTTCGTGCGTGCCTTCGCTTCGCTTGCGACCACGGAGCCGCAGCTGGACAACGTGCAGGCGCTTGTCGACGAGAAGATCTCGTTCGACGGTCTCGCCATTGACGCCGACCTCACGTGGGATCTGCTCATCGCGCTTGTCGCAGGCGGCCGTGCCGGCGAGCTTGCGATCGAGCTGCAGCTGACGAAGGACGCCACCGCCTCGGGTGAGCGCCGCGCGGCGCATGCGAAGGCGGCACTGCCCACCCCTGAGGCCAAGCGTGCCGCGTGGGACGCCCTCATCAACGCTCCTGAGGGCAAGGACCTGCCGAACGCGATCCAGTTCGAGACGACGGCTGGCTTCAACCACGTCCACAACCCGGACCTCATCGCACCATTCGTTGACGACTACTTCTCCATGCTTCGCCGCATCTACACGGAGAAGACGAACGAGATGGCCGCCAACCTCATTGAGGGCCTCTACCCCACCCTGCAGGCAGGCCGCATCGAGGACATTCAGGACCGGGCCGACGCGTGGCTTTCCGCCAACGCCGACGCTCACGACGCTTTGAAGCGCCTTGTCATCGAGGGCCGCGATGGCGTCCGTCGCGCCCTCGAGGCTCAGGCCGTTGACCGCGCGGCGACGTGGGGCATCGTGACGGGCACTGACGGAGCCGAGTCGTAACGGGACTCAAGCTAAGCGCCGGCGCGAGGTTGTCTTCGCGCCGGCGCTTTCTTGTCCATGCAATGTCAGGTCGTCAGTTGCGACGGCGGATTCTGTTGATGACGCCGACGAAGGGGCTTGGCCTCATCACAAGGACGAAGCCGATGAGAGCGAGGATGCCGCCAAGCACCGGCTGCTCGAGTCGGTTCCATACGTTGGCGCCACCGAGCAACAGTCCGAGACCCACCAACATGACGATCCACTCGGTACCGCCAGTGGCACCGCGGCGCCCGGCGACCGGTCGCGCGTTGTGGGCGGCGCGGGGCGAACTCGCCGCACTCGACGCAAGCTCCGCAGTCGGCGCGAGTGGCATATCTGCGGGTGTCGAAGGCTGCGAATACCCAGGTGTCGCGGCCGCGACCTCGACCACGAGGTCAAGGCGCCGTGCAAGGGCCGAGGTGCGGACGTCGTGCTTGTGCGTCACTCCCACCACAGCGCTCTGATCCCAGGCGACCCTCATGCCGATGTCCGCATGTCTCGCGAGGATCAGCGCGACAGACGGAGTGACGACTGCCCGAGCGGCCTGCTCATCGTCGGCTCGCAGACGCCATGCGCGATCGAAGTCGTCGACTCCGATCTCAATGTCCTGCGCACCCGCGCGCACCAGCATGTCTTCGAGACCGCGCTGCGGCAAGACCTCGACGTAATGCGACGTCGGCCGTGCAGACGTGACGGCGACAATCGTGTTCCGCGTGATCTCCGGGTTCTTGCTTGTCCCGCTGTTGACGAAGTAGTGAAGCACCTCCACCTGCTGGCCCCGGTACGTGCCACACCATCCCGCCATCACGCGGTGCCGGCCTGACCGCGACAGCGGGTCGATCCGGAAGCCTTTCGAGAGCGTGGTGACACCTGTCCGTTCGAGTCCGATCGCGGTGGCCCACGCATCGACCTCAAGCAGCGCCCGTTTCATCACGCTGTTCATCCAGCCCGCGATGACGCCCATGTAGATGACCGCGGTGATGCATCCGAGCACGCCCAGCCACACCCCTGTGGATCCCGAGATATCCGCGTACTCATCGGTAAGCAGCACAAAGAGAATCGGCGCCACGAAAGCGAGCGCGCCGCCCACCCAGAACACGATGACCTTGAACAGTCCCGAGTTTGCGAGCCGGAAGGAAACTGTGTCAGCGGCAGGTCGCTTGGATTCGGTTGGCGTCATGACTCCCCCTCAGTGACGTCGCACACCACTTTGCGGCATGCGCCAAACCCTAGTCCTTGTGGTCGATCACGCGCGATAGTGAGTTGACAAGCTCGAACCGACGCTCGAGCTCTGCCACGTCCGCGACCACCCCCGGCTGAGCCGTCACCACCTCGCCAGCACCGAGGGACACCGCCAAGCCCTCCGCATCGGCCGCCATGAGCCGACGCTGGACGGACTCGGTCATCAAGCGCTCGGCTGCCGCAGCGTCGGCCGCGTAGACCGCCCACTGGGCCGCGAAGGCGCCCGAACCGATGTCGCACCGGGGCGCGAGCGCCGCGCCGTCGACCGCCATCACCCAATCCGCCGGTTGCACCAGCACCGGACCGTCCTTTGCATTCACCGCACAGCGGATCCGGGTCATGACAGGCGGCAGATCAGTGAGGGCGCGTCTCGCGAGGCGGAGCACCTCGACTGTCACAGCGCCGCCCTCCCCCGCGCCTTCGAAGCGTCCCACCACGGCAGGGTCGGTCACGGGGACGTAGGACAAGCCGTGACCCTCACACCAGTGCGCAAGATCGACCATCGCGTCACGGCGCCCACCTCGAGCAAGCGCCCACACCGCGCCGATCACGACGGCGGCGCCGATTGCGGCGAGCACGTAGGGATCGACCTGGCCGAGGTCCAGGCCTCCCTCGGTTGCCGCAAGCGCGATGGTGTCCACGCGGCCAACTTAGTCGCCCCACGCACGTGGCAATGTGACCGGGTCAAAGTCCCGGTGAAGGCGTGCCACACTCGACATATGCCCGGCATGAATCTCACCAAGTCCGAGGCCCAGGAACGCTCGGCCGTGGTGTCGAACACGAACTACACCGTCTCTTGGGATTTCACGGACGAGGGCGACCGCTTTCGCACCTCCACCCGCATCAGCTTTGACACCCCGGATGGCGCCTCGACCTTCCTCGACTGCACCGCTGAGGAGGTGACCCGGATCGTCCTCAACGGCACCGAACTCGACCCCCGCAGCGTCGTCTCGACGGGCCGTATCGCTCTTGAGAACTTGCGCGCCCACAACGAGGTTGAGATCGACGCCGCCTTCGCGTACCGCGTGGACGGCCAGGGCATTCACCGTTTCATCGACCCCGAAGACGGCGAGGTCTATCTCTACAGCCAGTTCGCGGCAGTCGACGCGCGCGCAGCCTTCCCATGCTTTGACCAGCCCGACATCCGCGGCACGTTCGCAATCACCGTGACCGCCCCGGCACGCTGGCACGTCGTCTCCAACTACCCGAGTGCTGGCCCTCAGCGTGTGGCTGGCGCCGCCACCAGCGTCGGCGGCATCGACGACGCCGTACACCGCTGGTCCTTCGAGACGACCCCTGCCCTGCCCACCTATGTGGCAGCCGTTGTCGCTGGCCCGTACGCCTACGAAAGCGGCACGCTGCTGTCGCGCAAGGGAGAGATCCCCACGCGCGTCTTCGGCCGCAAGAATCTCGCTTCCCACCTCGATGCTGACGAGATGATTGCGACCGTCCAGGCCGGCATCAACCTGTATGAGCGCGTCTTCGACACCGAGTACCCCTACGCGAAGTACGACCAGATCTTCGTCCCCGAGTACAACCTCGGCGCAATGGAGAACGTGGGCTGCGTGACGTTCTCGGAAGACCGTCTTCTCTTCCGCTCACGCCCGTCTCAGGCGCTCCGCCAACAGCGCGTCAACATCGTCCTTCACGAGCTGAGCCACATGTGGTTCGGCAATCTCGTCACAATGCGCTGGTGGGATGACCTCTGGCTCAATGAGTCCTTTGCCGAGTTCGTCGGCACCTGGGCCACCGAGCAGGCGACACCGTGGACGGACGCATGGGTGACCTTTGGCGCCTCGCGAAAGTCGGTTGCGTACATCCAGGATCAGCTCCCCACCACCCACGCGATCGTGACGGAGATTCCAGATGTCGAGGCGACGGTGAGCGCCTTCGACATGATCACCTACGCCAAGGGAGCGGCCGCTCTCAAACAGCTCGCCGCGTATGTGGGCGAGGACGCCTTCTTTGGAGGAGTCGCGACATATCTCAAGCGCTATGCCTTCGGCAATGCGACGCTCGCGGAGTTCTTGGCAGAGGTGGAAAAGTCCGCTGGCACCGACCTAGGCCCTTGGGCGAGCGCTTGGCTTGAGACTCCTGGCGCCACCACCTTGCGCCCCGTTGTCGAGGCGGACGACGCCGGGCTCATCACCTCTTTCGCCGTCGCGGAGGACGTGCCAGAGGCATTCCCCACCCACCGGCCTCACCGGATCACGATCGCGGGCTACCGCCACCGTGAGGGCAAGTTCGAGCGAGCGTGGGCGGCGGACGCCTCGCTCACGGGAGCACTCACTGCGGTCGAGGATGTGGTGGGTCGCGAGCGCGCCGACCTCATCCTCGTGAACGATCTCGACCGCACCTACGCGAAGACGCGCCTCGACGAGACCTCTCTCGACACGGTCACCGGCTACATCGCGCACCTCACCGAGCCGATGGCGCTGGCCTCGGTGCTCGACTCGCTGTGGCACATGTGCCGCGATGCTCACCTTCCTGCCGAGCACTACATCGACGCCGTGCTGACGGCGATGCCGCAGTTCACCAACTCGGAGACCGCTGAGAGCCACCTGCGCACCCTTGCCGTGGCGCTCAGCCGCTACGTGTCTCCCGCGCGCACCCACGCCGTAGGTGAAGCCGTCGCCGAACGCCTGTGGGAGATTCTCGAGAGCGCTGCGCCGGGTTCGGACCTCCAGTTGCAAGCGGTGCAGGGCTTCGCCCGTTTCGCCGCGACGCCCACCCAAGGCGCGCGCCTCGCCGATCTGCTCGATGGCGCTGATCGCCACAACGGGCTTGAGGTCGATACCGATCTCGCATGGGACTTGCTGACGGGCATGGTGGCCGTCGGCGCCGGTGGGCGCGGCTCGATCGCCGCTCGCCTCGCCCAGGATCCTGGCGCGATCGGTCAGCGACGCGCTGCGGGCGCGCAAGCGGCCATCGGCAAGCTCGATGCGAAACAGACCGCATGGGAGTCATTGGTGAGGCCGGCGGCTCCGGTGCCCAACGCGGTGCAATACGAGATCGCCGCGGGCCTCGCGCGCGCAGTCGATCCTGCGATGATGGCGCCGCTCGCCACCACGATCCTCGATGACCTCCGCGCGTACTACGAGGCGAACGAGGGGTGGGTGGGCGCACGTGTTGCCCGCTCGGTCTTTCCGACGTGGGCGACAGGCCGTGTCGACGCTCTCGACACGCGCATCGAGCGGTGGCTTGCCGACAATGCGGACGCGCCATCGGTCCTCATCAAGATCGTCACCGAAGGCCTCGATGACGTCCGGCGTGCGATGGCGGCGCAGGCGGTCGCCTGAGTCGGGTTCCGTGCCTAACGCGCGGTGCGGATTGCTGCGACGAGTCGCTGCAGGCGCGGGTGGTCGAAGAGATCGTCGAGCAGCACGGGAACACCATTGCGGTCGGTGAGCGGGATGCGCCAGTTCGGGTACTCGAGATACGTGCCGGGGACGTTCTGCGCGCGCATGTCGCCCACGGCGTCGGTGAGCGCGACCCCGGTCAGCAGCGCTGGCGAGCTGAGAACAAGGCGATGGATGCCGGCGATGACGTCCTCGTCGTTGTAGTCCGGAATCATGAGCCCGCGCTCTTTCAGCATGCCCAAGAGGAGGTCGCGTTCGTGGCGCGCCGCCGCGCGGGCTGCCTCGACGTCGGATGCGAGGCCGAGTTCTGCCCGCATATCGACATGGGTGCTGGCGACCATCTGCGCCGTCGTCGGCAGATCGTGCGTGGTGACTGTTGCGAGGGTGTCGCGGCGGTAGTACTCCGGCGGGGTGAAACCACCGTCGTCCTCGCGCTCGAACCACATGACCGAGGTGCCGAGCACACCGCGGGAATGCAAGTACTCCCGCACCCACGGCTCCACGGTGCCAAGGTCCTCACCGATGACCATCGCGCCAGCGCGGTGCGCCTCAAGCACGATGATTCCCACGAGCGATTCGTGATCGAACTGAACGTACGTGCCGTCGCTCGCGTCGTGACCGGCCGGGATCCACCACTGACGGAACATCCCGAGAATGTGGTCGATGCGAACCGCCCCGGTGTGGCGCACTGCCGCACGCACCACGTCGCGGAACGGCACATAGGCGGAGGCCTCGAGCGCGCGCGGCTGCCACGGCGGCTGCGACCAGTTCTGGCCTGCCGGGCTGAAAGCATCCGGAGGGGCACCGACCGTCATGCGTGAGGCAAGCACCCGGTGAAGGCTCCACGCATCGGCTCCCTGGGGGTGCACGCCCACGGCAAGGTCACCGATGACGCCGATGGCCATGCCTGCCTGTACCGCTGCCGCTTGGGCGGCGGCGGCCTGCTCATCGGCGATCCATTGCATCCATGCGTGGAACAGGACGCGTTCCGCGTTGGCGTCTCGCCACGCGGCCACACCCGGTGACGATGATGTCGCGAGCTCGGCAGGCCATTCGCGTTCGCTGTGCTGCTCAGCGATGGCGGCCCACGTCGCGTAGTCCTCGAGCGCCTTTCCCTCTCGCATGCAGTACGCCTGGAACTGCGCCTCGCGGCCCGGAGAACGCGGGGCCTCGTAGACCTGCTCAAGAGCAGCCAGCTTGGCGCGCCACGTCTCATCGCGATCAAGCAGAGCGTCTGTCTCATTCGCGCGGCTCGGCCGCTCGGACTCCCACTCGATCACGGCGCGCTGCTGAGACGGCACGTATGCCACCTCGGGAATGTCCTCGACGCGGATGTACATCGGCGCGATGAAGCGGCGTGAGCTCGGCAGGTAGGGCGAGGCGCTGATCGGCGGCACCGCCTCATTCGCATGCAGCGGGTTGATGAGGACGAAGTCCGCCCCGGCACGGATCTTTGCGAGTGAGCACAGGTCAGCGAGATCCCCCAGATCGCCGATCCCCCACGAGCGGCGCGAACGCACCGAGTACAGCTGCGTCATGAATCCCCAGGGACGGTGATTCTCGACGTAAGCGGGAACGTCAAGTCGTTCCGGCGTGACCACCACGTAGCCGCGGCCACGCGAGCCGGGGAACGACGCCTGCACGACATGCCAGCCAAGCGGGAGGTCTGCGGGCACGCGGAACGTCGCACGCCCCACGAGGGCGCCTCCGACGGAACGAGGCTCCCAATACTGATCAACCTGCTCGAGCTCAACCTCGCCGCCGTCTTCGAGACGCACAACGGTGCTGACGGCGGCGCCGTGGGGCACGTGCACATGAATGTC
>ENA-UOVV01001299-UOVV01001299.1-compost-metagenome-genome-assembly--contig:-NODE-1299-length-19675-cov-22.284659_pt1 | contig 19675 bp, 18 predicted proteins | sample MGYA00238155_ERZ761577 | MGnify/ENA primary metagenome ERZ761577 (study PRJEB28898, sample SAMN06268775) | compost metagenome | isolation source: Emeryville, CA | place: USA:Emeryville, CA | collected...
CGCCCTACTTCTTCTTTGCCGCAGGCTTGCGCGCAGCGGTGCGCCGCGCGGGCTTCTTCGCCGGGCCCTTTGCGCGCTTGTCTGCGAGGAGCTCGGCCGCCTTCTCCGGGGTGATCGACTCGAGCGTCTCGCCGCGCGGGATCGTCACATTGGTGACCCCGTCCGTCAGGTAGTCACCAAAGCGACCGGACTTCGCGACAATCGGCTTGCCGGAGACCGGGTCGTCACCGAACTCCTTGAGCGGCGGCGCCGCCTGGCGACCACGCCCACGCTTGGGCTCCGCGTAGATCGCGAGCGCCTCCTCAAGGGTGACGTCAAAGAGCTTGTCCTCGCTGTCGAGGGTGCGGGAGTCAGTGCCCTTCTTCAGATACGGGCCGTAACGGCCGTTCTGAGCGGTGATCTCCTCACCGTCGGGGGCGACACCCACCACCCGGGGCAGCGACATGAGGCGAAGCGCGTCCTCGAGGCTCACGGTCTCGAGCTGCATCGACTTGAACAACGACGCCGTGCGCGGCTTCGCCTTCGAACCGTCGGGAACGACTTCGGTCACGTACGGGCCAAAGCGTCCGGCCTTCGCAACAATCGTCAGCCCGGACTCCGGGTGCGTGCCGAGCTCGCGCTCGTCCCCGCCCTGGTTCGCGAACAGCTCCTCAGCGCGTTCGACAGTGAGCTCATCAGGAGCGAGATCCTCGGGCACCGACGCCCGCTGCGTCTCGCCGTCACGCTCTCGTTCGATGTACGGGCCGTATCGGCCGACGCGCAACGAGATGCCGTCACCCACCGGGAACGTGTTGACGGCCCGCGCATCGATGTCGCCAAGGTTGTCGACGAGGCGCTTGAGGCCCTCGCCCCGGCCGCTCGTCGCGCCTTCGTCACCGAAGTAGAACCGAGCCAGCCAGTCCGCGCGATCCACCTGACCCGACGCGATGCGGTCGAGATCCTCTTCCATGTCCGCGGTGAAGTCGTAGTCGATGAGCCAGTCGAAGTGCTGCTCCATGAGCCCGACGATCGAGAACGCGATCCACGTGGGGATGAGCGTTTGGTTGACCACCCGCACATATCCACGCGCCACGATGAGGTCCACCGTCGAGGCGTAGGTCGACGGGCGACCGAACTTCCTGTCCTCGAGCTCCTTGATCATCGAGCCCTGCGTGAATCGCGGCGGCGGGGTGGTCGAGTGCGTGACGGGCTCGAGCCCCTCCGCACCAACCGAGTGCCCTTCGTCAAGCCGCGGAAGACGGGCGTCCTTGTCGTCGGAGACCTTCGCCTCGTCGTCCTCGTACCGGCTCCGCTCTCGCGTCTCCTCGTACGCGGCCATGAAGCCAGGGGACGTGATGATGGTGCCGGAGGCGGAGAACTCAACCGCGTGGGAGTTCGCCGACGTTGCCCCGATGCGCACCGTGGACGTGGTGCCCACAGCGTCGGCCATCTGGGAGGCGACGGTGCGCTTCCAGATCAGCTCGTACAGGCGGAACTCGTCGCCGCGCAGCTCCGCCCGCACGGAGTCCGGCGTGCGGAAGGTGTCACCCGCGGGGCGGATTGCCTCGTGCGCCTCTTGGGCATTCGAGTCCTTCGTCGCGTAGACGCGGGGCGATGCGGGGACCGACTCGTCTCCGTACAGCGAGATCGCCTGCTTGCGAGCGGCTCGTACCGCCTCCGCCGACAGCGTGGGCGAGTCGGTACGCATATACGTGATGTAGCCGCGCTCGTAGAGCCCCTGCGCCACTCGCATTGACTCGCGAGCTCCGAGGCGCAACTTGCGCGACGCTTCCTGGATCAGCGTGGACGTAATGAAAGGAGCAGCCGGCCGACGCTTGTACGGCTTGGACTCGACGCCCGTCACCGTGAAGCGAGAGTCGGCAAGACCCGCGGCGAGAGCTCCAGCCGCACCGGCGCTGAGATGCACCACCTTGGCCGTGTCTGCAGTGAGGGTCCCGCGGTCGTCAAAATCCTTGCCCGTGGCGACGCGCTTGCCGTCCACTTGGGTGAGCCGTGCGGTGAAGGAGCGGCCGGCGTCGGCGCCATCCTCCGCGGTGAAGGTCGCGGTGAGGTCCCAGTACTCCGCGGCCTGGAAAGCCATGCGCTCGCGCTCGCGATCGACGACCAGGCGCAGCGCGATCGACTGAACGCGACCCGCTGACAGGCCCGACGCCACCTTTCGCCACAGCACGGGCGAGACTTCGTAGCCGTAGAGGCGGTCGAGAACGCGGCGGGCTTCCTGTGCCTCGACAAGCTCCATGTCGACCTCGCGCGGCGACTGCATCGCGCGTTCGATTCCCTCGCGGGTGATCTCGTGGAAGGCGAGGCGCTTGACCGGCACCTTGGGCTTGAGGACCTCGAGAAGGTGCCACGCGATCGCCTCGCCTTCGCGGTCCTCATCTGTTGCGAGGTAGACCTCGGACGCGTCCTTGAGCTTTGCCTTGAGCTCGGCGACGACCTTCTTCTTCTCCGGGCTCACCACGTAGTACGGCTCGAAGCCGTTCTCGACGTCCACCGCGAACTTGCCGATGGAGCCGTCGCGCTTGCCTGCGGGAAGCTCGCTCGGCTGTGGCAGGTCACGGATGTGACCCACCGACGACACCACGTCATAGTCGGCACCCAAATAGCCGCCGATGGTGCGCGACTTCGTAGGAGACTCGACGATAACGAGTTTGCGGGGCATAACCACCTGGATTCCGTTCAGGTCCCGAGAGCCGGAACGGTCACAGAATACATACGCAGGTCAAGCGCACTGACCGAGGCCTGTGAATGTCACCGACGAATGCGTCACACCTGGCAGGCGCTCAGCACCCCTTTCGTTGTTACGGGCATTGCCTGAGACGATGGGGGCGTGACCCTCCCCGTGAACACCATTACCGCTGACTTGTCCAGGGCTGTCATCGCCGCGATGAATGAGGCGACGGACGCCGAGGTGATGCCCCGTTGGCGTGCTCTTGAGGCACACGATGTGCGCACCAAAGAGGCCGAATGGGACCTCGTGACCGACGCCGACGTCGAGGCCGAGCGCCGTCTCACCGTCTCCCTCCGTCAACTCGTCGACGTGCCGGTGGTGGGCGAAGAAGCAACCGCCGCGGACCCCGCACTGCTCGAGCTCGTGGGCGGCCCGGGGCCCGTATGGCTCGTCGATCCCGTCGATGGCACGCGCAATTTCGTCAACGGCAGCCAAGATTTCGGATGCATGGTCGCTCTTGTCGATGCGGGCCGCACCGTGGCCGCCTGGATCACCTACCCCGCTGTGGGCCGCGAGATGCACGGCGCGCGCGGCGTCGGCGCCTTCATTGACGGCGAGAGGGTGATTGCGGCGGCGCCGCCTCATGCCGATGCCCTCCGCGGTGCTCTCGGCACCGCCTATTACGCAAGCGACGGCCAGGCGATGCTTGACCGTGCCGCCGCGCTTGGCCCAGTGCGCCCGATTCGTTTCTGCGCCGCGTGGGACTACCTCGACCTCGTTGTGGGAAACACAGACTTCGTCACCTTCTCGCGCACCTTGCCGTGGGACCACGCTCCGGGCGCGCTCATCTGTGAGGAGGCCGGCCTCATGTCCCGGCGGCCCAGTGGCGCGGAGTACCTGCCTGGCGATGGCGGCACAGGGATTCTCACGGCGCACCCAAGCGTGTGGCAGCGCGTCGCCGACGTTCTGCTGGGGTAAACGGCCGACGCTGGGATCGGCTAAGCGGCCGACGCTGCACCTGGGGACAACGTGCGCGTGTCAGGCGCGTACAACGAGCCCGTCAAGGTCGGGACCCATCACATCGACAAGTCCACGCCCGGCGAGCGCCGCACGGAACTCAACCGAGGTTCCCTCTTTGGTCGCCTCTTGCAGGATCGGCATCGGCCCGCCAACTGCTCGGACGCGGTGAATGACCGACAGCACCGCCTCACGCGTGTGAGTGGTGGGGTCGACGGTCACCCGCACCTCAAGCGGCCCGCCCCATGCGATCGCGATGTCGAGTGACGCCCATGCCCGCGCCCCGGCCGAGTGCTTTCCGGTGATGTCGTGATAGCCCTCCGGCATTGCTTTGATATCGAGGGCAAGCCAGTCGACATCCTGGAGCGCGTCATGGAGGCGGGCGGGAAAGGCGCCGGCGGTGTGAAGGCCGATGCCGACGCCGAGCGACCTGGCCTCGCGCATGGCGGACACGAGCGCAAGCTGGCGCGTGGGCTCACCTCCCGAGAACACGACGGCATCGAGGAACTTCGCTTTGGCGCGGAGGTGAATCATCACGTCACGCCACGGCATGCGCCCAGGCACGTCACAGTCTTGGAGGTCGGGGACTTGGCAGTAGGTGCATGACCAGGGGCATCCCTGAGCGAGCACCTCGACGGCGCGTTTCCACGGCCACCCGGTCGTCCCCATCGGCTCGATTCGGGCGACAGCGAAGTCCGCGGCCGGCACCTCGCCGTCGCGGCCTACCGCCATCGCCACATGGGTCATCAAAGTCCCTCTCACGGGTCCGATTCGTTCCATCGTCGCCCGCTGTCGGCTGTGTGGCTCGGGACCTTGGTCGACGCGGGGTGAGAGGGGCCGGTCACTCGCCGGTTTGAGTGATGAATCCGTCGCGGGCGAGGTCTCGGACGGCGTCGGCGAGGCCGCTGTACATGCGGTCGGTCGGCACGTCGAGCAGGGCCGCGAGCGCCGCCGCGATCTGCGCACCCGTCAATTCACCATCGCAGGCGCCGACGAAGCCGGCGAGGGCCGTGTCGGCCTTGACGGAACGACCGAGTGCGCCGCCTTGTCGGAGCAGCACATGCTCGGGGTGCTCCGCACCGGGCCTCGCATAGGACTCCTGCGTCACGTCCGGCGCGACCACCCAGCGCTCGGCAAGCACCTCGGCGTCGCCATGCGCCTCCAGCCAGTCGTGCACGCGAATCGAGGCCGCGAGGTGCGGCCCAAGCGGCATCGGCACGGGCCCTTCGTGCTCTTCGAGGCGACGCAGCGTCGGCGTCCCTGTCGCGTGGCGAAGGGTGATGATGCCAAAGCCCACTGCCTCGACGTCTCGCGCATCGAAGTCGTCGAGGTAGGCGCCGTATGCCTCATCATGAAGCGCCCGGTCGCGTTCGGGAGTGATGCCAGCGTCGCGCAGCCATGTCTCGGCGTAAGCGGCGGCGTCGAGGACATCGCGCTGGATGATCCACGCGTCGAGTGGAAAGCCCGCCTCGGCTGAGGCATCGAGCCATTCCTCGAGCCGATGTGCCCACCCGTCCCCTCGCCGGATCTCCCAGTTGCCGAGCATCTGCGCGAAGCCGCCGGGGGTGAGGACAGCACCGACCGAGGTGATGAGAGAGCGAACGATGCCGTCGCCCGCCATGCCGCCGTCGCGGTATTCGAAGTGCGGAGCGTCGGGTGGCGTGATGACAAAGGGCGGGTTGGACACGACGAGGTCGAACACCTCCCCGGCGACCGGCTCGAGGAGCGAGCCCTCGCGCAGCTCCCACGCCGCTGGTGGTTCATTGAGCACCCGGTTGAACTCGGCGAAGGCGAGAGCGCGGAGCGAGACGTCGGTGGCGATGACCTCGCGCGCATGAAGGGACGCATGCAGCGCTTGGATGCCGGAGCCGGTGCCGAGGTCGAGCACTCGCTCAACGGGATCGCGCATCGACACCGATGCGAGGGTCGTGCTCGCACCGCCGATGCCGAGCACGTGATCGTCGGCCAGGCGCTCCCCCGTGACGGCCTCACCGAGGTCAGATGCGACCCACCACGTGACAAGGTCGTCACCATCTGCGGCCGCGTATGGCCTGAGATCAACACGCGCGCGCACCGCGTCGCCCGCACTCTCGCCAGCCGCTTCCACGAGGCCGCATTTCACAAGGCCTTCCACCCCGAGTGTGGGCGCGGCGAGGTCTGCCTCTGCGCGCGTGACGGTGTCACCCAGCATGAGCAGACGGGTGAGGAGCGCTGTCCGATCGTGTCGGGCCGCGCGAGCTGCGCGCAGCGCCGGCAGGAGGTGTTCGCGACCGAGTGCCGCGGTTGCGCGCTCCCCCACCACTTCGCCGACGCTGTCCACCGTCCACCCGGAGAGGTCGGCTCTGAGGGCGGCGGCGTCGGCCGCAGTCAGCTGAGGGGTGCGGGGAGGGTGTGACACGGCTTCAGGCTAGCGGCGGCCTCGACGGAACAGGGCGAGGGCGCGACATGACGAGAAAGGTGGCCGAGGGCGGTGCCCCCGGCCACCTCAACTCTCAAGAGGCACTCACCTCGTGAGCCTCGGCTTCCGGGGCCTGCGGGTGCTCGGCAGCCGCAGCCTCGTCCGCCTCGTTCTCCACGCCGCCGGCGTGCGAGCGCCCGGACGCACGGGCCACCGCGTACACCGCCACCGCCGCCGCCGCGAGCGCGATGCCCCAGCGCAGCCACGGGTTCGAGTCGTCACCGTAGGACAGCGTGACGATCGCGGGAGCGATGAGCAGGGCGACAAGGTTCATCACCTTGAGCAGCGGGTTGATCGCGGGACCGGCCGTGTCCTTGAAGGGGTCACCGATGGTGTCACCGATGACCGTGGCCTCGTGGGCAGGCGAGTTCTTGCCGCCGTAATGGCCGTCCTCAAGGATCTTCTTTGCGTTGTCCCACGCGCCGCCGGAGTTCGCAAGGAACACCGCCATCAGCACACCGGTGCCGATCGCGCCCGCCAAGAATCCGGCCAGCGCGCCAACGCCGAGAGAGAAGCCGATGAACACCGGCGCCATGGCGGCGAGCAGACCAGGCGTTGCGAGCTCGCGGAGCGAGTCACGCGTGCAGATGTCGACCACGCGTCCGTAGTCGGGGCGCTGCTCTCCGGACATGATGCCCGGCATCTCGCGGAACTGCCGGCGCACCTCGAACACGATCGCACCAGCGGCGCGGGTCACGGCGTCGATCGCGAGACCGGAGAACAAGAACACTGTCGCACCACCGGCAATGACGCCGACGAGCGTGAGCGGGTTGACCACTTCGTAGCTGAAGCTCTGGGCGACCGTGGTGCCGGCCTCCTCGATCGCGGTGAGGACCGTGTCCGAGTACGAGCCGAACAGCGCGGTTGCGGCGAGGACTGCTGTCGCAATCGCAATGCCCTTGGTGATGGCCTTCGTCGTGTTGCCCACGGCGTCGAGGTCGGTCAGCGTCTGCGCTGCCTGCTCATCGACCTCGCCCGACATCTCGGCGATGCCCTGAGCGTTGTCGCTCACTGGGCCGAAGGTGTCCATTGCCACGATGACGCCCACCGTGGTGAGCAGACCACAACCGGCCAGCGCGACAAGGAACAGGGCAAGCCACAGCGAACCACCGGCGACAAAGAACAGAATGACGATCGCGCCAGCGATGACGGTTGCCGTGTAGACGGCCGACTCGAGGCCCACGCCGATGCCGGACAGCACGACGGTCGCGGGACCGGTGAGGGACGTGCGGGCGACTCGCTGGGTGGGCTTGGAGCCCGTGTCGGTGAAGTAGCCGGTGAGCCACAGGATGAGCCCAGCGAGACCGATGCCGACGATGACGGCGACGGTGGCCATGAGGCGCGGGTCGCGCGTGACATCGGCAAGCTTGGAGCCGTTGAAGTCGGCGAAGGAGCCGGGCAGGTAGATCCAGGCGGCGGCAGCCGAGACGACAGCGCCAAGCGCTGCGGAGATGTAGAAGCCACGGTTGATGGCCTGGAGACCGGGCTCATTGCCGCGGATGCGGGTGATGAAGACACCGAGTGCGGCGGTGAAGGCACCGATCGCGGTGACGATGAGCGGGAACACGAGTCCCTGCTCACCGAAGGCGACTTTGCCGAGGATGAGCGCGGCAACGAGGGTGACGGCGTAGGACTCGAAGAGGTCGGCGGCCATGCCGGCGCAGTCGCCCACGTTGTCACCGACGTTGTCGGCGATTGTCGCGGCGTTGCGCGGGTCGTCCTCTGGAATGTGGTTCTCGACCTTGCCGACCAAGTCGGCGCCGACGTCGGCGGCCTTGGTGAAGATGCCGCCACCTACACGCATGAACATCGCCAGCAGAGCCGCACCGAAGCCGAATCCTTCGAGAACGGCGGGCGCGTTGTCTCGGAAGATGAAGACGACTGCTGCCGCGCCGGCGAGGCCCTGACCGACGACGCCCATGCCGACGGCACCACCGGTGCGGAATGCGATGCGCGCGCCCTTTGCCCGGCCGTCGGACTCGGTTGCCGCCTGCGCCACGCGGACGTTCGCGCGCACCGCGAGCCACATGCCCATGTAGCCGATCGATGCCGAGCAGAACGCACCCACAAGGAAGAACACGGAGCGCCCGATGCGCACACCCGTGTCACCTGGCAAGAGGAACAAGAGTCCGAACACGATTGCCGCAAAGAGAATGAGGGTGCGCATCTGGCGGTTGAGGAACGCCTGTGCGCCTTCTTGGACGGCTTGTGCGATCTCTTGCATCTTTGACGTGCCCTCATTGGCGCGAAGCACCTGTTGGCGTAGCGTCCACGAGAGCAGGAGTGCGGCGGCCGCCACCACTCCGATGACAACAACAATGACAACGCTCGGGGTACCAAGCGTGAGGCCGGAGACAGAGGCCTTGTGCATTCGTCCTCCTTGACGAGTGTGGCGCGCGCCGTTGCGCGCCGCAAAGTACCACGCGAGTCTAAGGGACAGGCGGGCCTGGTGAACCGACCCAACGTTTCGCCTCACCTATGCGTCGACATGGTGATTTGCCACTGGGAGGACTGATGGCCGAATGGCTTGACGAGATGGAACGTCTCGTCCGCGAGCGAGAGAAGGCGCTGCTGGGCTACGCGTACGTGGTCTGCGGCGATGCCTCGCTTGCTCAAGACCTCGTTCAAGACGCGCTTGTCAAGACGTTTTCGCGGCCCCGCGCGGGGCTCAGCCAGGCCAAGTCCGAGGCGTATGTGCGCCGCGCGATCGCCACGTTGTATGTCGACCACTACCGACGCCAACAGCGGTGGCAGCGGGTCCAGCATCTGTTCCGCCCTCCGGTCGAGGTGGAATCGTCAACGCCGTTCTCGGACCTTTCGGCCGACGTCGCGACGGCCCTCGCCGATCTGCCTCCTCGGGTAAGGGCGTGCGTTGTCCTCCGTTTCTTTGACGACCTCACCGTGCCGGATATCGCGGCCCAGCTTGGGCTTGCTCCCGGCTCGGTCAAGCGCTACCTCTCCGATGGCATGCGGGCACTTGAACTTCGGCTCGGCAACCTCGACGACGCTGACCATGCGTTGAGCGAGGAGCTTGCCGTGACTGACCACGAAAGGAAGATCCGATGACCAGGCTGTCCGACTCCCTCCGGGGGCTGGCTGACCGCGCCCCCATCGATCACGCCACTGTGTCCGTGGCCGGTGCCGCGCGGCGTATTCAGCGCGGGAGGCGCCTGCGTGCTGCCGCGAACGCAACAGCTGGCGTTGGCGTTGCCGCCGTGGTGGCACTTGCCGCGCTTCATCCTGGCGGTTCTGCAGGCTTGTCAGCCCCCGAAGGCGCCGACGCTGGCAGAGGTGCCGGTGGGGCTGCCGAGCCCGCCATTGCGGGCATGGAGGACCAGGCGTACGTGTGGGAGTGGGGCGCTTGCGGAAGTCGCCCTCTTGACGAAAACTCCGACGGCAACGGGTTTTACGCGTCCCTTGAATTGAGCGTCACGGACAACGTTGCAGAGCCTGGTGACATCGTCTCCGGCGAGTTGACGTTGGTGTCGAGCGACGTCGCTGGCGACTTCTCCACCTCAGGAACCGCAACTGTTGTTGTCCTGTGGCAGGGATTCGCCGTAGCGCGCACCGATGTGACAGCCGTCTACGCCGACGATCTCGCAACGTTCGAGGCACCGCTCGTCAATTGCTGGGATGGCAGCAACCTGCCTGCCGGTGACTACGAGATGGTGGTCGTCCAGGACATGTACGTCGCCTCGGGTGAGCTTCCAGTCGAGGACATCGATGTCGAGGAGAACGGCGAGGACGTCGGTGAGGGCATCGGCGGCGCCGACGGCGCGGATGCCACCGCGGCGCCCGACTCCGTGGTCAGCGTCACCGTGGAGCCGGCGCCTGGCACTGAGCGCCTCCTGTCCACCGTGGTGAGCCTTGAGATCACGGGTGAGCGATATGACAACCCATTCGATATGTATCTGTGGGGACAGCCGACCGTCTACCCCGATGACTACCTCACGCCGGCCGCCGCGCGAGCTGAGTATGCCTCGCGCGCGACCCTTGAGCCGTGGAACATGGCCGTTGGCACTCAGCGCGTCATCATGTCCTACGACGGCCTCAATGCGAACACTCTCGACTACTCCTCCCCGTCGTACTTCGGCTGTCCGTGGGACGGCGTCCAGGCGGGGACCTTCCCGCAGGAGTCGGCCAAGTGGAACCTGCTCGATGTGAAGGCGTCGCTGCCGAGGCAGCTGAGCCTGAGCTACGGCTGGGTCGTTGACGACAATCCAGAGGTGAGCCTCAGCGCCACCAACCTCAGCGCGTTCTCATTGCCGGGCTTCTGGGCTGAGCCGAACTCGAGCATCGTCCTTGTGAGGGACGGCAAGGTGGTGGCCGAGTCCTACCTCACGTCCATCGATCTGTCCGGCTCGGTGAACTTGTACAGCGAGGACGGCATGCTCGCACCTGGCGCGACAGTGGAGGGCCGTTACCTCTGGCGCGAGTTGACTGGCTGCTGGGTCGGCAATGCCCCCAACAAGGTCGAGCCGGGCACGTACACGGTGCTCAACGTCCAGACCCTCTACTTGGACAACGGACCTGGCGAGATGTACATCGAGCCGTATCTGAGCGATGGCGTGGAGGGCGAGGCGCGCAGCTCGATCGCTGTGATGCCGTCCGTCGACTATGTCGAAATGCAGGTGTGGACCTCTCTGGGGACCATCACGGTGAACTGATCCCGTTCCGTTCACCCCCAGCGGCGGGGCCGACGCTTACCCCCTGAGCGTCGGGCCCGCCGCTCCTTGTTTGTGTGGCAAATGTCACACTTGGGATTCCGACCCCAATGGTTCAGCGGCACAGTCCGTACTAAGTAATGACGTCGGAACACCTTTGGGGGACGCGTGGCGAGTTGGGCAGACACACTTGAGAGGCTGGTGCGCGAGCGCGGCCAGTCCCTCGTCGCCTACGGCTACCTCCTGACGGGTGACTCCCGCGACGCGGAGGACCTCTTTCACGACGCCGTGGTCAAGACGTTCTCGCGCGGCAAGGCGTCGGTGACGATCGGCGAGGCAGAGGCGTACGTGCGGCGAGCGATGTTCTCGACGCACATGGATGCTGGCAGGCGGGACTCTGCGTGGAAGCGTGTGTTCCACCTACTCGGTCAGAACGATTCGCAAGCCGCTCGTACCGCCACCGTCGACTTCCGCACGGATCTTCAGCACGCGATGCGCACCCTGACTCCGCGCGAGCGTGCGTGCACCGTATTGCGCTTCTATGACGATCTCACCGCCGAGGCGATCGGCCGCGAGCTCGGCATCACTGAGGGTGCCGTCCGTCGGTACCTCTCCGACGCTGCCGTGAAGCTGCGTGCCGCACTCGGCACCATTCACGACAACCCATCGCAGGGAGTCTCGTACGCCACGGTGAACGAGACACAAGCAGGAAGGCAGGCGCGCTGATGAACATCAATGAACAGATGCGCGAACTCGCCACGGCAGGCGGAGTCGCTTATGCACCGAGCGACGATCTCATCGCTTCTTTGGTGAACAAGACGCGCCGCGTGCGTGCCACCCGGCAGAGTGCGGCGACCTTGGCGAGCGCGATCGGGGCAGTGGCGCTCGGCATCGTCGCCACGCATGCGTACAACGCCGCGAAGGATGACCCCGCTCTGCGTGACCGCAACATCATCAACAACAAGGATGGGCTCTCGCAGATCGAGCTCTACCGCGCCAAGTTTGGCCAGGAGAATCCGACGCGGACGTATCAGTCGACTGACCTGAGCGACATCATCGATCGCTTGAAGGATGCGGCCCGGCCGCCGTCGGCTCCCAACCCGAACACGGTCCAGCCGGCCGCGGGAGGCGACAGCAAGCCCGCAGACACGTCAAAGGGCGACGCCCTTGCAAAGTGCAAGGCCGACAACCCGCCGAAGGCGTATGCCACCTACGACTGCGCCAAGCAGAAGTGGGTGGTGAACCCTGGCTGGTACAAGGATCCGGACTCGGGCAGCTATTACCAGTGCTCGGCACAGCCCGCTTATGACGGCTACACCTACGACTGCTCGAAGGGCAAGTACGTGCCGAAGTCCGGCTACTTCCTGCTGGGCAACGGCCACATCTACAAGAACATCCAGTGGACCGACGCGACCACTGGCGTTGTCTCGTGGGGCAACTGGTCGGGCACCTCTTGGGGCTGGGAGAAGAAGGCCGTGTTCACCTCGGGCCCGACCGACCTTGACTACGACTACTACGTCTACATGGGCAATTACGCGACGTGGAGCGGATCCACCTGCACAGGCGTTGAGAAGACGAAGTGGGGTGCCCAGATGAAGGCGAGCTGCCTGCCGGAGTCCTCGGTTGCCGCCACAGGCAAGACATACAAGATGCACGACGATGTTGCGTGGGTGCTGGTGAATCAGAACCTCAAGTGGCACAGCCACTTCGGCGAGTTCAAGGATCCCGACAACCCGCCCGCTGGCTGGTGCTGGGACGGGAACAATTGGGCCACCGTCTGACGTTGGCTGTCATACAACTCAATACGCAGTTTTCCGTCAGCCGCGCCGACAGCGCGCTGACGGGAGGGATACCGGTGGCGAGCCGGACGGCGGAGAACACACTCTCCGGGCCGCGATCGCGTATCCTTACCTAACGCCCGGTGGCGGCTCGGATCCCTCAGCCCGAGTCGCCACCGGGTCTTTTCTGTCCCCGCTAGATGCGAGGGCCTGCCCGCGATGCCGCCGTCGCAGTCGGCATGCCTCGCGGGCCCGCGACTGACACCTCGACGAGCACCGAGTAGCCAGGTGCTCGCACACACGAGTCGAGCGATGCTCCGTTGGCTGTGGCGACGTCGCGTGCGGCGTTGCATCCGTGCTCAAGGGCGAGTGCTGGACTCGCGCCGAGAGCGCGGTGGTGGCGATCGACCTGCGCCGCCGCAAGTGCCGCGAGGTCGGCCGCACTGCGGGCATGGGACACGCGAACGAGCCCGCCGCCCCAGGCAGTCACAACGATGGCGATGATGCAGATCACTGCGATCACGGCCGCCATGACGGGAACGGCTGAACCCTCGTCCTTCAATGCCTCGTCCGGCACTGTCTCGTCCTTCTCTGCCTCGTCCGCCCTCACCGCTGCTCCGCCGCCGTCGCGCACCGCGTCGAGTCTGGCCACGGCGGCTGGTGAACGTGCACGCACGCCGTGACGGCACCTCCCTGCCTGACGACGACTGGCTCGAGGCCGCCGCTCGCGGCTCGCCCGGCGGCCACGGCATGCGCGTCGGGGTCGGTGATGGCGATGCGCGCAGCCTCCGCCGCACCACGCTGGGCCGCTTCGAGCTGAAGGACCCATGCGCCCGCTGAGACGGCGAGCGCGATCACGCCCACTGCTGCCGGCAAGGTCAGTGCGAACTCGACCGTTGCCGACCCCGCATCTGGGCCCGGCTCATCCCCCGCCAAGGGCGTTGCCGATCACATTGGCGATTGCAGATCGAACCTCCGGGGATTTCACCACTGCGATGAGGACTGCGGCGAATGCGGCTGCCGCCACGGTCACGAGGGCGTACTCGATTGTCGCCATGCCGTCGTCGGCCATGTCGCGCAGCCGTCTCGGTTGATTCTTCATGGATGTGCTCCTTCCGTGGCGGGTGTGGGGCCGCCTTCCCCTTGGGTGGTCCATTCATGCGGGGTGAGCGAGCCGATCGCCGGGCCGATGTCACCCACCACCCCAGCGCCGATCGCCGCGATGAGGGGAATCACGCCGATGACGATGAAGGCGGGCAGCAGGCACAGTGCGAGCGGCAATGTCATGCGCACTCCGAGCTCTGCCGCGGCGGTCAACGCCGCGGCTTTGCGCCGCGCCAAGGTCGAGTGGGCGAGTGCCTCAAGGGCGGCGACTGGACTTGCGCCTGTCTCCCACGCGGGCTTGAGCGCCTGCGCGAGCGGCATCAGCGAGTCATGGCAGGCGCGCCACGCCTCACCCCACCCCACCCCCCTCCGCAAGTGGTAGGCCACCTCTTCAAATCCCGTCACATCTGTGCCGTAGTGGTGCCACACCTCTCCCGTGGCGGCCAAAGCTCCCGTCACATCGAGTCCGGACCGCACGCACGCGCCAAGCAGCGCGCACGTGGTGATGAGGTCGGGGTTCGGCTCACGATGGCGCTGATGAGGCATCATCACGACACCCCGCGCCCGCGGGCTGTCGCAATGAGCGCGGCGAGCCAGCGTCGTCCCACCCATGTGAGGAGCCCGGCGAAGACGAAGAGCGCGACGCCCAATCCCGACGCAAGCACCGACACCACTCGCGGCTCGACGATGACGCCGAGAGCGAGCCCAGCGGCCGGGAGCCACATGAGAGTACGAGCGGAGGCGCGTGGGCCTGCAGCTGCGACATCCCTCGCGATCTCGGCCTCTTCACGCTGAGCCTCGAGCCGCGCGAGTGCCTCGAGCACGTCGGCAAGCGGCACTCCAGCTGTGGCTGAGAGACGGGTGGCCCGTTCGGCGTCGGCAATCACCCGAGACTCACCGGCTGCTCCCCGCAGAAGCCCCGACTCCTCAACCCATTCGACGCCCTCGCCCCATGCAGACCATGCCTCCCTGGTGCTCGCACCAGCGCGCGACATCGCGGCCACTGCCGCGAGGCGCTCCGCGCCGGAGCGCCCGTCCCCCAGATGGCCGGAACCGGACCGATCGCGCCCGCTCTGCCACAGGATGCTCATGCCGCCACACCGAGCCCTGGCTCAGGCGAGACACGGCGCAGCCCCCGCGCGGTGGCACGTTCCATGAGCGCGGGCAAGCCGGGCCCCTGTGCCACCGAACCGTCACCTCCGATGCTGAGAGCAGGCGTCGCGCACAACTCGCCGTCGACAAGCTCGAGGCTCGCGATTGTCGACACGCGCCGCACCCCCTCGTCGCGCTCCACATGGACAACGGCATCGAACGCGGCAGCGGCGTGCAGAGTGACGGCAACCTCGCTGAGCCCGGCGAGCGCACCCAAAGCGATGAGGCGTGCCGGAACGTCCGCGGCGGTGTTGGCATGGAGCGTGGTGAAGCCACCGTGCCCTGTGTTGAGAGCGAGCAGCATCTCGCGCACCTCGGCGCCGCGACACTCGCCGACAACGAGGCGGTCCGGTCGCATCCGCAGCGCCTCCCGCACCAATTGCGCAAGCCCCACCGCACCCGCGCCATCGACATTCGGTCGTCGCTCAACAAGCCGCACCACGTGCGGATGGTCTGGTCGCGCCTCCCCCGCCTCCTCGATCAGCACAATCCGCTCGGCGGAATCGACCTCGCCCATGAGAGTCGACAGCAACGTGGTCTTCCCCGTGCCCGTCGCGCCTGTCACCACGATCGAAGCCCGCGCGTGCACGAGACCTCGCAGAATCCGCTCGACGTCCTCATGAACCATCCCCAAGCGGCGCAAGTCGTCCCAGTCGAGAGCGGCCCCTCGTACCCGCCGGAGCGACATCGACGCACAGCCATCAGCAATGGGCGGCAGCACCGCATGGAATCGCGTCCCGTCGGGAAGTCGCGCATCGACCGTGGGACTTGCGTCGTCCAGACGGCGGCCGCTCAACGCCGCCAAGCGCACGGCGAGGGAGCGCACATCGCTCGCCAGCGTCGGCAGGATCGCAAGCGGCGCAAGGTCCCGCGCGTGTTCAAGACCCATGCCGCGGTCGAGCCACACGTCACCAGGTCCGTTGATGAGCACGTCGGTGACCCCCGGCACTTCCCAGAGGTCTCGGAGCCACCGGGGCATCCAGTCATATGGCGTCATGACCACACCGTGCGCTGAGGTCCGACAATCGACCGCCTCGCCCCTGCCGCCCTGGGGAGAGCACGCCTGCGCGAGGCGCGCAGAACATCATCGTCAGCGCCGCCCAGAGGCATGTGTCACTCGACCTACCAAGGCAGACATTGCCCGGTTACGCTGGGCCTATGGCCGCGCGCTCAGCAGCTTTCTTCGACCTCGACAAGACGATCATCGCGACGTCGTCGTCGGCGGCTTTCTCGCGCCCGCTCATGGAGCAGGGCCTCTTCACCCGGGCCGACGCTGTCCGGGCTGCCTACGCCCACTTCCTGTTCAGCGTCGGCGGCGCTGACGAGCGCCAGACAAACCGCCTGCGCGATGCGCTGTCGGAACTGGTGAAGGGCTGGGACCTCGCCAAGGTGACGGAGATCGTCGCCGAGACGGTTCACGACCTCATCGACCCAGTGGTGTACGAGGAGGCCCTCGCACTGATTCGCCGCCACCAGGCAAATGGTCGCGACGTTGTCATCGTCTCAGCGTCCGGCGCCGAGCTCGTGGCACCGATTGCGGATCTCCTGGGCGCCGAGCACTGGATCGCCTCCGAGATGGAGATCAAGGACGGCGTCTACACCGGCGAGATCACTTTCTACGCCTATGGACCGGCGAAAGCGGATGCGATCAAGAAGCTTGCCAAGGCCCGTGGCTACGACCTGTCGGCGTGCTACGCGTACTCCGACTCGATCACGGATGAGCCGATGCTCAGCGCCGTTGGGCACGGCTTTGTCGTCAACCCTGATCGCGCGCTTCGCCGCGCCGCGATCGAGAACGGCTGGGGCGTGCTCCGTTTCCGCAAGCCGGTCGCTCTCCGACGCACCACAGCAACGGGGCCGACAGTCGCCACAGTCGCAGCGGTCGCCGTTGCCGCAACCGTTGCGGCGGTGCTCGTTGGTTCGGCGCGCGCTCGCAAGCGCCGCCGCGAAGACGACGCCGTCTAGTCCGTCACACGCCGACGGACCCGATCATCCGCTCTTGCGGCGGAACTGCTGAGGCGCGTGGGCCTCACCATTTCCATGCAGGTGCGCTGCCTCTGCCGCGGCGCTCGTCCGCGGACGCGCTTTGTCAGTGGCGCCCACAGCGTCGGCCATCGCCTGCTGGGCATCGCCATCTTTGACCTTGGCCAAGAACTCCTCGGCGTCCTTCCCACGCAGCATCGTGGCGAGGCGATCACCATGGAAGATGTGCACCTCACCGTTGATTCGGGTCCGGTAGTCGTAGCCCTTGTTTCCGCTCATAGCCCCATAGGACCACGCCGCGGGGGCGGGCGCAACCGGCCGAGCTTGGTCGGTCCGCGATCACCCGACACAACCTTTTCCTCACGTGGGCCGTAGGTTGAATGACAGATCGGCGATGAAGTGACTCGGGAGGGTCCGTGGCGCGGTGGCAGGGGTTCTATGACGAGCTCTCCTCGACACGCTACCCCGCGCTCCTCGCGTATGCGGTCGCGCTGACCGGTCAGCGCGCGACAGCCGAAGACCTTGTTCAAGAGGCGCTGGTGCGCACCTTCTCAATGCCGCGACGCCTTCACTCGATGCAGCATGCCGAGTACTACGTGCGCCGAGCGATCGCCACGCTCTTCATCGACGACAAGCGCCGCGAGGCCCTCTTTCTTCGCACGCAGGCCCGCATGGCGTCGGGAGAGGCGGAACCGGCGAGGGCCGTCGAAGTCGACGAGCGCGACGCCGTCACAGCCGCATTGCTCACCTTGCCGCCGCGCATGCGTGCTTGCGTCGTGCTGCGCTATTACGACGACTACACGATGCGACAGGTAGCGGACACGCTCGGCATCGCGATCGGCTCCGTCAAGCGCTACCTGCATGACGCATCCGAGCTGCTGAGGGCCACCCTTGGCGCGGACGAGGACAAGCAAACGATGTGGGTGGAACCCGCTTCACGCAGCAAAGGAGGGTACTGAGATGCCCACACTTCACGAGTTGTTCGCCACCTCGATTGATGAGCGCGCGCTTCGCTACGCCGTAGACGATCCCGGCGCACGCGCGGAGACCCTGGGCCGCATCCGCCGGGCGCGTCGCCGCAACACGGTTGCGACCGGCACCACGTCCGCCATCGCGGTGACGAGCGGATTCTTCGTCGCCGCGCAGGGAGACAACGGCCTCGCTTCCCCGGCAGGCGGTCCGGCCGACGCTGCGGGCGAGGTGGTCATTGACCTCGCCAACCTTTCTCCTTTCCCCACTCTTTCCGGGATCGGGCCCGACGCCGTGTGCGGTGCATCGATCGATGACATCGGCGGCGCGGCAAGCGCAGATGGCTTCGCCATTGACACGTCGTCGCTTCAAGAGTCGGTGCTCGGCGCCGAGGGTGGCTACACACAAGTGCGCACCGCTGTCACCTACACGGGCGAGCCCCGTCAACCCGCGTTCGTTGACACGGGGTATGCCGTGATCGTGACCGACGGGACGGTGGTTGCTCTTGTCGATCCCAGTCCGAACCCTCGCTTTGAACGGTTGGACAGCGGCTCGGAGTGGGTTGAGTACGTGACCTTGAAGGGCGGGGCAGACACCTCGATCCGGAGCTGCAATGGCGAGACGCTGAGGCCAGGCGAGTACGAGGTGTACGTGATCGCGCAAGCCCAGATCTCAGAGGAGCTCTTAGCTCGCCAACTGCTCGCGGAACAAGGAGTGGTGCTTGCTCCCGGGGGCAAGCACGAGTGGGCGCCGGGCTCTGAGGCATGCGAGCAGGAAGCGCGCTTCCCCACCACCGGCGCGCGCGTGCTCCAGTGCCAGCCGGAACTCGCGCCAGACGTGCTGATCGATTGGGACAGGTCAACCGCGACCGTCCCGTACTCTCCGTCCCTGTACAGCGGGGACCTATCTGTTCTTCTTGTATCAACGCCGCTGCCGCTCACCATCACCGGCGCCACTGGGATCAGTGCTCCGGAGCCTGAGACGGACGAGGCCGGCGACGCGGTGACGGGTGATGTCGAGTACATCGAATGCGAGCGCCTGCGTCAATGGGAGGAAGAGATGGCGCTCCAGGGCTACACCCTCGGCGACGGCACACGTCGTATTGAAGGCGGTCTCACTGGGTGCGAAGGCGTCTCCACCGTGCAGGCGAATCCCGACGGCACCGGCGTGTCGATCTTCACCGTGCCGTAGGCCGCCCCAGCCGAAAATGCCGCCTCCTTCGGGCCACCTCAGCCCTATCGCTTGTTCGCCCACCGGGATCTCAGCACCGGCCGCTCGAGGTACCTCCAGCTGACGGTTGCAACGGCATACGCAAGGACAAGCACGGTGACGGAGATCCACGCGAAGCGAGCGAGGTCATCGATGGCGCCGTACACGTACTCGCCGCGGGTGAGGTACTCCATCAGGTAAAGCAGCAGGTAGTGCCAGATGTAGAGACCAAACGACACGGTTGCGGTGTAGCGGAAGAAACGGTTGTCGAGGATCCTTCCCACCACTCGCGAGTGCGCCATGCCGACAAGGGCGAGGCCGGCAAAGGCCGCCAACAGGGGGAACAAGAACGGCTGGCTCTGGAAGGGGTTCTCCAGGTAACGCGGCTCTTTGGGCGATGCGGTGAGAGCGACGAGTGCGGCAAGCCCTGCGAATCCCACCCAAGCGAGGATGTCGAAGCGCCAACAGCGTCGGCCGTCGCGCAGCTGCCACCACACGATGACTGCTGCGGCGATCACCCCGATCGCGAAATGCCCGAAGAACCCCACCGGGTTGTAATACGGCATCCACTCTTTGGCCCCGCCCACCACTCCGTACTGCCAGCCCTTGCCCATGGCGTCGGTCTGAAACACGGTGATGACCACGTGATTGAGCGCGGCCACCACCGCAA
>ENA-UOVV01001300-UOVV01001300.1-compost-metagenome-genome-assembly--contig:-NODE-1300-length-19675-cov-15.934760_pt1 | contig 19675 bp, 17 predicted proteins | sample MGYA00238155_ERZ761577 | MGnify/ENA primary metagenome ERZ761577 (study PRJEB28898, sample SAMN06268775) | compost metagenome | isolation source: Emeryville, CA | place: USA:Emeryville, CA | collected...
GCCCGAACCGATATGGACGCACAAAAAAGCCGGGCTCGTGGCCCGGCTTTTCTTACGGAGGCTGGAAGCTTTACAGCTTGCCGCCGCGCTGCTGCGTCATCATGAAGGTGTCGTAGGAATACTCGGCCACCTGGAACCAGAGATAGGCCTGGCTGCGATAGGCCATCTGGGAATCGTAGATCTTTTTGAAGTCGGGGCTGGCGGCGGAAAATTCCGCATACATGTCGCCCGCCGCGTTGAAGCTCTCCTGCATGATGTCGGCGCTGAACGGGCGAAGCTTCGCCCCTTGCGCCACGAGCTCGCGCAACGCCGGCGCGTTCACCATATCGTAGCGGGCCAGCATATCGGAGTTCACGGCCTGGGAAGCTGCGCGTATGATCGCCTTGTAGGAATCCGGCAATTCGTTCCAGCGCGCCAGGTTGACCATCATGTGCAGCATGGCGCCGCCTTCCCAGAAGGCGGGATAATAATAGTAGGGCGCCACCTTGGCGAAGCCGAGGCGCTGGTCGTCATAGGGTCCGACGAACTCGGTCGCATCAAGCGTGCCCTTCTCCAGCGCGGGATAGACGTCGGCAGCCGCGATCTGCTGCGGCACGGCGCCGATGCGCTCCATGAACGCGCCGGCCAGTCCCGCGATACGGAACTTGAGCCCCTTCAGATCCGCTGCGGAATTGATCTCCTTGCGGAACCAGCCACCCATCTGCGCGCCCGTATTTCCGGCGGGAAGCGCGTAGATATTGTGCTTGGCGAAGAATTCGTTCATCAGGTCGACGCCGCCGCCGTAATACATCCACGCATTTTGCATGCGTGCGTTGAGGCCGAACGGGATCGCGGTTCCCAGCGCGAAGGTCGGATCCTTGCCCCAGGAATAGTAGGTGGGGGCATGCCCCATCTCCACCGTACCGGCCGACACCGCATCGAGCGGCGCCGGACCGCCCGGCACGATCTCGCCGGCGGCGAAAACCTGGATCTTGAAGCGATTGTCCGTGGCTTCCGCGACATAGCGGGCGAAAAGCTCGGCGGCCCCGAAAAGCGTGTCCAGCGACTTTGGAAATGCAGAGACGATACGCCAGGTGAGCTCGGGCGCAGTCTGCGCGATGGCCGGTGCGGCCAGCGTCGTGGCTGCGGCGCCGGCGCCGGCAAGCCCGGCGCCCTTGATAAACGAACGACGATCCATTTCCGAAATACCTCCCTCTGGACTCCATGACGGGGCCGCGTTCAAGGCGCGGTCTCAATCGAAAAAACAATACACGTCACCCTAGTGCTGTCCAGTCGCGACGCACGCCTGCCTGCCGTCCGGCACTCATACCTTCGACGCATGCCCGCAACGCCGGCGCGCGACGGGATGCCGGCCGGAGGGAGTTCCACCGGCCCCGCAAAAGCTCTAGGAGAGATGCAACGCCACCGCTTGCCCGGATCGCCATGCCCCAGCCGCTCGTCGCCGTCACCACCGACACCCGCTACCTCGATCCCTACATCTGGCACGCCACGCCGGACCAGTATGTCGCGGCCGCCGCCGAGGCGGCCGGCGTCCTGCCGGTCCTCGTGCCCAGCCTCGGCGAAAAGCTCGACCTCGACGCGCTGCTCGACAAGGTCGACGGCGTTATCGCCACCGGCTCCGCCTCGAACGTCCATCCCTCCCATTATGGCGGCGAGGCGACGGAGGCGAACGGCCCTTACGATCCGCGCCGCGACGCGACCACCCTGCCGCTGATCCGCAAGGCGGTCGAGCGCGGGGTGCCGCTTCTGGCCATCTGCCGCGGCATCCAGGAGATGAACGTCGCCCTGGGCGGCTCGCTGGCCGCCGAGATCCAGGAGATCGCCGGTCGCAGCGACCACCGCGGCCCCGAAGGCGACCTCGACGCGCGCTTCGCCATCCGCCAGCCGGTGACGATCCGGCCCGGGACCTGCCTTGCCGACATCGTCGGCCCGGGCGAGATCGTGGTCAACTCGGTGCACAGGCAGGCGGTCGACCGGCCCGCCCCCGTCCTGCAGGTCGAGGCCGTCGCGCCCGACGGCACGGTCGAGGCGGTCTCGGTGCGCGATGCGCGCGCCTTCGCGATCGGCGTCCAGTGGCACCCCGAATACTGGGTCGCGACCGACGCGCCGTCGGCGCGCCTGTTCGGCGCCTTCGGCGACGCCGTGCGCGCGCATGCGGCCGCGCGCGGCAGCGCCGGCTAGTTTACGGCCGAAACCAGCGAGACGAGCGGGATCCCCGGACCGAAGGCCTCGTAGTCCACCCCGTCTCCCGCCGAAAACAGCAGTGCGATCCTGCCGTCGCCATCGGTGAAGGCGATCGAACCGTCGGCGCGCGCGCTCCAGAACCGGGCGCCGGCAAGCGCGGGCACGGCCTCCGCGCAGCTCTGTCCGAGCACCAGCCGGAAGCGCACGGCTTCCGGCGCCTCGTCCATCGTCACCTCGCAGCCGGTCTCCGCGCCCTCCAGCAGCACATGGAAGCTGTTCGCGGCGGAGGCGGGGCCCGCCGCCTGGCGCGATCCATCGTCCGACACCGCATAGGCGACCCCGACCGCCAGCGCGGCAAGGAGTGTCACACCCGACTTCATGAATGCCATCGCCGCCCCCGCGCCCGTTCCGGGAAACATCGCCGGTTACGGTTAAGCGGACGTAAAGGCGGCCTTGCGCAGCCGAAAACCCGGCGGGTCGAAGGCCGCGCGCGACCGGCCGAAGGCGCGCGGCGGACGCCCTAAGCCTTGTTGAGATGCGCGGTTTCGGGAACCGGAGTCAGCGCACGCCCTTCGCGGAACCATGCGTCGAGATTGCCGAAGGTCAGGTCTCCCATGATCCGGCGCGTATGGACCGTGGCCGAGGCGACGTGCGGCAGCAGATAGGCGTTCGGAAGGTCGATCAGCGCCTGCGGCACGCGCGGCTCGTCCTCGAACACGTCCAGCCCCGCCGCCAGGATGGTCCCGTCCCGCAGCGCCTCGATCAGCGCAGCTTCATCGACCGTCGAGCCGCGCCCGACATTGACGAGCACGCCGTCCCGGCCCAGCGCCTTGAGCACGGCCGCGTCGATCGCATGCCGCGTGCCCGCGCCGCCGGGCGCCACGCAGACCAGCGTGTCGACCGCCTCCGCCAGCGCCGTCAGGCTCGGATGGTAGCCGTAGGCGACGCCTTCGACCGGGCGCCGGTTGTGATAGGAGAGCCGCACCCCGAACGGCTCCAGCCGCCGCGCGATGGCAAGCCCGATGCGTCCCATGCCGAATATGCCCACATGCCGCTCGCGCAGCGTGGCGCGCGTCAGCGGGAAGGGCTCGCCCCGCGCCCAGCGGCCGCCGCGCAGCCAGGCCTCGGCCCGCGGCAGTTCGCGCACCGTGTTGATCAGGAGGCCGACGGCGGCGTCTGCCACATCGTCGGTCAGCACGTCCGGCGTGTTGGTGACCACGATGCCGCGCGCGACGCAGCGCGCCACGTCGATCGTGTCGTAGCCGACGGCACTGCCGGCGACGATCTCCAGCTTCGGCAGGGCATCGAGGAAGGCGGCGCCGACCGGGCACAACGCGGCCAGGCCGCGCACGCGCGCCGCCACGTCCGGCTCGATCAGCGCCGGGTCGGCGCGCTCGAACAAAACGGTGGGGAAATGCGCCGTGACCTGCTCGATCACACGTTCGTTGAAGCGGCCGGCGATCGCCACCAGCAACGGATCGGCCTGACGTGTCACGATTTCCCCCTCCTCGCCGGAATGGCGCCCGGCGCTCAGCCGCGCTCGCGCGGCCGGCCCGTCGACTGGCGCACGTGCAGCTCAGGCTGGATGAGCTGCTGGTGCGTGTCGACCGTGGCGCCGTTGAGCCGGTCGAGCAGCACGCGCGCGGAGCGTCGGCCCACCTCGCGCTGGCCGTTCCAGACCGTCGTCAGCGCCGGGGTAGCGATCGCCGCCTCCTCGAGGTCGTCATAGCCGGTGACCGAGACGTCGGCGCCGGGAACGAGGCCGGCGCGCGCGATGCCGTTCATCAGGCCGATCGCGACCAGATCGTTCCAGCAGACGGCCGCGGTCGGCTTTTCCGGAAGCGCCAGGAAGGCGCCGGCCGCCTCGAAGCCGGCCTGCTTGGTGCGCGGGCCGGGCAGCCGCATCGACGGCAGCACCTCGAGCCCGGCTTTCTTCATGGCCGCCACATAGCCCTGATAGCGGTCGCGGCCGGTGGAGGTCTGGTCGGTGCCGCCGATCATGGCGATGCGCGTATGGCCGAGCGAGATCAGATGGTTGGTCGCGAGCCCGATCCCGTATGCATCGTCGCCGCGAAAAACCGGCACCTCCACGCCCTCGACCGAGCGGGCGACGAGGACGGCAGGCAGCCCGTTGTCCTCGGCCAGACGGATATCCTCCGCCGGCGTGCCGATCGCCGGCGACATGATGACCCCGTCCGCGCCGAGTTGCAGCAGCGTGTCGATGAAGCTGCGCTGCTTCTCGACCTGATCGTAGTGGTTGCACAGAAGAAAGGTTTGCCGCGACCGGTCGAGCTCCGTCTCGATGGCGCGCAGGATCTCGGCATAGAACGGGTTCATGATGTCGTGGACCGTCACGCCGACGATGCCGGAGCGCGAGGTCCTGAGGCTCGCCGCGCGCCGGTTGTAGATGTAGCCGATCTCGCGCGCATGCGCCTTGATGCGCTCGCGCGTCGCATCGGCCACCAGCGGGCTGTCGCGCAGCGCAAGCGAGACGGTCGCGGTCGAGACGCCGAGCCCCTCGGCGATCGTCGAGAGCTTGATCTTCTGCGCCAGCTAAACCTCCTGCCCCGGCTTAAACAGTTTAAACGGCCTTAGCCAAAGCCAGGCGGGCAGTCAAAGCTTTTCGGCCGCCCCGTCGGCCGCCTCCGGACCGGGGGCGCGGCCGGCGATTCGCAGCCGGTGCTCGCGATGGACGATGTAGAGGCCGGCAGCGATGATGATCGCAGCGCCGACGATGGTCCAGACGTCGGGCAGGTCGCCGAACACCAGGAAGCCGGCGCCGATCATCCAGACGATCTGCAGATAGGGATAGGGCGCCAGCGCCACCGCCGTGGCCCGCTTGAAGGCGTGGATGAGCATGTAGTGGCCGGCCGCGCCGTAGATGCCGAGCGACAATAGCAGGCCCCACATCAGCGGCGACGCCGGCATCGACGCGTAGACCGGAGCGACCGGTGCCATCAGCAGCACCGGCGCCAGCGCCGAATAAAAGAGCAGGCTCTCCGGCGTCTCCGTCGCTCCCATCCGCCGCGTCATGATCGCGTAGAGCGAATAGGAGAGCATCGCGCCGAGCGCGAGCAGGTGGCCGGGCCCGAACACGCCGAAGCCGGGGCGGGTGATGACGAGCATGCCGCAGAAGCCCGCGACGATCGCCATCCAGCGGCGCCAGCCGGCCCATTCGCCGAGCAGCGGGCCGGCCAGCGCGGTGACGACCATCGGCCCCAGAAAGGCGATCGAGGTCGTCTCGTCGAGCTGGAGATATTTCAGCGCGGCGAAGTTGAAGATCGTCGAGCCGAACAGGAAGATGCCCCGCAAGGCCTGCATCGGCAAGCTGCGCCAGTGCAGCACGGCCGGGTTGATGCCGGCCCTGAACAGCACGGCGACAAGGACGAGATGCACCACGAAGCGCACCCACGAGACGAACTCCGGCTGCATGCCGCCGAGCACGAGATATTTGGCGCTGGTGTCGAGAAAGGTGAAGCAGAGCCCCGCGCCGAACGTCATCAGGATTGCGGAAAGGGGCGTGGCCGTGCTGTCGGCCGATGCGGGCGTGCTCAAGGGATCATGGTGCCTGGCTGCGTCGAACCGCCTGTTTCGGCCAGTCTCCGCCGGCGCGCAAGCGCAAATACGCCTGGATCAGACCTGTTCCTCGGCTTCCTCCGGCTCGCCTTCGGGTTCGAGCGCCGCGTCCATGCCGACGAGGTTGGCCTCGATGCGCGCCAGCATCTTGAGCAGCACCTTCTGCTCCTTCTTGTCGAGACCGCGAAACGCCTGCTTCTCGGTCTTGCGCAGCGATTTCTCGATCATCCTGATCGCCTCCCGGCCGCTGTCGGTCAGGAAGACATGCGCCTGGCGTGAATCGGCCTCGCTGGCCCTGCGCTCGAGAAAGCCCTGCGCCTGAAGCCGGTTGATCGTCTTGGTGATGGTCGGCGGGCGCACGCCCAGCCGCGAGGCCAGGCCGCCCGGCGTCTGCCCGTCCTCCTCGCTCAGCGCGATGATGATCTGGTCCTGGCCGGCATAGAGTCCCGTCTGCAGCAGCCGCGCGGCAAGCACCGTCCGCGACTGGCGCGCGGCCGACTGCAGCCGGCCGAGCAATTGCCCCTTCGCAGCCTTCGACATCGGGTCCCTCCCCCTGGCCATTGCAATCGCGCCGTGTCCGGCGCCACAATGCCGCTGGCCGGGCCCGCCTGTCCCGATCGGGACATCCGGGTGCGGCCATTTGCCGGCAACATATCCCTTCCATGCCAGAGTTTTCTATCAGTTCTATGACGATGCCAGCATCCCGCCCCAGCCTGTCCCCCGTCGCCATCGTCGTCCTGCCGCTCGGTGCGACCGAGCAGCACGGCCCGCATCTGCCCTTCGAGACCGACACGATCATCGCCGAAGGCATCGCCGCGCGCGCCCGCGAACTGCTGCCGCAGGGCATGGAGGTGGAGTTCCTGCCCGCCGAGCCGATCGGCTATTCGCCCGAGCATCTGTTTTCGCCCCGCACGCGCTCGCTCGGCTTCGGGGAGGCCGTGGACCGCTGGATCGGCATCGGCGAGGCCGCGGCCGCGCGCGGCGCGCGGCGCTTCGTCATGCTCAATGCCCATGGCGGCAACGCCCCGCTGATGACGGTCGTCGCGACGGAATTGCGTGTCCGCCATGCCATGCTGGCCGTGGCGACGAGCTGGACGCGGTTCGGCTATCCGGCCGATCTCGTCTCCGCGGAGGAGAAAGCCTACGGGGTCCATGGCGGCTTCGTCGAAACATCGGTGATGCTGGCCCTGCGGCCCGACCTCGTCGACATGGCGCAGGCCCGCGACGTGCCCTCCGCGCAGCGATCCTTTGCCGGCGAATTCACCCATCTTCGCGCATACGGGCCGCATGCCTTCGGCTGGGACATGCGCGACCTGTCGCCGCGCGGCGTCGTCGGCAATGCCGCGGCCGCGACCGCCGCCGCAGGCGAGCGCATCATCGCCCACTCGGCCCGCGGCTTCGTCGAGCTGCTCGGGGACGTCGCCCGCTTCGATCTCGCCCGGCTTGCCTGAGAAGCGCGCGGCGGCGGGCGCGGACGCGCCGCCCGAAGCGTTTTTCCCGCGTGCAAAACGGCATGCGGGCTCCTATATCAGCCGCGATACCCCTTGCCCGCCAGGAGAACGACCATGCCAGAAGCCCAGGCGCAGAAATCCGCACAGATCCCCGTCACCGTGCTCACCGGCTATCTCGGCTCCGGCAAGACGACGCTTCTCAACCGCATCCTCTCCGAGGATCACGGCAAGCGCTACGCCGTCATCGTCAACGAGTTCGGCGAGATCGGCATCGACAACGACCTGATCGTGGAATCCGACGAGGAGATCTACGAGATGAACAATGGCTGCATCTGCTGCACGGTGCGCGGCGATCTCGTCCGCACCGTCGAGGGCCTGATGCGCCGCCCCGGCCGCTTCGACGCGATCCTGGTCGAGACGACCGGCCTCGCCGACCCCGCCCCCGTCGCCCAGACCTTCTTCATGGACGAGGACGTGCGCGCGAAGACGCGGCTCGACGCCGTGGTGGCGCTGGTCGATGCCAAGCATCTGCCGCTGCGGCTGAAGGATTCGAAGGAGGCGGAGGACCAGATCGCCTTTGCCGATGTGATCGTGCTGAACAAGACCGACCTCGTCAGCGAGGACGAGCTGCGCGCCGTCGAGGCGACCGTGCGCGCGATCAATCCCGGCGCCAGGATCCTCAAGGCGCAGCGCTCCAGCGTGCCGCTCGCTGAAGTGCTCGACCGCGGCGCCTTCGACCTGTCCCGGGCGCTGGAGAACGACCCGCATTTCCTCGATGCCGAGGACCACGGCCACGACCACAGCCATGACCACGAATGCGGACCGGATTGCGACCACGACCACCACCACCATCACGACCACGACCACCATCACGGCGACGCCTCGCCCATCCATGACGTCTCGGTCCGCTCGATCTCGCTGCGGGCCGGCGAGATGGACCCCCGCAAGTTCTTCCCGTGGATCGAGAAGACCACGCAGATGGACGGGCCCAACATCCTGCGGCTGAAAGGCATCATCGCGCTCAGCAAGGACCCTGACCGCTACGTCGTCCAGGGCGTGCACATGATCCTGGAGGGCGACCACCAGCGGCCGTGGAAGGAGGGCGAGGCGCGCGAAAGCCGGCTGGTCCTCATCGGCCGCGATCTTGATGCGGAGCGGCTGCGCCGCACCTTCGAGGCGTGCCAGGCGGCCTGAGCTGACCTTGCCCTCCCCTCCCCCCTTGTGGAGAGGGTCGGACCGCAGGTCCGGGGCGGGGGTCGATAGGCTCCTTCTTCGGACTACCCCAACCCCGCCGCTCCGCGGCGACCCTCCCCACAAGGGGGAGGGTAAGGAGCCATCCATGCCCACCGTCGCTCCGCTCGACCTCTCCGGCCATTGCATCGCCGCCTGCTGGCTGGGCGAGGTGCCGCATTTCGCCCTCGCCGACGGCACCGTCCACCGCCTCGACCACGGACACAAGGCGGTCGAGGCGCATGACGGGCTGCTGGCCGCCGTTCCCTCGCTGGACGGCAAGACGCTGCTGACCGCCGGCGAGGACGGCAAGGTCAAGGCGATCCCCGCAGCGGGCGAGCCGGCGCTGCTGGGCGAGGTGCCGCGCAAATGGGTGCATGCGCTGGCCGCGGGGCCGCAGGGCGCCGTCGCCTGGGCGAGCGGACGCAACGTCTGGGTCAGGCTCGCCGACGGCACGCTTCGCGAGTTCCAGCACCCGCGCACCGCCGAGGCCGTGGCCTTCGCGCCGAAGGGGCTGCGCATCGCTGTTGCCCGCTACAACGGCGCGACGCTGCATTTTCCGGCGGCGGCCGGCAAGCCGACCGAGCTCGAGTGGGCCGGCGCGCACACGATGGTGACCTTTTCGCCCGACGGCCAGTTCCTCGTCACCGCCATGCAGGAAAACGCGCTGCACGGCTGGAAGCTCGTCGACGGCAAGCACATGCGCATGAGCGGCTATCCGGCCAAGGTGAAAAGTCTTTCGTGGGGGCCGAAGGGCCGCTGGCTGGCGAGCTCTGGCGCGCCCGCGGCCATCGTCTGGCCGTTCCAGGCCAAGGACGGGCCGATGGGCAAGGCGCCGCTGGAGCTCGGCACGCGCGGCGATTCGATGGCGACCGCGGTCGCCTTCCACCCCGGCGACGAGGTGGTGGCGATCGCCTATGCCGACGGCATGGTGCTCGCCGCCCGCTGCGCCGACCAGAAGGAGGTGCTTCTGCGCCGGCCCGGCAAGGGCGCGGTGGGCGCGCTGGCCTGGGATGCGACCGGCCAGAGGCTTGCCTTCGGCTCGGATGCGGGCGACTGCGGCGTCATCGACATTTCCGCCTGAAAGGCCCTATCGCACCAGAACCGCCCTCAGATCGTTGACGTTCGTCCCGGTCGGGCCGGGCGAGAACAGGTCGCCGACGGCTGCGAACGCGCCCCACGAATCGTGGGCGGCAAGCAGCGCCCGCGGATCGAGCCCCGCCGCACGCATGCGCGCGGCGCTGGAGAAATCGGCGAAGGCGCCGGCATTGGCCTCTGTTCCGTCGATCCCGTCGGTGTCGGCTGCGAAGGCGGCGATGCCGGCCACGCCGTCGATGCCGAGTGCCAGCGAAAGCAGGAACTCGCCATTGCGCCCGCCCCGTCCGCCCGCGCCGCGGACCGTCACCGTCGTCTCGCCGCCGGACAGGATGAGGACGGGCTTCGGGAACGGCCGGTCCCGCATCGCCACCTCGCGCGCGATCGCGGCATGCACCGCGCCCACCTCGCGGGCCTCGCCCTCGATCGCATCCGACAGGATGGCGGCCGCGACGCCCTGCCGACCGGCCTCGGCGGCGGCGGCTTCCAGCGATCTCGCGGCGGACGCGATCACCCGCACCTCGTGCCCGGCAAAGCGCGGGTCGTCCGGCTTCGGCGCATCGGCGTCGGGCGAGCCGAGGCGGCGCATCGCCGCGGCGGGAAGCTGGAGCCCGTATGTCTGAACCAGCCGCAGCGCATCGGCGCGCGAGGCCGCATCCGGAACCGTCGGTCCCGAGGCGACGAAGGCCGGATTGTCGCCGGGGATGTCGGAGACGACCAGCGTCACGACCTTCGCCGGATGCGCCGCCGCCGCCAGCCGGCCGCCCTTGACGGCCGACAGATGCTTGCGGATCGTGTTCATGGCCGCGATCGGCGCACCGGACGCGAGCAGCGCCTGGTTGACGGCGATCTCGTCGTCGAGGCTCATGCCGGCCGGCGGCGCCGGCAGCAGCGCCGAGCCGCCGCCCGAGATCAGCGCGATGACGAGGTCGTCGGCCGTCAGCCCCTCGACCGCCGCGAACAATCGCCGGGTGGCTTCGAGCCCCGCCGCATCCGGCACCGGGTGCGCGGCCTCCAGCACCTCGACCGACCGGCAGCGCGCGGCATAGCCGTAGCGGGTGACGACGACGCCTTCGAGCGGCCCGTCCCACACCGCCTCCAGCGCCTGCGCCATCTGCGCCGAGCCCTTGCCGGCGCCGATCACGACCGTGCGGCCCCTGGGACGGGCAGGCAGGAACGCGCGGATCGTCCGGCGCGGATCGGCCGCCGCCACAGCCGCATCGAAGAGCGCGGCGAAGAAGACGCGGGGATCGGGGATCATCGGCGCCTCGCAGGACAGCGGCGGTCAAAGGCGGGCGACGCCCTCACGAGGCGGACGCCGCACCGGACAGCTCGGCCTTGACCGCGCGCCCCGCGACATAGACTTCGCGCACCGCGCGGTCGTCGCCGAGCGTCTGCAGAACGAACAGCTCTTCCGCCAGCGTCTCGACCGTTTCCATGCGCAGTGCCATGGCCGGCGTCGCCCGCGCGTCGAGGACGACGAAATCGGCATCCGTTCCCTCGTCGAGCGTCCCCACCCGGTCGTCGATCGACAGCGCCCGCGCATTGCCGAGCGTGATCTGCCAGAACGAGGCGAACGGGTTCAGCTTCTCGCCCTGCAGCGCGATCACCTTGTAGCCCTCGTCCATCGTGCGCAGCATCGAATAGTTGGTGCCGCCGCCGACATCGGTGGCCGCGGCGATCCGCAGCGGCTTCGCCCGCCGCCGGTAGCGGTGATAGTCGAACAGGCCGGAGCCGAGAAACAGGTTGGACGTCGGGCAGAACACCGCGACGGAACCCGTGTCGGAGAGCATGTCGGCCTCGCGCTCGGACAGGTGGATGCAGTGGCCGAGAAGCGCCTTGCGGCCGAGCAGCCCATAGTGGGCATAGATGTCTGTATAGTCCTTCCGCTGCGGATAGAGCTCCTGCGTCAACGCGATCTCGGCGTGGTTTTCCGACAGGTGGGTCTGCATGTGGAGGTCGGGGAACTCGCGCATGAGTTGCCCCGCCATCTCCAGTTGCTCGGGGCTCGAGGTGATGGCGAAGCGCGGTGTGACCGCATAGTGGAGCCGGCCGCGGCCGTGCCACTCGGCGATCAGCGCCTTCGTGTCGTCATAGCCCGTCTGCGGCGTGTCGGTGAGCCCGTCCGGCGCGTTGCGGTCCATCATCACCTTGCCGGCGATGACGAGCATGTCGCGGCCGAGCGCCTCGGCGAAGAACGCCTCGGCGCTGGCGCGATGCACCGAGCAATAGGCGGCGACGGTCGTCGTGCCGTGGCGGATCGCCTCGTCGAGGAACAGCCGCGCCAGCCGCCGCGCATGCTGCGCGTCGCGGAACTTGGTTTCCTCGGGAAAGGTGTAGGTGTTCAGCCAGTCGAGCAGCTCCGCCCCGTAGCTCGCGATCACCTGCATCTGCGGCATATGGACATGGGCGTCGATGAAGCCGGGCAGGATCAGGTGAGGCCGGTGATCGACCGTCTCGACGGACGGGCCGGCTTCGGCGGCCACGGTGGCGAAGTCCCCCATCGCGACGATGCGGCCGTCCTCCACCAGAAGCCCGCCATCCTCGGCGAAGCGGTAGGAGGCGCGGTCGTCCAGCCCCTCCGGCTCGGTCAGGAAGGACAGCAGCCGCCCGCGGATGACGAGGCGGCTCACCGAAGGCACCCATGCCGGAAGGCAGCCCGCCACCCGTCGCCTGCCTGTCGGCTTCCCCTCCCCGTAAAGGACGGTGAGAGGAAGGCTGGCCGTAACGTCGTTGCCCCCGCTCCCCGTCCTTTACGGACAGAATGCAGGGACGCGGAGCAGGATCGGAGAGCCAAGGCCCCGCGTGTCGTCGTCACTTCCGCGCCTCCTCGAACCACGCCGCGATCAGCGCGCGCTCCGCCTCGGTGATGCCGGATACGTTGGCCGGCGGCATGGCATGGCTGACGCCCGCCTGCAGGTAGATCTCGCGCGCATGGGCGGCGATCGTCCGGTCGGTATCGAGCTCCACCCCCTTCGGCGCGCGCCGGATGCCCTCATAGGCCGGCTCGGCGGCGTGGCACATGCTGCAACGCCCCATCACCGTGTCGCGCACGGCCGGGAAATGCGCGGAGGCCACCATCTGCTGCTGCAGCGCCGAGAGCCTCGGCTCGTCGGTCAGCACGGCGGGCGCGGTCGACAGCCACATGATGACGATGAACAGCACCGCCGCCAGCCCCCAGGTCCAGTGCGGCCGGCCCTTCCTCGCATGCATGGTGTTGAAATAATGCCGGATCAGGACCCCGATCAGGAAGATCAGCGAGGCGATCACCCAGTTGAACTGCGTGGCGAAGGCCAGCGGGTAGTGGTTCGACAGCATCAGGAAGATGACGGGCAGCGTCAGGTAGTTGTTGTGCAGCGAGCGCGTCTTGGCGATCCGGCCGTATTTCGGGTCCGGCTTGCGGCCGGCCTTCAGGTCGGCGACCACGATCTTCTGGTTGGGAATGATGACCAGAAAGACGTTGGCCGACATGATCGTGGCCGTGAACGCGCCCAGATGCAGGAAGGCCGCGCGCCCGCTGAAAAGCTGCGTGTAGCCCCAGGCGATCGCCACCAGCGCCACGTAGAGCACGAGCATCAGCGTCGTGTCGTTGCCGGCAAGCGGCGACTTGCAGAGAAGGTCGTAGATCAGCCAGCCGACCGCCAGCGACGCCAGCGAGATCAGGATCGCCACCGGCGCCGAGACGTCGAGCACGGCCGGATCGACGAGATAGAGGTCGGCGCCGGCATAATAGACGATCGCCAGCATGGCGAAGCCCGAGAGCCAGGTCGAATAGGACTCCCACTTGAACCAGGTCAGGTGTTCCGGCAGTTCCGCCGGCGCGACCAGGTATTTCTGGATATGGTAGAAGCCCCCGCCATGGACCTGCCATTCCTCGCCATGCGCGCCGGCGGGCAGGCCCGGCCGCTGCCTGAGCCCGAGGTCGAGCGCGATGAAATAGAAGGACGAGCCGATCCACGCGATCGCCGTGATCACGTGCAGCCAGCGCACGGCAAACGACAGCCAGTCCCAGGCGATCGCGAATTCCTGCATGGCGCGGCCCCTCCTCGTTGAGCTTCCGACATTACGGACTGCGGCTTAAAGCGCCAGCAGCGAGATACGCGATGACTTTCAAAAAAAACTGGAAAATAATGGACCGCCTGCGGAAATCGGGGGGAGAGCATGGCCTATCTCGACAACATCGCCGTGTTCGTCCGCGTCGTCGAGCTGGGCAATCTCTCCTCGGCCGGACGCGACATGCGCATCTCGCCCGCGGTGGCCTCGAACCGCATCAAGGAGCTTGAGAAGCATCTCGGCGTGCGGCTGTTCAACCGCACCACCCGGCAATTGATGCCGACCGAGCACGGCCGCGTCTTCTACCAGGGCGCCAAGCGCATCCTCGAGGCCGTCAACGAGGCGGAAGGCTCCGTTGCCGCGCTTTCCGGCCAGCCGCGCGGCACCATCCGCGTCACCGCCCCGCTCGGGCTCGGCCGCCGCATGATCGCGTCGGGCATCCCGGAGTTCCACGACCGCTATCCCGACATCGAGGTCAGGCTGCGCCTGTCCGACCACAATGTCGACATCATGAAGGAAGGCATCGACGTCGCCTTCCGCCTCGGCCAGCTCGAGGATTCGAGCCTGAGGATGCGCGGCATCGCCGAATGCGAGCGGGTGATCGCCGCCGCCCCCTCCTATCTCGCCCGCCGCGGCCGGCCCGAGACGCCGCACGACCTCGTCGAGCAGAAGCACGACTGCCTGCTTCTGCGCTTCCCCGGCTCGCGCGAGAACGCCTGGACGCTGGCGACGCCGAAGGGGCCGCAGAAGATCGAGGTCCACGGCCCGTTCGATTCCGACGACGGGGACGTGTTGACCGGCTGGGCGCTGGCCGGGCGCGGCATCGTCAACAAGCCGCGCTTCGAGATCGAGCCCTTCATCCGCGAGCGGCGGCTGCAGGTGATTCTCGCCGCCTTTCCGCCGACGCCCGTGCAGCTTGCCGCCATCTATCCCCACAAGAACTTCCAGGACCCGAAGGTGCGGCTGCTGCTCGATTTCATGGCCGAGCGCTGCCAGCGCATGATCCGTGACATCCTCGCCGCGCGCTGAGCCCGCGGTAGCGGGCGCAAACGCCGCACCCGCAACCTGAACGGGACATTTCGCGTTGAGCGCGGTAGTTTGCATCTTTTCGGCAAGGAGAGTTCGTCATGGCGTCCCATGCAACCCGCAACGACCTGAAATCCAACGTCAAGAAGGTCTCGATCGAACTGCTCAACGCGCGGCTCGCGGACGCCATCGACCTGGCGCTTGTGACCAAGCAGGCGCACTGGAACCTGAAGGGCCCGCAGTTCATCGCCATCCACGAGATGCTCGACGGCTTCCGCAAGACGGTCGACGAGCATGTCGACACCATCGCCGAGCGCGCCGTCCAGCTCGGCGGCACCGCGTTCGGCACAGCCCAGACCGTGGCCGAGACGACCACGCTCAAGCCCTATCCGACCAACATCTACAAGACCAGGGATCATCTCGCGGCCCTGATCGAGCGCTACGGCGCGGTGGCGAACGCGGTGCGCGCGGCGATCGACGAGGCCGACGAGGCGGGCGACGCCGACACCGCCGACATCTTCACCGCCTTCTCCCGCGAGCTCGACAAATCGCTCTGGTTCCTCGAGGCGCACGTCCAGGAAAAGGAATAGACCGTTTCCGGTTCGGGCCGGATCGCCCCTCATCCGCTGGCGGGACCTTCTCCCCGTGAACGGGGAGAAGGACGCCGTCCGCGCCGCCGGCGCCGGACGACTGCGTTGAGTTTTCGGCCCTGGAGCGTCTGTTTCGATGGAATCGAAACAGACGCTCCAGGTGTTTGATTTGTCGCGCTTCCGAACCGAACAGGTGGTGTCCGCTTATTCTGGAAACGTTCTACCGTCCGCCGAGCGCGCGCATGATCTCGGCCGCGGCGAGCGCGGCGATCACCGCCGGCCGCTTGTCGTCGAGATCGCTGCCGCCGATCGGCGAGACCAGCCGAGCAAAGCCGGCCTCGGTGCCGCCGGCCTCCCTGAGATACCAGCTCCGGAACGTGGCCTTCTTTGTCTTCGAGCCGATCATGCCGACATAGGCCGCGTCGGGTCGCTTCAGCGCTTCCGCGACGATCAGGAAGTCGAGCGCATGGTCGTGCGTCAACACGACGAAGGCCGAGCCGGCCGGCGCGGCGCGCACCACCTCTTCCGGCATCGGCGTCAGCCGCGCGGTGACCTCTTCCGGGAGCCCGTCGAGCGCATCGGCGCGCGTCTCCACTACGGTGGCGCGAAGCGGCAGCAGGGCGAGCGCGGCGGCGAGCGCGTGGCCGACATGGCCGCCGCCGAAAATGAAGACACGCGGCTGCGCCGCCTCTTCCGCCGCCACCCGCGCTTCCAGGGTGCGGCGGCGTTCGGCGTCGACCAGCGTGATCGAAAGCGCGACGCGCCCGCCGCAGCACTGCCCGATCTCGGGGCCGAGCGGAATGTCCATCGCGCCGGTGGCGACGTTCCGGCGGATCAGCTCGCGCGCCCGCTCGATCGCCAGGAATTCGAGTTGGCCGCCGCCGATCGTCCCCAGCGTTGCGGCTTCCGAGACGACCATCCAGGCGCCTTCCTCGCGCGGCGTCGAGCCGCGCGCCTGCGCGACCTCGATCGCCGCCGCGACGGGCGCAGCGTCGAGAAAGGCACTAAGCCTGGAAAGACTGGTGGTCATGGCTGGCCGGCATGCGGCTCACCGCCGCCTCCCGCTTCAGCCGCTCGATGGCCATCAGCACGCGTTCGGGCGTCGCGGGCGCGTCGAGCCGGGGGCAGATGCGATGGCCGGCGACGCTCGCCACCGCGTCGGACAGCGCGTGCAGCACCGAAATGCCGAGAACGAAGGGCGGCTCGCCGACCGCCTTGGAGCGATGCACGGTCTTCTCGCGGTTCACCGACCAGTCGGCGAGCTTCACGTTGAAGATCTTCGGGCGGTCCGACGCGAGCGGGATCTTGTAGGTCGAGGGCGCATGGGTCCGCAATTGCCCGTTGGCGTCCCACACCAGCTCCTCGGTGGTCAGCCAGCCGGTCCCCTGCACGAAGGCGCCCTCCACCTGGCCGATGTCGATCGCCCGGTTCAGCGAGCGGCCGGCGTCGTGCAGGATGTCGACGCGCTCGATCATGTATTCGCCCGTCAGCGTATCGACCGACACTTCCGAGCAGGCGGCGCCATAGGCGAAGTAGTAGAACGGGCGTCCCTGCCCCTTGTCGCGATCCCAGTGGATTTCGGGCGTCTTGTAGAAGCCGGCCGCCGAGAGCTGGACGCGCGCCATATAGGCCTGGCGGACCAGTTCGGAGAACGGGATCTCCTGGTTGCCGACACGCACCCGGTTGGGCAGGAACAGCACCTGCTCGGCCGGCACGCCATGCGCCTCGGCGGCGAATGCGATCAGCCGGTCCTTGATCTGCCGCGCCGCGTCCTGCGCGGCCATGCCGTTGAGGTCGGAGCCGGACGAGGCGGCGGTCGCCGAAGTGTTCGGCACCTTGCCGGTCGTGGTAGCGGTGATCTTCACCTGGTCGAGGTCGATCTGGAACTCCTCGGCCACCACCTGCGCGACCTTGACGTAGAGGCCTTGCCCCATCTCGGTGCCGCCGTGGTTCAGATGCACCGAGCCGTCGGTATAGACATGCACCAGCGCACCGGCCTGGTTGAAGTGCGTCGCGGTGAACGAGATGCCGAACTTGACCGGCGTCAGCGCCAGCCCGCGCCGGATCACCGCGCTGTTGGCGTTGAAGGCGCGGATCTCGCGCCGCCGGCGCGCGTAGCCGGCCTCGGCCTCCAGCTCGGCGACGATGCGCTGGATGATGTTGTCCTCGACCTTCTGGTGATAGGGGGTCGTGTCCCGCCCCCTCTCCTCGCCCATCGGGTCGTAGAAGTTCTTCTTGCGCACCTCGAGCGGGTCGAGCCCGGTCGCGAACGCGATCTCCTCGATCACCCGCTCGATGCCGACGACGCCCTGCGGGCCGCCGAAGCCGCGGAAGGCGGTGTTCGACACCGTGTTGGTGTAGAACGGGGCCGAAACGGCCTTCACCGCCGGCAGGTAATAGGTGTTGTCGCAGTGGAACAGCGCGCGGTCGGTGACCGCGCCCGAAAGATCGGCCGAGAAGCCACAGCGCGCGGCATAGACGAGGTCGATGCCGAGGATGTTGCCCGCCTCGTCGAAGCCCACCTCGTAGTCGATGACGAAATCGTGCCGCTTGCCGGTGGCGGTCATGTCGTCGTCGCGGTCCGGACGCAGCTTGACCGGCCGGCGCAGCTTCTTGGCCGCCACCGCTGCGATCGCCGCGAACTGGTTGGCCTGCGTCTCCTTGCCGCCGAAGCCGCCGCCCATGCGGCGCACCTCGATGGTCACGGCGTGGTTGGGCACGCCCAGCACGTGCGCCACCATGTGCTGCACCTCGCTGGGATGCTGGGTGGAGGAATAGACGGTGACGTCGTGATCCTCCCCCGGCACGGCAAGCGCGATCTGGCCCTCGAGATAGAAATGGTCCTGCCCGCCGACATGCGCGCGCCCCTTGATGCGGCGCGGCGCGGCCGCGAGCGCGGCGGCAGCGTCTCCGCGCCGCAGGGTCAGCGGCTTGGTGACGAGCCTGTCCTTCTGCGGGTCGAGATCGTCGATGGCGACGACCGCCGGCAGCGGGGCGTATTCGACCTTGGCGAGCTGCGCCGCGCGCCGGGCCTGGTCGCGCGTCGCCGCCACCACGGCGAAGATCGGCTGGCCGTAGAACTGCACCTTGCCGGTGGCCAGCACCGGCTCGTCTTCGAGCCCCGTCGGCGAAATGTCGTTGGCGCCCGGCATGTCCTCGCCGGTCAGCACGGCGACGACGCCCGGCGCGGCCTTCACCGCCGACAGGTCGCACGCCACGATCGTCGCGTGGGCGGCCGTGGACAGGCCGAGGCAGGCATGCAGCGTGCCGCGCGGCTCGGCTATGTCGTCGATATAGACGGCGGCGCCGGTGACGTGCTTGTGCGCCGAATCGTGGCGCCGGTCGGTAGCGACCCCGCCGTCGATGCGCGCGGCGGTGAGATCGGGCGCGGCATGCTTGTTCATCTCACGCCTCCTCGTAGCGCCTGACCTGGATCGGCGCCCTGGTGCCGGTCGTCTCCAGATAGAAGCGCTTCAACAGGTTCTTCGCCGCCAGCATGCGGTAGCCGGCCGAGGCGCGCATGTCGGAGATCGGCTGGAAATCCGCCTCGTAGGCGGGAAGGGCGGCCTCCACCGTCTCCAGCGTCCACGGCCGGCCCTCCAGCGCCGCCTCGACGGCCTTCGCCCGTTTCGGCGTCGCCGCCATGCCGCCATAGGCGATCCGCACGCTGGCCACGCGGCCGTCGCCGCCGAGCTTCAGATGGAAGGCGCCGAGCGTCGCGGTGATGTCCTCCTCGCGGCGCTTGCTGATCTTGTGGACGGCAAAATGCGCGTCGGCCGCCGGCAGCGGCACCTCGACCGCCTCGACGAACTCGCCCGCCGCCCGGTCCTGCTTGCCGTAGGCGATGAAGAAATCCTCCAGCGGGATCGTCCGCCGGCCATGCCCCTTGCGCAGCGTCAGCGTCGCGCCGAGCGCGATCAGCGGCGGCGGCGTGTCGCCGATCGGCGAGCCGTTGGCGATGTTGCCGCCGATCGTTCCCATGTTGCGCACCTGCTCGCCGCCGATGCGGTCGATAAGGGTTCCCAGCGCCGGGACACGGGCGGCAAGCATCGCGAACGCCTCGCTGTAGCTGACGCCGGCGCCGATGCGGATCGCGCCGTTCGCGGCCTCGATATGCCGCAGCTCGTTCAGCCCGCCGATGAATATGACCGGCGCGATATCGCGCATGAACTTGGTCACCCACAACCCGACATCGGTCGAGCCCGCGACCAGCCGCGCCGCCGGCTCGGCCTCGTAGACGCGGGCGAGGTCGTCCACGTCCGCGGGGATGACGAGCCGGTCCTTGCCGCTGCCCACTTCGACCCGCCTTCCGTCGCGCATCGCCGTCAGCTTCGCCGTCACCGCGGCGCGCTCGCGCACCAGGAAGTCGGCTTCCAGGCGTCCGTGCGCCGCCACCGCCCGCGCCGCCCGCACGATCGGCTCGTAGCCGGTGCAGCGGCACAGATTGCCCTGCAGCGCCTTCTCGATCGC
>ENA-UOVV01001301-UOVV01001301.1-compost-metagenome-genome-assembly--contig:-NODE-1301-length-19655-cov-6.736837_pt1 | contig 19655 bp, 23 predicted proteins | sample MGYA00238155_ERZ761577 | MGnify/ENA primary metagenome ERZ761577 (study PRJEB28898, sample SAMN06268775) | compost metagenome | isolation source: Emeryville, CA | place: USA:Emeryville, CA | collected...
TACACTACAGATGTTATTTACACTGCCACTCAGCAATAAGCACAACACAGCCCCACACTCCTTGACCAATAAACCTAATTAAGCTCCGTATATGCGGAGCTTAATTCTTTTAGTTCCCAAACGATCGTAACCTCGCGTGTAGGCACAGTATTATAGTTCTACAATCTAAAAACATCGTGAGCATAGAAGTAATAGATTCTGTCAAAAAACGACGGATGGGATGGTGTAGCATTTTCCCGACGATAGCCTTCGTACTCGCGCTAGGCTTTCACCTGTTTTTTGCAAGACAGCAGATGTCAGAAGGAACCATGCAGGATCATGTAGCTTTGGTGACGGAAACAAGTGAGCATTTTACTTCATTGTTTATCGCTTATGGATTGGCAGGAATTGTGACGTTCGCAGTCCTTATTTTTTTCGTTGTGTATCTCATTCGACTCACTACTATTCCGACAGGAACAAAGATATTCTGGACAGCTTTTTTAGCGCTACTGGCACCTGTGTCTTTTCCTGTCTTTTGGTTTACGCAGATATATAAAGGTCCTGCGCGACTGGAAGCGCGTCCCGGCATTTGAGTTGTAGGCTTCATACAATAGCGTTTTCTTTGCAAAGCGTTTTCTGTTATGATTCTGATATCCGCCTGTATTATTACTTACAATGAAGAAAAGAATATCGTCCGTTGCATTGACGCATTGAAACAGGTGGCGGATGAAATTGTAGTAGTGGATAGTTTTTCCACAGACAACACAGTAATGCTCGCAGAACAACAAGGTGCAAAGGTTTTTCAAAGAGCTTTTACCGGATATGGAGAACAGAAATTCTTTGCCCAACAGCAGGCATCACACCACTGGATATTTTCGGTCGATGCAGATGAAGTCGTTTCTGATGAGCTCGCTGCAAGTATTCGTTCCTTCAAAGAAAAACCTCAATACGATGCATGCTATGTAAACATTCTTCCCAATTACTGTGGTAAATGGATCAGGCATTGCGGCTGGTATCCTCAGCCAAAATTGCGTCTCTGGAACAGAGAGAAAGGTTCTATGGTCAACAGCAAAGTGCATGAAGGCATAGAGATGTCGGGGAAAGATGCAACAATCGGTAAACTCCGCGGCGACTTGCTTCACTATAGTTATGCAACCATTTCAGACCATCTCCGGAAAATAGAACGCTATAGCGAACTTGGAGCTCGCGCAGATGCACAACGCGGGAAAAAAATAAGTCTGCTTAAGTTGGTAGTTGCTCCGCAATGGCAATTCATCAACGACTTTATTTTCAGACTGGGATTTCTTGATGGTTATTATGGCTATATTGTCTGCAAAAACAACGCCTTCGCGTCTTTCGTTAAATATGCTAAAACCCGTCAGTACGCTGCTTTGCAGAAAAAAGGTATCAGCTTCTAAAAATAAATGCGCTTCACGCCGAAAATTCACCGACCAATTTCGCGAATTCACCGACCTGTCTGCCTTGCTTACCTAATAGACTTCTAACGATCGAAGAAATGCCCATAAGTTTGTCTCAGAACAAGGGCAAACATGACAACGTATCCTTCTCAAACATCTTTTCGCCGCCATCGGCCAAACCAACATAAAAACGGCAAAGTACTCCTCGGCGCCGTCATAATCCTTCTGGGGCTTTTCATGCTCATAAAACGGATGAAACTGTTACCGCTGTCATTTCATCTATGGCCGTTAATCCTCATTGCACTCGGCATCCATATAGGGATGCGCCACCGGTTCAATCATTTTGGTTCATGGGTATTGATCACACTTGGTGTTCTTTTCATGATACCTAAGTTTACATTGTTTGGTGTGTTGTCAACACACCTCGTCATTCCGGTAGTGCTGATCTTACTGGGTGTATATCTTATCGTAAAACCGCCAAGAAACAATGCTCCGAGAGATCCGATCGTAGCTTCTGTCGACAATGATTTTCTCGAAATTGACCTAAGCTTCGGCGAACGAAATGCAATGGTCACTTCAAAAAATTTTAAAGGAGGTACTATCAGAAATACTTTTGGAGAGGTAAGGCTGAGTCTGACACAGGCTGACAGTACAGAGCCGATTATACTGGACCTGAAAGTTTCTTTCGGATCGGTGGATATACTTGTTCCTTCACATTGGGAGGTTGATATGGAGGTGGATAACAGCTTTGCAAGCATCGAAGACAAGCGATACATGCGTACAATGCAACCGGAAAATCCTCGCACACTGATTCTTACCGGCAGTTGTTCATTCGGTTCTGTAACGGTAAGATCTCTGTCGTAAATTGCCTGAGAGTTTCTTCAAAAAAAGCAGCGCTCTAAAACGCTGCTTAAAAATTATCCATCCATTCCTTATTACCTGCTCATCAATTGACGTAGTTGTCCCGGACGCAGGTATAGCTTTACTGCATCGTTACGTTTTCTGTAGGCGCCTATAGCCATCAGAATTCCGGCTACTGCTACCAATGCAATACCTGCTGTCAGCCAGAGCTTTGTGGTTTGTGATTCTCTAGGCGGCACATACATTACACCGCTGGCATCTACCACTGCAGGGTCATCTACATAGCGTCCATGTTTGGGTATTGCTATTGCATCGAAATGCCGGGATAGATTGTAGAGTGCAGCCTGCATTTCACTCCCGGACATAGGTTTACCATGACCTGTGGCAATCACCTCGGGACGAAGATCTGCAATAGCCATTACCGAACTACGGGCCGCTTCCCAGTCATAGGTAAAATATTTGGGTGGTCCCGATAGCTTCCTTTTCTGCCTCATCACGCTCATTACCGATTCCTGAACGGTTGTAACAATAGCGTCTCCGGCAATCAACAAGCGATCTTTCTTTCTGAAAAAACTTACATGTCCGGGCGCATGTCCGGGCGTATAAATGTACTCCCATCCATCCAGAAAAGGCACGCTTCCGTCTGGAGGGAGAATATTGAGTCGCTGAGAAATATCAATAGGCTTTTTAGGAAATATCCAGGACATCTTTGCCATCAATCCTCCATTGACTGTCGGGTCTGGCGGAGGATAGGAAGACTTTCCACTCAGGTAAGGCAGTTCCAGATAATGACAATATACAGGCACATCCCATTCATCTGCAAGCTTTGCCAAGGATCCGGTATGATCAAAATGTCCATGGGTAAGCAATATAGCAGCGGGACGGGCGTTCTCACCAAACAAACGTGCAACCATTTTGCGAATCTTTGGTGCTGATGATTTTAGACCGGCATCTATTAACACCCACTCTTCCGTTTCCAGATTTTGAACCACATACATGTTCACAAATACATCCTTTGTTCCCCAAACACCTTTCGCAACATCAAAGTATAATGAATGAGTTTCCTGCGGTGGCAATGTTTCTTCTTTCATAGACATTGTCTGTTGTTTGTTCAAAGGGCTATAAAAACATGCCATTACACTACAAATCTCTTCACCTTAGCGGAGGGTTTCTTTCTTGAAACAATGGTTTTCAGGTAGCTTTTGCCGATCTGGAAACAACTTTTGATATAGTAGGCGGTTGTTCGCCCTGTACCGGGTGGAATGATAGCCGATTTAGGATGCGCCAGTTCTTTATAGGCAAGCACCACAAAGACCGCACGAATCAGATTCAGAAATACAACACTGCGTTTCATCTATACAGATCCATCAAACATTGCTCCCCCAGGCTCGTAAGGTTTCGTTAAATTAACACACTGCGAAGCCTGTTGAATCCATCATTTACGCTAAATTGAAGAGAAAAGCCGCCGATGTACACTACCCTCGTTCTCATCTTCATAACAGTCGTTATTTCTTATAAAGGAATGAAGGACAGTCTGTTTATGGACAAATACATGTTTAGCGTTGAAAAGGTAAACCTCCACAAAGAATATATCCGATTTATTTCTTCGGGCTTCCTGCATATCAACTGGCTGCATCTGATTGTGAATATGTTTGTGTTATGGGCGTTTGGGAGCGGACTGGAAGCAAGTATTGGTGTCTTTCCTTTGTTGCTCATCTATTTTACAAGCATGGTTGGAGGCAACTTTCTGGCATTGCAGATCCACAAGCATCATAGAGGGTATTCTTCAGTGGGAGCGTCGGGAGCAGTGGCCGGACTTGTATTTGCCTCTATCGCTTTGGTTGCAGGATTTCGGATTTTCTTTCTGCCCGCCTGGATGTTCGGCATCGCCTACGTGATTTATACTCTTTATGCTATTCGTGCGCAGCGTACAGACGTCGGACATGCCGCACATCTTGGTGGAGCACTCATTGGCATGCTGGTTGCCGTGCTGCTTTATCCTCAGGTTCTTACCGACCGTTGGCTGCCGATATTGGGAATTCTCTTGCCGGGTCTGGCTTTACTGTTGATTATGATTTATAAACCCAACCTCATCCTCATCAATAAAAAAACGCAGAGAAGACAACTCACGCTCGAAGACAAGTATAATTTCTCAAAGAAAAACGATCAGGAAGAAGTAGACAGAATACTGGAAAAGATTAACAAGGAAGGTATGTCGAGCCTGACCGGGAAAGAAAGAGAACTGCTTGATAAATATTCACGGTCGTAATCAGTTGCATCGAATAAAGCTACCTTTACAACTTACAGCATATTATGATTGAGGCAGGACATTACTATACTTTGAAGGTTGTGAAAAAGGTTGACTTCGGCATGTATCTTGATGCCGAGGGACAGGAAATATTACTTCCGAAGCGGTTTGTACCGAAAGGACTCTCCGAGGGAGATGATGTGGAAGTCTTTATTTACCACGACAATGAAGACCGCTTGATCGCCACCACTCAAAAGCCTTTTGCTGCAGTGGGTGACATTGCTTATCTGAAATGCGTGAGCACCACCCCACACGGCGCTTTTATGGAATGGGGCATTATGAAAGATGTGTTTGTTCCGCTATCGAATATGAACGCCAGAATGGTTGTAGGCGAACGGTATTTTATCCGTCTTTATATTGATCAGCAAACCGGAAGAGTAACGGGCAGTGAGAAGATTCAGAAATTTCTCAGCAACGACGAACTTACCGTAAGCGAAAATGACATCGTCGATCTAATGGCATGGCAACAGACCGATATAGGTTATAAAATGATCATCAATAACCGACACACGGGCGTTCTGCATTTCAGCGATATTTACCGCGATCTTCAACCGGGAGAAAAACTAAAGGGCTGGATCAAAAAGATAAGGGAGGAAAATAAAATAGACCTAGCAGTTGGGGAGAAAGGATACAAAAGAGTGCTTTCAGAAACCGACCGGATTCTGGAACTGCTCGATGAAAACAATGGCTATCTTCCCTACAACGATAAATCTTCACCGGAAGAAATCTATAACTTCTTTGGCATCAGCAAGAAAACCTTCAAAATGGCTATCGGCGCATTGTATAAGGAGAGAAAGATTGAGTTTACCCAGACGGGCATCAAGCGGCTGGAGGAAAACTAATCTTATAGCATGTCTATAATCAATTCTTACAAACAGTTTTATGCGCCCGACCGGAAAACCTGGAGAAAATGGCTTGCTAAAAATCACGCAACCACTCCCGGAATCTGGCTTATCTACTATCGAAAACAGTCCGAAAAATCTGGCGTGAGCTATAACGATGCCGTAGAAGAAGCACTTTGTTTCGGTTGGATCGACAGCACCATGCGACCGCTCGATGAAAGCCGGTATATGCAATTGTTCACCCCGCGCAAACCTAAAAGTGTGTGGAGTGCCCTCAACAAAAGCCGGGTGGAAAAGCTAATAGCAGCCGGACTGATGACTTCCGCTGGTCTCGAAAAAATTGATATTTCAAAGCAAAACGGTAGCTGGGAACAACTGGATCATATCGAAGCACTTATAGTTCCCACAGATCTGGCGCAGCAGTTGAAGCGCTCCAAAAAAGCGACTGCCTATTTCGAATCACTAAGAAAAACACATAAAAAAAGTATCCTCTACTGGCTGGGAAGCGCAAAGAGACCGGAAACAAGAACAAAGCGGATCGAAGAAATATATCATGCTTTGAAAAAGGAAATGCTTCCGGAAAAACTCCGTTAATCCTCCACCCTCTCCTATTTGCCAATTTGACAAACATCCCGGGCAAAGGATTTTTTCACGATTCAAAAGAGCACCGGAAATCTTCATGAATTTCACAGGTGAATCCATCTGTAGAAACCTTAAGGGTTTAGGGTGAATCCCCTACCTTTGCGTAAATTATTTTCTGAAAATATGGCAGAACTGCTGCAGAAAGAGATCGTGGAAGAACGGCAGGGAGAGGCATACGCCCCCTTTGCCAACGACCCCAATCAATATAGCAAAAAATTTTACATAGAGAGCTATGGCTGTCAGATGAATTTCAGCGATAGCGAAATAGTAGCTTCCATCCTTCAACAGGAAGGGTTTGGCGCCACCCGCAATTTCGAAGAAGCCAATCTGGTATTGCTAAACACGTGTTCAATCAGGGAAAAAGCCGAACAAACCGTACGTCACCGTTTGCAGGCTTTCCGCAAGGTAAAAGACCAGCGCCCCGGTATGCTCATAGGTGTGCTGGGCTGTATGGCAGAACGCCTGAAGGCAAAGTTTCTGGAAGAAGAAAAGCTTGTAGATATAGTGGTAGGACCCGATGCATATCGAAGCCTTCCGGGACTGATTTCGGAGGCTGAGGGCGGACAAAAAACCGTAAATGTGCTCCTGAGCCGCGAAGAGACTTATGCAGATATCTCGCCGGTTCGGCTGGACAGCAACGGAGTGACTGCCTTTGTAAGCATCATGCGGGGCTGCAACAATATGTGTTCTTTCTGCGTAGTGCCATTCACCCGCGGTCGCGAGCGGAGCCGTGATGCAGAAAGCATCATCGCCGAATGTCGGGATTTGTTTGATCGTGGTTATCGTGAAGTAACATTGCTCGGACAGAACGTGGACAGCTATATCTATGCACCGGCCGAACAAGGCGACCAAAGCGAATGGGTGACCTTTGCAAAACTGTTGGAGAAAGTCGCACTGATTTCACCGCTGTTGAGGGTTCGTTTTTCTACCTCCCATCCTAAAGACATTACGGACGATGTACTGGAAACGATGGCGAAATACGAAAACATCTGCAAGTACATTCACCTCCCGGTACAAAGTGGCAACACCCGTATTCTTCAGCTTATGAACCGCACTTACACCCGCGAATGGTATCTCAATAAAGTGAAACGTATTCGTGAATATATGCCCGACTGCGGACTGAGCACTGACGTGATTGCGGGCTTCTGCGGAGAAACTGAAGAAGAACATCAGGACACTCTGAGCCTTATGGAACTTTGCCGTTTCGATATGGCATATATGTTCTCGTACAGTGAACGTCCGGGTACACTTGCTGCCCGCCGCTATACCGACGATGTACCGGATGACGTGAAGAAGCGCCGTCTTGAAGAAATTATCAAACTGCAAAACCAGCATTCTCGCGAGAGCTACAAGAAGGATATCGGAAAGGAATTTGAAGTATTGATTGAAGGTGACAGCAAGCGCAGTAATCAACACTGGACCGGCAGAAACAGTCAGAACAAAGTGGTCGTGTTTCCGAAGAATAGCAGAGAATTGAAGAAAGGTGATTATGTGCGGGTGAAAATCAACGAAGCCACTTCGGCAACGCTGCTAGGAGAAATGATTTAAAAAAGCTGGCAACAAGCAAGCTTCCCAAAATCCCTGTTCATAATGGATATTCAAAGCATAAAAAACAGATTTGGCATCATAGGCAATTCGCCTGCGCTCAACCATGCCCTTAGTACGGCTGTGCAGGTTGCCAACACCGATCTTACCGTTTTGATCGTAGGTGAAAGTGGTGTGGGAAAAGAGGTTTTTTCCAACATTATTCATTCCCTTTCTCCCAGAAAACATAACCCGTTTATCGCTGTTAACTGTGGCGCTATTCCCGAAGGCACGATCGACAGTGAATTGTTTGGTCATGAAAAAGGGTCTTTCACCGGAGCTGTAGACAGCCGTAAAGGTTATTTTGAAACGGTAAACGGTGGCACTATTTTCCTCGATGAAATAGGCGAAATGCCATTGGGCACTCAGGCGCGACTGTTGCGGGTGCTGGAAACAGGAGAATTCATTCGCGTAGGTTCTTCAAAAGTGCAAAAAACAGACGTGCGGGTCATTGCAGCTACTAACCGTGATTTGCTGGAGTATACCCAACAGGGCAAGTTTCGCGAAGATCTTTATTACCGCCTGAGTACTGTTCCTATTCGGGTACCATCCCTTCGCGATCGTAAAGAAGATATTCCGCTGCTGTTCAGAAAATTTGCTTCTGATTTTTCCGAACGTTACCGCACCCAAACAGTGCAGCTCGACAACTCAGCACTCCAGTTACTTGTCAGCTACCCTTGGAATGGTAATGTGCGCGAACTGAAAAATATCGCCGAACAAGTTTCGGTTCTTTCTACGGAAAAAGTGCTGAATGCCGAAGCCTTAAGTGCTTTTCTTCCTAATAAGGATACACGGGCTGTATCACTGCTTCCTGCCGTGAGCAATATGTCGACATCTTCAGGCAACGCACAGTTTTCTGGAACGGAACGCGACATCCTGTACAAACTCTTCTTCGATCTGAAGAAGGATATGAACGAGATGAAACAAATGTTGCTGGAACTCGTACACCGGCAGAATTATGGAGGCAACGCTCCTCTGCCCGAAGGATTACTTCCTTCCTATAACCTGCCCACCGATCAGGTTTCTTCTCTGGGAGCCGTTCCTTATGGAAATGCCAATACGACCCCTATTCTGCTGCCCAATGAGCGACTTGATCAGCACGAAGATGTGGAAGAATCGCTCCAGCTTGCCGAGCGTGAAAAGGAATTTATCGCCAAGGCACTGAAAAAACATAAAGGACGCAGGCGTGACGCGGCAAATGAATTGGGTATTTCAGAAAGAACTCTGTACCGCAAGATCAAAGAATACGACATCAAAGACTAACTTTGCCTGGCTTATGACGCGAAGCTTAGTCATTATTCTCTGTATTTTCTCAATAACCCTTACCGCTTGTGGTGTTTATAGTTTTACCGGAGCCTCGATCGAAGGAAAGACTATCAATATACACGTGCTGGAAAACCGGGCCCAGAATGTGGTTCCCACGCTGAGTGCTACCCTTACCGACAAGATCAGAAGTCGCATTCTGTCTCAAACCGGTCTGGCTCCTCAAAACAACGACGCCACAGATTATGATCTTTCCGGTGTCATTACGATGTATCAGGTGACCGTATCGGGCGTGCAGAACACACAGGAGGCGTCGCAAAACCGACTTACGATCAGTGTGCAGGTGAATTTTAAAAACCGGCTCAATGACAAGGCTAGTTTCAGTCAGACCTTTACACGCTTCGCCGACTTTCCCGCCACGCAAACACTGCAAGCGGCAGAACCCCGGCTGATCGAGGAAATAGGCAACCAGCTTGCCGACGATATTTTTAATAAAGCTTTTGTAAATTGGTAATCAGTCCGGCTTTATGATGAAACCTTCTACTATTACGAACTGGTTGACGCAGCCTTCAAAGTTTTCCGAAAAAGACAGGAAAGATGCCGCCACGCTTATCAAAGCCTATCCATACTTTGTCCCTACAAGGTACATAGAAGCTGGTGAACATCAGAAAAAACAACCCTTTGCCCCGGCCATGCTCAACATGATGCATTTGTATATGGGCAACTGGGTGATGTTTTACGATTTCCTCCAGTCAGCATCAGGAAACCAAAACTATACGACAGGTGTTTCAACTGGCAAAGTTCAGGACGACTCAGACAAAATATTGGATGATATTGATTATGCTGTAGATTTTTCAGACGAGGAACCTTCGTTTGGCAACTACGATGATGAGGAGGAGGAGGATCTGATAGCCCCAACCGGCGAGCAGACCGAAGAGGAAATGATCGCCTCCGATATGAGCGATACTCAGAAAGAAGCCCCCTCCTTTGTAGCACCCAAACCGGAATTTGAGGTAGGTATTCCTGAGGAAAAACCAAGCCTTCCGCAAATAGTAACAGAAGACACTAAACCCGCGCCAGAGCCTGTATCTGAAAAAGAGCCGGAACCAGTTCCTGCCGTTACCGACATACCGAAACCTGAAACGATCGTACAATCAACGCCCGTTTCTGAGTCGGAGAAAAAGCCTGAAAAGCCTGCTACAGAAAAGCCCAAAGACGATATACCATTATTTTATCAGAACAGAAAAGCAGATTCATTGATTCAACCGATATATACAGAAGACTATTTCCTTCACCAGGGGCTCCATGTATCCGACAAGATACCGGAATCGTCCGACCATCCGCGACAAGAGAAAGATGAAAAATCACTGATGGTCGTTATGAGTTTCTCAGAATGGCTCCTGCATTTTAAAACCAAGGGTGAACGAGAAAAAGAAGAACAGCAGGATCAGAAAGCGCTGAAAACCATGTGGCAGAAGGAAAAGCTGGCAGCTGCGCTGGAAGAAGAAAACGAAGAAATACCTGAGACTGTTTTTGAGATGGCGGTCAATTCGATCACCAAAGAGGACGATCTGGCCAGCGAACCACTCGCAGAAATCATGGTAAAACAGGGTAAATACGACAAGGCGATTGATATGTATCGTAAATTAAGTTTGCGTAATCCTCAGAAAAAAACTTACTTTGCACGGAAAATCGACGAGCTTCAAAAAGAAAAAGAATCATGATCATTTTTGTCACTATATTGATTATTCTAGCCTGTGCAGTTTTGGCTTTCTTTGTACTGGTACAAAACCCAAAGGGCGGCGGACTTACGGGCGCATTTGGCAGCATAGGTTCACAAGTGATGGGCGTGAAACAAAGTACAGACGTAATGGAAAAAGGCACCTGGACAACCATGGGAATTATCGCCGCACTTTCCATCATCTGTGTTCTTTTTTACGCAACTCCCAAAGAACTTAAAAACGCAAAACAACCGGTTCGCAATAGTGCTCCTGCGGGAAGATAGTCCGGTGAAGACCTTTATAGAAAATACCTGTTCTCGTGGACAGGTATTTTTATTTTAGATTTTATGCGTTCAGGTAAAAAATCCACCACTCAGAAAAAAAGGAGAACTACTCGTCGCGTTTGGATTGGTGTGCTGCTAATACTGGCAACCCTGGCCGCTTTTACAGCACTCAAAATCTTCGGCCCCAACACCGATGGCTTTCGGGAGGGAGACTTTCTGTATATCCGCACCGGATCCACTTATGCTGATGTAAAGAAGACGCTGGAGGAACAAGGCTTCGTAAAAGACATCGCAAGTTTCGATTTTTTGGCACGTCAGGCGAAATATCCTTCAATGGTAAAAGCAGGAAAATACCGGATCGCGCCGGGAATGAGTAATTATCACATCATCCGGATGCTGCGCTCGGGAAGACAGGAGCCGGTAAAGCTTGTGATCAATAAATTGCGTACAAAGCAGGACTTTATTTCGTTTATCGGTAAAAATCTGGAAGCAGATTCTAGTGTCCTCCGGAATATGCTCAACGACAACGTCTTTTTAGCACAATTCGGACTGGACAGCAATACTGCACTGTGCGCCATTCTTCCCGACACTTATGAATTTTGGTGGAACACCGACGCAGAAAAAACCTACCGGAAATTTGCGAAATACTTCAAAGCTTTTTGGACAGAAGAAAGGACACAAAAAGCAAGGGTTAAAGAGTTGACACCCGTCGAAGTAATTACCCTTGCTTCCATTGTTGAGGAAGAAACCAACCACAACGCCGAAAAGTCCACCATTGCCAGCGTATACCTCAATCGCCTTAAAAAGGGCATGAAACTTCAGGCAGATCCTACCGCAAGATTTGCCTGGGGCGATTTTACCATAAAAAGAGTAACTGCCGTTATTACCTCGGTGGCTTCTCCCTATAATACTTATTATACTCCTGGTTTGCCGCCGGGCCCCATCTGCACACCTTCCAAAAAATCTATTGAAGCTGTCTTGAATGCTCCTGAAACCGATTATCTGTATTTCTGTGCAAAAGAAGATTTCAGTGGTACACATCGGTTTGCAGCTACTTATACCGAACACCTTCGGAACGCCAGTTTATACCAGCGGGCGCTAAACCAAAGAGGAATACGGTAAGATGGAACTTCTGATTTACGTCCAGGTCAGATATCTACGTCTTGACGGTAAAGCGAGCGGTCAGATATCGTTTACCATTGAATTTCGGGAGCATTGCTTCACAGATAGTCACTTCGATAAGGGTTGGGCTTATCTGGTTAATATACAACTTCCCCGCCTTGGCATAGGTCTGGGAAAATTCCAGATTTACAAATCTTTTCTCCTTGGAGGAAATGCTTGTAAACTCAGTGATTTCATACACACCGGTAGTGGGCCACTTGTAAAAAGTAAGATGAAACATTCCATTATTGGTGTAAGCAGAACACTCCCACTGGAGGGTGGTATATTCGAGGTTTGTCACGCTGTATATCGGAACAGTGCCGAAGTCAGTCATGGACATCGTTGACGGTGCCGGGTGACATGGAATGATAGAAGTATCCAGGCTGATATTGTCTACCAGTATATCTTCACCATAGGCATAACCCCACTCGTTTACCGCCCAGGTTCGGAAATAATACTTCCGGGTAGCGTCGAGGTCAACATACAAAGTTGAAAAGCTGTTGCCGAACAATGTGTCACAGATCTGCTGGTTGTCCTCCATTCGCGGATTGGGTAGCGTATCCATACAGAAACCAACGCCACGCATTTCGCCTGCACCGCTGGAAAGAAGTTCTCCTGTTAATCGAATACTGCCATCCGGCTGCACCACGGCGCCTACTGTTTTTACTTTAGGAAAATAGTTGTAAACGTCTTTTTCCACTTTTTTACAGCCGGCAACCAAGGCAACGGCTATCATAACAAGGAAGAACTGTTTCATTCAAAATCAGGAATTAGGAGATAAGAAAGACCGATGCCATAATTGTAGTGCCCGTAAAAAGGGGACCACTTCTGTCCGACCAGAGAACTTTTTGACAATACAGCGAAAACATCAAAGCGTCTGGCAAAAGAATATTCAAAGCTTGTGCGGAACATAAATCCACCCAAACCTTCATTTACAACATCCTCCTCAATAATTACGGGGTGGGCATCACGTGCATACGTCATCTTTGCGAGTCCAAAAACTATATTAACACCGCCGTACCATCTAAAACGGCTTAACTCCAAAATTTTCAGGTCTACTCCACCGTAGATCATGATTAATTTCAAATCGGAATAAACCGTTTTTCCGGCAAAAAATTTCGGATCATCTCCTCCGCGATAGACATAGGTTGGAAAGGAATCAAGCCTCGGCTGCATTGATGTGTAAATAAATCCGAAGCGTTGTCTGAAACGTACCTTTTTCGATCCATCCATTTGAAAAACCTCGTAGCATGGTGCCTTTTTGAAGTTTGGACCGATGTCTGCCGTGGGATTGATCATGGATACATTCGCCCCTATAGCAATCTGTGCGGATGCATTAAAAACAAGGAGCAATAATAGGGTTGTTAGTAAAATCTTCGAGTTCATGCAATGCCCTGATTACAAGGTTTTACAGGTTAGGAAACATGCACAAGATAATACAACTATCAAAAAAATATACACGAAGTAACATCTTGACATAGCAACAGCGATTGTCCTTCGGGCTCGCTTTAATTATTATCCTAACATAGAGGATGTCGAACCGGCTGTGTTAAATGATATCAGGGCGCAACCTGCGGCAGTCAGATAACAATAGATTGACGGAAAACAAAGTTTTCCAAATTGGAGCCGGTGTGTCTGCACCGCAGTTGGTCAAAAACGGTATCACAATGAAATGATGAGAGCGTCATCGGTGATTCTCGTTGTTACTCCTCAGTAACCGTCTCATTGACCAGATGCCCCTTACTTAGATTCCGATTGGCTCTTTCAGCATCTTCGATTGGACCAAACTGAGAGAGATTTTCACCAGCATTTTTGCGAACAACAGTGGTGTGCTCGTAATGAACCGATGGCTTTCCGTCAGCAGTTACAACAGTCCAACCATCATCGAGTGTATAAACCTTGTGAGTGCCCAGATTGATCATGGGCTCAATTGCAAGCACCATACCCTCTTTCAGGCGCTTACCATCGCCACGACGTCCATAGTTAGGCACCTGCGGATCTTCATGCAGCTTCTTCCCTACTCCATGCCCTACCAACTCACGCACTACCCCATAACCGTGAATCTTGCTCGTGTAATTTTCGACTGTAAACGAAATATCGCCAACTCGGTTGTTTTCCTTAGCAGCTGCAATGGCCTTGGCAAGCGATTCTTTGGTAATGCGCATTAGTTTGGAGATTTCCTCGCTAACTTCCCCAATAGCAAAAGTATAAGCATGATCTCCATGGTAACCATCGCGATAAAAACCACAATCCACGCTGATAATATCTCCTTCCTTCAGCTCATAATCACTCGGAAACCCGTGTACCACCACATCATTCACCGAAATGCATAAAGAATAAGGATAAGGATTATTTCTCGGACCATAGCCTTTAAACGAAGGGATCCCACCATTATCACGAATAAACTCTTCGGCCATCCTATCTATAGAAAGTGTGGTAATGCCGGGCTTGAGCATCTTAGCTACTTCGGAAAGTGTTGCAGTTACCATCAGAGCATTTTTCCGTATAATTTCGATCTCGTCCTTCGTGCGAATATGAATCATGAGTGCTTATTGAATATTTTTGACAAATCAAATAGCTTACTTGTCTCTGGTAAAAGATTGACGGGGCTGAAAGGCTATTAAATTAAAAAGTAGAAAGCCGTCACGACTTTCTACTTACGACTTATTATCTAATTCACTTTACCTTATTGTACCGGAGCAGCAGGCTGACGACCAGAGATACGACCCGTCTTCATCAGACCGTCATACTGACGCATCAGCAGGTGGCTCTCAATTTGCTGCAGTGTATCAAGAATTACCCCTACACCGATCAGCATGGAAGTACCGCCAAAGAACGTAGAGAAACCGCTGGTTACTCCGAATAAAGCTGCTATACCAGGAAGGATACCTGCCACTGCGAGAAATACCGCGCCTGGCAAAGTAATACGATCCATAATAGTGGCAATATAGTTAGCTGTAGGCTCGCCTGGTTTTACACCGGGAATAAAGCTATTGTTACGCTTCAGGTTATCCGCCATTTCGGTTGGATTGAAAATCAGCGCTGTGTAGAAATATGTAAACGCGATCACCAAAATAGCGTAGATCACATTGTACCAAAGTGTTGTGTGATCAGACAAAGCCCGAACAAATCCCGCAGCATCTTCATTGTCGGTAGCAAATCCGGCAATAGTTGCAGGAATAAACATAATAGCCTGAGCAAAGATGATCGGCATTACACCTGCAGAGTTCACTTTCAGCGGAATGAAATCGCGGGAACCACTCACTTCACGTGCCGCATTGGTAGAACCAATGATGCGACGAGCATAGTTCAAAGGTATTTTACGAACACCTTGGGTCAGCAAGATCAGACCTACAATCACAGCAATAAATACAGCAAGTTCAATCAGGAAGATCAGCAAACCGCCGCCGCCGCCAAGGTTTCTAGCATCGAATTCCTGAATCAGAGAGTGAGGAAGACGAGCTATGATTCCTACCATGATAATCAATGAAACACCGTTTCCGATACCCTTGTCGGTAATCTTTTCACCCATCCACATTACAAAGAGTGTACCTGCAGTAAGGACTGTAACAGTAGACAACCAGAACAGGAACGGAGAAAAATCTTCAACCACAGCGCCACCGGTTTGGGTACGCAGATAAGCCACATAAGCACTTGCCTGAAAAGCTGTAACCAGTACAGTTAGGTAACGAGTATACTGATTTACCTTACGGCGTCCGCTTTCCTCCTTCTGCAATTTGGCAATCTGTGGTACCACAATACCTGCCAGTTGCATAAAGATAGAAGCAGAGATATAAGGCATAACACCCAGTGCAAAGATAGAGGCACGATTAAATGCGCCACCAGCGAAAGCATTCAATATACCCAGCAGACCACCCTGATCGCCATCAAGCGTAAGCATGTTAGGATTAATACCCGGCAATGTGATATAACAGCCTACACGGTAGATAAGAATAAGAGTTAATGTGAATAGGATACGCTTACGGAGTTCTTCAATACTCCAGATATTCTTAAGCGTTTCGATAAGTTTCTTCACTGTGAACTGTTGTTAATCAAAAAAATGAATTGCGAATAAACAATAAAAGACACACTTCTCCAAATGTGTCTTTTGAAAAGGGTATAACTTAAACCAGCTCAACAGTTCCCCCGGCAGCTTCGATAGCCTGTTTCGCTTTCGCGCTTACTGCGTTTACCTTGAAATTCATCTTGGTTTTCAGTTCGCCATTACCAAGGATTTTCACCACATCAGTACGATTGATGAGACCATTGATGTAAAGCGTATCGGGAGTAAACTCTGTGATGTTGTATTTTTCTATAAGGAAATCCAGCTGACCCAGATTGAAAACCTTGTTTTCAACCTTGTTAAGGCTTTTAAAGCCACGTTTTGGCATCCGGCGCTGAATAGGCATCTGACCACCTTCGTGACCTTTTTTAGACTGATAACCGGTACGAGACTGTTGACCTTTGTTACCTTTACCTGAAGTGGAACCACCACTACCTTCACCACGACCTACGCGTCTTTTGGAGTGTGTTGCGCCTTGTGCAGGCTTGAGATTATGCAGTTGCATTGTGTACAGTTTTTAGACTTGCGCGGAACTATTGTTATAACCGCTCGCAATTGATTAAAAATTAAGCATTTACTTCTTCTACTTTCACCAGATGGTTAACAGCGTTCACCATACCCATGATCTGCGGTGTAGCTTCAACTTCTACAGAAGCATTCATTTTACGCAAACCAAGAGCCTTCAGGGTACGCTTCTGGCGCTCAGGACGGTCGATCCCGCTCTTTACCTGTGTAATTTTTATCTTAGCCATTGTTGTCATTTTAATAAATCAATCGACTAACGCCAATTGACCAATGATTATTTATTAAGATTATGAGCCAGAAATCTCGGCACATAGTCGAATTAACCGTTAAATACCTTCTTCAGGCTTACGTTACGTTGCTTTGCTACCTGAATTGGTTCGCGAAGCTGGCTCAAAGCCACAAATGTTGCCTTTACCACGTTATGAGGATTGGCAGAACCCTGGCTTTTTGAAAGAACGTCGGTAATACCTGCAGCTTCCAATACCGCACGCATGCTACCACCCGCGATAACGCCGGTACCGTGAGCGGCTGGTTTGATCAACACTTTGGCAGCGCCTTCACGAGCTTCCTGATCGTGGGGGATAGTTCCGTTCATCACAGGAACTTTGATGAGGTTCTTCTTAGCATCGTCAATACCCTTGGTAATAGCTTCCTGAACTTCTTTAGCCTTACCAAGACCGTGACCTACAACGCCGTTGCCATTACCAACTACAACCAATGCTGAGAAGCTGAATGCACGACCACCCTTAGTAGTTTTCACTACGCGGTTGATTGCAACTACCTTCTCATGCAGTTCCAGGTCTCCGGCTTTTACGCGATTTAAATTTTTAGTCGCCATTTTCTTTAGTCGAAAGCAGAAAGTAGTTTACCTCTTTCTGCTATGTTTTTAAAGTTTTTACTTTTTTGTTTTTCAGTCTTTTGAAGGTTCTACGCCTTTAAATCAGACTTTTACTCGTTTAGAAATTCAGACCACCTTCGCGGGCGCCATCTGCAACAGCCTTTACACGGCCATGATACAGGTAACCGCCACGGTCAAAAACACAGGTTTCAATACCCAGATCTTTGGCTTTCTGCGCAATAGCGCGACCAACCATCATGGATTTTTCCACCTTGTTACCGCTTTGTGCAGCGATATCTTTCATACGTGAGCTTGCAGCTGCCAGAGTAGTACCTGTTGCATCATCTATCAGCTGACAATAGATGTCTCTGTTACTACGGAAAACAGAAAGACGAGGCTTTTGTGCAGTGCCTTTTACTTTCCGGCGAACGCGCCAGCGAAGTTTCTGACGGCGAACAACTTTTGGATCGAGTGACATTATATTTTCTGTTTTTACGGGCTCCTCACCATATAGGCAAGGGCTACCGGGAGTTAAAAATATTTTTATAGCAATATTCTCGCTACAAAAATGGAGTGCAAAAGTAGATAAAGCAATTGATTTTTACAAACAATAAATTCTTTTTGTTTTTCAACTTCATTTTTCTTATTTTGCCAATAAGAACGATTTGATAAGTAATTAATAGGCTATGCTTACTTTTTACTTTACCATATTTTTCTTTAAGCGGACCGTACTTCATTTCTTCTTTAAAGGTGCTGCTACTTTTTACTAATGTCTCTTCTTTTAGAAGCTTCAAACGTTGATTTTCACACTGACAAAATCTTAGAATTATGAAATCAAAACTTTCATTATTGTTATTTATAACCGCTGTTACAATTATTTCTTGTAATAAGGATAATGATAAGTATATACAAAACATACCGAATAAGCAGCCTAAAGCAAGAATATCTACAACAGATATTGGCTATTATCACAATCAAGCATTAGCATTAACAGAAGATTATTGGGGGCAAGGGGGAGACGTTTGGAATGCGGATTCGCTCCTTAATTATATGAGAATAAAAATGAGTAGTGAATTTCCAGATGATTTTGGTGAAGTCACATTATCTGAAGTCCTAAATGCTTCTAATACCACTCAATTTGAAAATTTAATGCAACATGCAAGAGACACTGGTATAGGATTCATTAACTTTTATCATTCATATTTAGAGGATCAATTAGCAAATAATTCGATTTCACAAGAATTGTATGATATACTTGTATCATGGAGTAACCCTAATCTAACATATGAAGAAGCTGCAAGCATATTAGATAATGCCGATGTTAATTCATTAAGCAATCATGAGCAAGAAGTGTTATCAGTTGCGAAATCAGTTTTTGAGAATTCAAACTCATACTGGGATACATATTCTCAAACTCATACAAGCGAAAGAAGGCTTTCTAATGGAACAATCGGAAACATTGTGGATGCTGTTGCAGCCATAGGTTTCTTTGAAGCTGGTCCTGCTGGCGTTTTTATTGCTGCATGTTGTTCTTCGGCATGGTGGGATTGAGATTAAGTGTTAACAACATAATTTGCAGCAATGAAAAATTATAAAACCATAATAAATTGGAAGGTTCTTGGAACTGTTTTTGCTTCGGTTTCATTGATTGTTCTCGTTCTATACAACACCATTCAGTTAAGATTATTTAATTTCAGGTCAGACCAATATAGAGATATTTGGATGTTTTTACTTTTAGCAGGTTTGTTTATGATATTCTATAGTGGTAAGGAAAAACAAGAAACAATCAGACAAGAAATTCGAAAACATTCACTTGAATTTTCGTTTTACATTTCTCAAGCTCTTTTGCTTTCTATGGGGATAGCTGGTTCCCTACACAAATCTCTATTTCAAGCGAAAGATTTGTTTTTCATTTCAAGTGTTAGCTTAATATCTTTTATTGTGTGCCAAGAAGTGGCTATAAATTTGCTAATCAGAAAAAAATCAGCAATTAGCTCTTATCGTACTATAGTGTACATCGGTGGTGGCATTACTATCATTATTATGCTTCTGCTTTTTCTAATAAAGCTATTTATATAAGCTAACATAAATAAAGAGGCTGTATCAAAAGGGTACAGCCTCTTTGATTTTGCCTGCAGATCTAAATATCAGGTTGTATTTTGCACC
>ENA-UOVV01001303-UOVV01001303.1-compost-metagenome-genome-assembly--contig:-NODE-1303-length-19641-cov-6.113755_pt1 | contig 19641 bp, 22 predicted proteins | sample MGYA00238155_ERZ761577 | MGnify/ENA primary metagenome ERZ761577 (study PRJEB28898, sample SAMN06268775) | compost metagenome | isolation source: Emeryville, CA | place: USA:Emeryville, CA | collected...
CGCGCAGCACCGCCAGGGAGGCGTCGCGCATGATCTGGTATTCCTTGTCGGTGAGCGTCAGGGCCGGGGCGACGGTGATGGAATCGCCGGTATGCACGCCCATCGGGTCGATGTTCTCGATGGAGCAGACGATGATGCAGTTGTCGTGTCTGTCGCGGACAACCTCCATCTCGTATTCCTTCCAGCCGAGCACGCTTTCCTCGACCAGCACCTCGTTGGTGGGCGAGGCGTCGATGCCGGCCTCGCAGATGGTGAGGTATTCCTCCCGGTTGTAGGCGATGCCGCCGCCGGTGCCGCCCAGGGTGAAGCTCGGGCGGATGATGGCCGGAAGGCCGATCACTTCAAGAGCCTGCAGCGCCTCGATGGTGTTGTGGGCGAGCATGGAGCGCGGGGTTTCGAGCCCGATCTTCTTCATGGCGTCGCGGAACAGCTCGCGATCCTCGGCCTTGTCGATGGCCTCGGCGGTGGCGCCGATCATCTCGACGCCGAATTTTTCCAGCACTCCCATCTTCCTGAGCGAGAGGGCGCAGTTGAGCGCGGTCTGGCCGCCCATGGTGGGCAGCAGGGCGTCGGGGCGTTCCTTCTCGATGATCTTGGCCACGACCTCGGGGGTGATCGGCTCCATATAGGTGGCGTCGGCCAGATCGGGATCGGTCATGATCGTCGCCGGATTGGAGTTCACCAGGATGATCCGGTAGCCCTCCTCCTTCAGCGCCTTGCAGGCCTGGGTGCCGGAGTAGTCGAACTCGCAGGCCTGTCCGATGATGATGGGACCCGCGCCGATGATGAGGATCGATTGGATGTCGGTACGCTTCGGCATGGGGCTCGCTCTATCTGGCCAGTGTTCGAGACGGGCGAGGGGGGAGAATCGCCCGGACGCACCCATCCGCGCGAAACCCGCGTTGCAGTTGAGCACTGCGGCGCAGGGGAAGAAGACCGGACATGGTGGTTAGGTGGGCTGTCTAGCGGAAGAGGTGGGGAAAGGGAAGGGGTGGAGTCGGCTTGTGACCCGTGGGCCCGGTGCCGGAAGGGGACCTGCGGCCGTAACGTTATCGTTTTGCGGTCCGAGTGAGCGAAAAACACCGAATAGGTGTCGAGAATCGCGCCGGCCCTTCGTCGTTTGGACGAGAAAGCGATCGCCTTCGCAACGCAATTGACTGGAGCCCGCAGATGATCCCCATCATTACCGCGTTCGAACGGTCGCCGGACGGCGGCAAGGGGCTGGCGCGCGACATGCGCGTGCGCTGGGCGCTGGAAGAGGCCGGCCAGCCTTACGAGGTTCGCCTGGTATCGTTCCGGGCGATGAAGGAGCCGGCGCACCGCGCGCTGCATCCCTTCGGGCAGATTCCCACCTATGAGGAGGGCGGTCTGGTCCTGTTCGAGTCGGGGGCGATCGTGTTCCACATCGCCGAGCGCCATGCGGGCCTGCTGCCGGAGGAGGCGCAGGCCCGGGCGCGGGCGATCGCCTGGATGTTCGCCGCGCTCAACACGGTGGAACCGCCGATCCTCGAGCGCGAGCAGGCCCCCTTCGTGGAGCGCGGCCAGAGCTGGTACACCGAGGAGCGGCTGTCTTTCCTCGACGGCCGAATCCGGGCCCGGCTCGGCGATCTCTCCCGAAGGCTCGGCGATGCCGACTGGCTCGACGGCGCGTTCAGCGCCGGCGACCTGCTGATGGTGATGGTGCTGCGCCGGCTGGAGGGAATGGGCATATTGGAGACCTATCCCAACCTTTCCGCCTATGTCGCCCGCGGCGCAGCCCGGCCGGCCTACCAGCGCGCCTATGAGGCGCAACGGGCGGTGTTCACCGCCGCGACATCCGCCAGCCCGCCGGCTTGACATGCAATAAAATCCTTGCCTATGTATATGCAACGAAACACTTGCATATGGCGTGAGGCATGGACGCCGACCGGCTCGACCGGATTTTCAAGGCGCTGGCCGACCCGACGCGACGGCGGATCGTCGACCGGCTGCGGGAGCGGCCGAACCAGTCGCTGTTCGAGCTCTGCGCCGCCTCAGTGGCGGAGGGCGCTCCGCCCCTGTCGCGGCAGGCGGTGAGCCAGCATCTCGACATGCTGGAGAAGGCCGGGCTGGTCAGGGTGAGCTGGTCGGGACGGACCAAGCTGCATGCGCTCGATCCCGGGCCGCTGCACCAGGCGGTGGACGCCTGGCTGGGCAGGCATCTTCAGGAAGGGAAGACTCCATGAAAATCTACGTGACCAGCGTGCTGGTGGACGACCAGGACAAGGCGCTGGAGTTCTATACGACCAAGCTCGGCTTCCGGGTGAAGCACGATATCGACATGGGCGAGGGGAGCCGCTGGCTCACCCTGGTGTCGCCGGAAAATCCGGAGGGAACGGAGCTGCTGCTGGAGCCGAGCGGGCATCCGGCGGTGGGGCCCTTCAAGGCGGCGCTGGTGGCGGACGGGATCCCGTTCACCTCGTTCATGGTGGACGACCTCGCGGCCGAATATGAGCGGCTGCGCGCGCTGGACGTGCGCTTCACCCTGGAGCCGATGGATGCCGGCACGGTGCGGATGGCGGTGTTCGACGACACCTGCGGGAATTTGATCCAGATCGTCGAGATGAAGGACAAATAGGCCGGGCCGACGCCGCGATCAGGCGGTGCGCTCCACCTCGACCGTCAGATGCGACAGGTCGGGGATGCGGGCCAGCTTTTCCCGATAGAAGGGGGCCTGGCGGGCAGTGGCCGTCCTGACCGAGACGATGGCGCCATGGTGGCCGGGGCCGAGCTGCCAGACATGCAGGTCGGTGACGGTGTCGCCCCCGGCCTCGATGGCGTCGCGGATTTCCTCGGGCAGGTCCTCGGACGACGGAATGTAGTCCACCAGCACCCCGCCGGCGGTGCGGATCAGGCCCCAGGACCAGCGGGCGATGATCAGGGCGCCGACGATGCCCATGGCCGGGTCCATCCAGGTCCAGCCATAAAGGCTGCCCAGCAGCAGGGCGGCGATGGCGAGCACTGAGGTGAGCGCGTCGGCCAGAACGTGCAGATAGGCGGCGCGCAGATTGTTGTCGGGGTGGTCGTGCCGATGATGGGCGTGGCCGTGGTGGTCGTGCCCATGATGGTGATGATGGCCGTGATCGCCGCGAAGCAGCCAGGCGCAGAGCAGGTTGACGGCGAGGCCGAGGCCGGCCACGGCGATGGCCTGCGGAAAATCGATCCCAACGGGGTTGCGGAAGCGCAACAGGCTTTCCCAGCCGATCAGCAGCGCGACCAGGGCAAGCACGATGGCACTGGCGAAGCCGGCGAGGTCGCCCAGCTTGCCGGTGCCGAAGGTGAAGCGCGGGTTGCGGGCGTTGCGACGGGCATAGAGATAGGCCAACGCCGAGATGAGCAGGGCGGCGGCATGGGTGGACATGTGCCAGCCGTCGGCGACCAGGGCCATGGAGCCGAACAGCGTGCCGGCGACGATCTCCACCACCATCATGGAGGCGGTCAGCCCGATCACCAGCCAGGTGCGGCGCTCGTTGCGGCCGTGGTCGTCTCCCAAAAAGACGTGATCGTGCGGAGTGTGGAGGCGGGCCGAGCGGGCTGTCATTTGAGGTACATCCTGATGACGTCGATCAATTCGGACGCGCCCCGGGCCCGCTGCGGGTCGGCGTCCGTGTCGGGGTTGGAGATGTGCTCGCGGATATGATCCTCGATCAGCTCGGCGGTGAGGCCGGTGACGGCACCCCGCACCGAGGCGACCAGGTTGAGCACGTCGCCGCACGGCGCTTCCGAGTCCAGCGCCCGCTCGATGGCCTCCACCTGTCCCTTCAGGCGGCGGATGCGGGCGAGCAGCTTGGGCTTATTGCGGATCGTATGCGACATGGCATAGGGGGGTATCCTATATTGGAGTAGCAGGCAAGGAGGAGATGGGGTTGGGAGTTCGGGAATGACCCTGGGAATTTCAGTAATTGGGAGCAGGCCCGGGCCGAGGGCAGGTAGACGACACCATCGGCGGGAGCCCCGCGTCGGGCAGCAAGAAGCCCGGCATTCCTGCCGGGCTTCTTCCGTTCGGGCCGATTAGTGGAGGCGGCCGGACCAGTCGTCGATTTCCTTGCGGACCTCGTCCTTGGCCTTGCCGTAGCGCTCCTGGATCTTGCCTTCGAGCTGTTCGCGGTTGCCGTTAATCTGGGCGATGTCGTCGTCGGTGAGCTTGCCCCACTGCTCCTTGACCTTGCCCGAGAACTGCTTCCAGCTTCCTTCGATACGGTTCCAATCCATTTTGGCGTCTCCTCGAAATTGATGTGACAGATCAACGCCTCAGGCACAGGAGCGTTCCCCGACGCGGCCGGGTTTCTCAGGCCGCCCGGGCGGGAATCTGCCGCTCGAGAGCGGCGAGGATGTCGGTCAAGCGATAGGGCTTCGGAAGAAAGGCGGCGCCGGGCGGCATCTGCTGCGGCGTCGGACGGACGCCGCCCGAGACCACGACCACGGGCAGGCCGGGGCGCCGGCGGGCGGCCATATGCGCCAGTTGCAGGCCGTCGCGGCCGCCGGGCAGCTCGATATCGGTGACGAGGGCACCGATATCGCTGTCGAGCAGGCTCGCCGCACCCCTGGCGCTGGTGACCGGCACGGCCTCGATGCCGTGGTCGGCAAGGCCGTCCACGAGATCGAGCAAGAGGAGAATTTCGTCTTCGACCACAAGGATACGCGACAGGCTGGACATTTCACTCACCCCTTCGGAACGCAACTTGCGGGGCAATCGCGTGAGGGGGCGATGGGTTGCCCAGGGGCGGCACCTCGCTGCCGCCATGGTTAGCATTTGGTTCAAATTGTCGCGGACGAGTCACGGCCGGACCGTTGATATGGCCGCCGAGGCTGACGAAAAGGGGCAGGACGCGCTTGCGCATGACCATTGCCAGCCGATTGTATGTCGCGGTGGTTTGCGAAACGCCAACCCGATTGTATCCTGCAAGCGGAAAATGAGGTCATCGCATGGATCAGCGTTCGGGCTGCCCGATCAACCTCGCCATCGAAGTGCTGGGCGATCGCTGGAGCCTGGTGGTGCTGCGGGACATGATGTTCGGCAATCGGCGCAGCTATCGGGAGCTGCACGGCAAATCGCTGGAAGGGATCGCCACCAATATCCTCGCGGCGCGGCTGCGGCATCTGGAGCAGGAAGGGCTGATCACCGCCGCGCCCGATCCCGGGCACAAGCAGCGCGTGATCTACAGCCTGACCGAGAAGGCCATCGCGCTGGTGCCGGTCATGGTGGCGCTGGGCAGCTGGGGCAGCGAGTATCTGCCCGCCAGCCCCCAGCTGGCGGCGCGGGCCATCGCGCTGGGCGCGGGCGGGCCGGAGATGGCGGCCGCCTTCATGGACGAATTGCGGGAGCTGCATCTGGGCCGCAAGCGGCCGGAAGGCAGCCGCTCGGTGCTGGCCGAGCTGGATGCGGCCTATCGGGCGGCAGGCGGCTGAGGACGAACGTGCTAAAGCGTCGGCGTGCGGTGGAGCGTGACGCGGATGCCGCCGTGCAGGACGGGCGGCAAAGGCGGCTCGAAGGGCAGGCCGGTGGCCAGGGCAAGCTGCCGGTCGGCGGTGACGATGCCGGCGCGCCATCCGGCGAAGCGGGTTCTGAGCACGGTGCCCAGCGTGCGGTAGAGCGCCATCAGCGGCGCCTTGTTGCCGATGCGCGTGCCATAGGGCGGATTGACGATGACCAGGCCCGGCGGGCCGGCGGGCGGGGCCAGCGCCTCGATGGGTTGGGCGGCGAAGCGGGTGTGGGCGACGACGCCGGCGCGTTCGGCATTCTCGCCGGCCATGCGGATGGCGCCGGGATCGCGGTCGTAGCCGTGGAACAGCAGCCCGGTCGGATGCGGGGCGGCGGAGGCACGCAGCGCGGCCCAGGCGGCCGGATCGAAGCCGAGCAGGCGCTCGAAGGCAAAGCGCCGCTCGCGGCCGGGATGCAGGCCCAGGGCGATCTCGGCGGCCTCGATGGGGAAGGTGCCGGAGCCGCACATGGGGTCGAGCACCGGCTCGGTGCCCGCATAGCCGCATTGGCGCAGAAACATCGCCGCCATGGTCTCGCGCATCGGCGCCTTGCTGACCGCCTCCTTGAAGCCGCGCTTGTGCAGGGACTCGCCCGTGGTGTCGATGCTGACGGTGGCGAGGTCGTCCTCGATGCGGACCAGGATGCGCAGCGCCGCATCGTCGGCGACCGGCGCACCGAGCTCCTCGCGGATCGCGGTGGCGACGCGCTGGGCTGCGGCGCCGGCGTGATAGATGCGCGAGCGCCGGCATACCGCCTCGACGACGACGGGAACATCGGGCCGGAGGAACCCCGCCCAGCCGATCCTGCGGGCGCGCTTGTCGAGCTGGGCCAGGTGCAGGGCGCGGAAAGCGGCGATGCGGGCGAGGATGCGGGTGGGGCCGCGCAGCACCAGATTGGCGCGCCACACGTCCGGCCAGGTGCCCTCGAAGGCGACGCCGCCTTCCACGACCCGCGCGTCGGCGAAGCCGGCGGCGCGCGCCTCTTCGGCGAGGGGCGCCTCCAGCCCGGGCGTGGCGACGAGGAAGATCTCGAAAGCGGCAGCGGTCATGCCGCGAGCAGTAGCCGGGCGGCGGGGGCAGGGCAATGGGCGGCGGAGTCAGCCCGGCCCGGAGCCGGCGCAAATCGCCGCAGGGCCGCGCGGCAGCATGCAAAATACACGGCCTGTTAAGCCTAACGCCGCCAATATGCAGGCGCGGCGGCGGGCATTCCGCGGCCGCAGCGTATCGCGTCAGAGTCCGAGTGTGCCCCCATGCGTCTCATCATCGGTATCATCGTCGTCTTCGGCTGTGTGTTCGGCGGCTATTCGGCGATGGGCGGGCATGTGGAGGTGCTCTGGCAGCCCTTCGAATTCGTCATCATCCTCGGGGCGGCCATCGGCGCCTTCATCATCGCCAACGGCGCGCCGGTGCTGAAGGCGGTGCCGGCCATGTTCGGCACACTGTTCAAGGGCCCCAAATACAACAAGGCGGCCTATGTGGAGCTGCTGGGCATGCAGTTCTCCATGTTCAAGCTGATCCAGCAGAAGGGCATTCTGGGGATCGAGCCGCATATCGAGGACCCGCACAATTCCACGCTGTTCAACGCCTTTCCCACCTTCGCCAAGAACCACCACGCGGTGGAATTCGTCTGCGACTACATGCGCATGGTGACCATGGGGTCCAACAACGTCCACGAGATGGAAGCGCTGATGGACGAGGAGCTGGAGACCCATCACCAGGAGCAGGAGCGCATGGTGAGCGCCGTGCAGGCCATCGCCGACGGCACGCCTGCCCTCGGCATCGTCGCGGCCGTGCTGGGCGTGATCAAGACCATGGGCGCCATCACCGAGCCGCCCGAGGTGCTGGGCCACCTGATCGGCGGCGCTCTGGTGGGCACGTTCTTCGGCGTGTTCGTGGCCTATGGCTTCTTCGGGCCCTTCGCGCAGTCGCTGCGCAACATCTTCGAGGCGGAATCGAAATATTTCCTGTCGCTCAAGGTGGGCCTGCTGGCCCATATCGGCGGGCAGCCGCCGGTGATGGCCATCGAGTTCGCCCGCAAGGCGCTGATGAGCGAGGTGCGCCCGACCTTCAACGAGGTCGAGGCCGCCACGGCCGCCCTGCCGGCGACGGCGTAACCCCTCCATACCGGGCGAGCCAGAATGGCGAATTACGACCAGCCGATCATCATCAAGAAGATCAAGAAGAACAAGCACGCCCATCACGGCGGCGCCTGGAAGATCGCCTATGCGGACTTCGTGACCGCGATGATGGCCTTCTTCCTGCTGCTCTGGCTGATCAGCATGACGACGCCCGAGCAGAAGGAGGGCCTGGCCGACTATTTCGCGCCGGCGGCGCTCAGCCTGTCCACCAGCGGGGCCGGCGGGGTGATGGGCGGCAGCGCCATGGACAATTCGGGCAACCAGATGTCGGGCTCCTCCGCCGACGTCATCCGCCAGGCGCCAGCCTCCCCGCAAAGCTCCACCGACGGCACGGTGGAGACCCATATCGGCGGGCCGGCGCGGCAGCAAGGAAGCGAGCAGCAGGCCAACAGCGACAGCGAGTTCAACCTCAAGGCCATCGACACCCAGGCCTTCCACAGCGCCGCGGCCAGCATCAAGCAGGCCTGGCAGGCGCTGCCGGAAGTGACCCCCTATATGGACAACCTGCTGATCGAGGAGACCGAGGAGGGGCTCGACATCCAGATCATCGACCAGCAGGGCCGGCCCATGTTCCCCGAGGGCTCGAAATATCCGCTCGAGCATACGCGCGCGGCCATAGCGGCGCTGGCGCCGATCATCCAGCAGCTCAATGCACAGATCACCATTTCCGGCCACACGGCGGCGGGAGGGCGCTACGACAATCCGCGCTACGGCCCCTGGGAGCTGTCGGCGGACCGGGCCAACGTGGTGCGGTCGGTGCTGGGCGAGTTCGGCCTGTCGGACGACCGGGTGAAGTCGGTGAGCGGGCGGGCGACGGACGAGCCCTTCTTCCCCAACGATCCCTACATGGCGGCCAATGAGCGGGTGCGGATCACCGTGCTCCACGCGCCGCCGCCGGTGCCGGTGGGGCTGCAGCCATAGGAGAGTAGCGGCCTGCGCCGCAAAGGCGGGGCGGTTAAAGGTACCGATAGATTTCAGGGTTCCGGCCGATGGACCTTCGCCCCTCACCGCGGCGCCTTCCCCCTGAGGGGCGATGGAGCCGATGGATCGTGCGGCTGTCGGTACGGGCCGGGCTTGCGGCGGAACGCGGCAGGGGCGAGCGGCGTTTGTCTCGCATTTCCTCCATGCGAGACGCGTCATGCTGCAACTGCTGCTCATCCTCATCCTGGTCGCCATCGTCGCCGGTGCCTTGGGATTCACCGGCCTCGCGGCGGGGGCGGCGACCCTTGCCAAGATCGTGTTCGTGCTGATGCTGCTGGGCATCGGCCTTATCCTCATCCTGGCGCTGATGGGGATCGCGGTGATCTTCTAGCCTCGCGCGTCGCGCGGAAGCTCATTTGCGGGCGGGTCTTGGGGCGATGAGACGCGCCAGGGCCACCACGCCGATGGCGACGACCGCGGGAAGGATGGCGATGGGCGAGCCGGCGGCCAGCAGCGCGCCGGTCGCTGCCCAGGTGATGGAGGCGAAGGCTTCGCAGAGCGTGGCGGCGCGGGATGCCACCTGGCGGCGGCGGAACATGGCGCGGCGGGCCACCACCCGGAACCAGAGCTGGATGGCGGTGGCCGAGGCTGCCGAAAGGCCGGCGCACAGGGCCGTCACCAGCGCCATGCGCCAGGACGAGACCGCCATGAGCAGCAGCAGCGGCGCCAGCACCACCGCGATGACGGCGAGCACGGCCTCGACCTTGGCGCGCAGTATGGTGGCCGGTGTCAGGGGCGCGGTGGCCACCAGATCGTGCGCATCCTCGCCGGAAATGGCCAGCCAGGCGAGGCCTCCCGCGAGCTGGCCGGCGGCCATGGCCAGCACGGGGACGACCACGATATAGGCGCCTTCGCCGTCGCCGTAGTTGATCCAGAGCAGCAGGGCAGGGGGCACCAGATAGAGCATCTGCATCAGCGTCTGCGACAACAGCCACGGATCGCGCTGCAACAGGCGCCATTCCTTGCGCCGCAGCACCTGGCGCTGCGAGGCCGCACGGAAGGCGAGGCGCGAAGGGCGGCGCTGGCGGCGGACATGGCTGAGGCCGGCGGCGGAGCTCGCCAGGCGTCCATAGCTGGGCGCGGTCACGGCGATGGTGCCGCCAAGGACGGCGAGGGCGGCGACGAGCAGCAGCATGGCGGCGCCGACATCGCCCATGGCGGCGCGGGCGGGGAGCCAGAGCAGGCTTTCGGCCGGCGGGGCCGCGGCGAGGATGTCCGCGGACTGGAACAGGGCCAGCCGCGAATAATCGCCATAGGCGAGGATGGCGGCCGCCTGGATGCCGATGACGAAGCCGGCGCCCACCAGCGCCGCCACGATCTGGGCGATGAAGCGCGTCCGGCGCGGGCCGACCAGGCGGAACAGGGCAAGGGTGATCGCCATGGCGATGGCCACCGACAGGGCGGCGAGGGCCGCGAGCACCAGAAAGGCCGCCAGCCAATGCGGGCCGTCGAGAAAGGCGAGGACGACGACCAGCGGGCTGACGAGCAGGGCGCCGAGCGCGGCGGTGGTGACGACCACCGCGCCGGCGCGCACCGCGAAGACCTGCCGGCTGGAGGTGGGGGAGGACAGGATGAGGTCGAGGTCGGAGCGGGCATAATAGACCCGGGTGACCGATTCCAGCGCCTGCGACAGGGTGACCGTCCAGAACAGCAGGCCCATGCCGGAGACCAGGACCAGCGTCTGCCGGTCGGCGAATACGCCCTGTTCGACCCATGGTGCGGCGACGGCCCAGGCGATGGCGGTCAGCAGCCCGTAGATCAACGCGCCGCCGGCAACGAAGCCGATCAGGCGGGCGCGCCGGCCACCGGTCATCATGGCGAAGAAGTCGCGCCAGGCCAGCCGCAATTCGTGGCGGGCGAAGAAGGCCAGCGAGGCGGGAGTCGCGTTCACGCCGCCCGGCTCCCCTGGGTCAGATCGAGGAAGATTTCCTCCAGCGTCGTCTCCCGGCCGATGCGGGCCCGCAGCTCGGCCAGGGTGCCCTGGGCGATCAGGCGGCCCTCGGAGATGACGCCGATCCGCTCGGCCATGCGCTCGGCCACTTCGAGGATATGGGTGGTCATGATGACGGTGACGCCGTCGCGCACCTTGTCGAGGAGCACGGTCTTGACCTGGCGGGCCGAGCCGGCGTCGAGCCCGGTCAGCGGCTCGTCGAGAATGATGAGGCGCGGATCGTGCACCAGCGCGCCGGCTAGGGCCACCTTCTGCAGCATGCCCTTGGAGAAGCCGCCGCACAGCTCGTTGGCGTGCGGAGCGAGGCCGAGCCAGTCGACAAGCTCGTGAGCGGCACGGCGGGCCCGGGCAGGGTCCATCTGCCAGAGGCCGGCGACGAAATCGAGATATTCGAGCGGGGTCAGCCGGTCGTAGACCATGGGTTCGTCGGACACCCAGGCCATGACGCGCTTGGCCGCCACCGGGTCGCGGCGCGCGTCGATGCCGAAGACGGAAATCTCGCCCGCATCGGGTTCGAGCAGGCCGGCCACCATGCGCAATATGGTGGTCTTGCCGGCGCCGTTCGGGCCGAGCAGGGCATAGAATTCGCCGGCCTCGATGGTCAGGTCCACGCCCTTGACGACCGGGCGGTCGAAGGACTTGACGAGGCCGCTGAGGGCAAGGGCGGGGACGGTCATGGCGGCTCCAGCGCTTGGACGGGCCACGCTATCGTCCCCGCCCTTTCCGGCGGGTGAATGGCAATCGTTAACGAAGCACGCTCAGAGAACCGTGAGCGTGACCTCGATATTGCCGCGAGTGGCATTGGAATAGGGGCAGATCCGGTGCGCCTTCTCCACCAGCGACACGGCCTGGGCATGGTCTATGCCGGGCAGGGTGACGTCCAGGGCGACGGCCAGGGAGAAGCCGGGGCCATCGGCCTTCTCGCCGAAGCTGACGGCGGCGTCGATGGTGGCTTCGTCGGGGATCTGCACCTGCTCGCCGCGGGCGACGGCCTTGAGGGCGCCTAGGAAGCAGGCGGAGTAGCCGGCGGCGAAAAGCTGCTCGGGATTGGTGCCGGGGCCATCGTTGCCGCCCATGGCCCGCGGCGTGTCGAGCGTCACGGACAGGCGCCCGTCATCGGTGGCGCTGGTGCCGGTGCGGCCCCCGGTGGTGTGGGTGCGGGCAGTGTAGATCGCGGATTTGATCATTGAAGGTCTCCTTGGGTTGGCGAGCAGTGAATATCGCACAATTGAATTGTGCACAATATAATTTTGTGTGCTAGATGCTGGTACCGGCGAAAGGATAGAAAATGGCTGACAGCACGGCGATGCCGACGGTGGATTCCATGCTCTGCTTCGCGGTCTATGCGGCGGGCCACGCCTTCACGCGGTTCTACAAGCCGCGGCTCGAGGCACTGGACCTCACCTATCCGCAATATCTGGTGTTCCTGGTGCTCTGGGAGCGCGACGGCATCACGGTCAAGGCGTTGGGGGAGCGGCTGTTCCTCGATTCCGGCACCATCACGCCCCTGGTCAAGCGGCTCGAGGCGCGCGGCCTGGTCGAACGGCGGCGCGACGAGGACGACGAACGCCAGGTGCGGATCGTGCTGACCCAGGCAGGGCGGGCGATGCAGGCCAAGGCGATGGCGATCCCGCTGGCGGTCGGGCAGGGAACGGGGCTGACCCGGGAAGGCGCCGACGCGCTGAGAAGCGAATTGCTGGCGCTGCGGGCGCGGCTCGACGGGGCGGTCGGCTGATCCTTCAGGGAACCGTTCGGCCGGATGCCGCGTTCCAATGAGTCAAGCAGCGGGAGGAGACCATGCTGACAGCAGAACGGAAGGCGGCGCTGATGGCGCGGGCCCGGACGGCCATCATGCTGGTGGTCGGGCTGGTGGCCCTGGTGGCGTTCCTGGTGTTCGGGCCGCTGGGCCTGGGCTCGGATGCCGTGGTGGGCAGCTCGACCGAGAACGCCTGAGCCGGGGCAATGAAAGCGGGCGCCCCGGAGGGCGCCCGTGACCGTATGCGTCGAAATCAGAGCGCGATGCGATAGATGCCGAAGCCTTCGGCGTTGGTTTCGCCGGTCGGCTCGATGCTGATCGCAGTCACGTCCGCCACATGCTCGGCCGCCTTGGGCCCGGTGGCGAAGAGCACGGTTGTGTTCCCGATGGGAGCCAGCGACCAGTTGCTGTCGGCCTTCGGATCGATGGTGCCGTTCTCGATGATGTAGCGGACGATGATGTCGCGGTTGGTGTCGGGACCGATGAAGATGATCTTGTCCGGCCCGATGCCCGGGAAGGAGCCGCCGCCGCCGGCACGATAGTTGTTGGAGGCGACGACGAACTGCTGGGCCGGATCGATCGGCTGGCCGTTATATTGCAGGTCGACGATGCGGTTGGCGTCCGGGTTCTCCAGGGCGCCGCCATCGGCCGCGTATTTGGACGGCTGGGTGAGGTCGATCTTGTAGGTGACCCCGTCGATGACATCGAAGTTGTAGGAGGGGAAGGCGGGATTGATCAGCTCGGCGTCGGTCGCGCCGGGCTCGATCTGGTTGAAGATGCCGGCCGAGCGCTCCAGCCAGTTCTTCACGTCCTCGCCGGTAATCAAGAGTGCCTGGATGGTGTTGGGATAGAGATAGAGGTCGGCCACGTTCTTGATGGCGACCGGGCCCACGGGCACGTCGGTGTAGTAGTCCGGGCCGCCGCGCCCGCCGGCCTTGAAGGGGGCGGCGGCGGAGAGGATGGGCAGGCCCTCCCACTCGGTGCCCCGCATCATCTGCTCGATATACCAGGACTGCGCCTGCGAGACGATCTGCACCGACGGATCGTCGGCGACGAGGGCGAAATAGGAGTGCAGCGGCGCCGCAGTCTCCCCGACCGGGCGACGGATATAGTCGAGTGTCTCCTGATGCTCGGCGGCGACGGCCGCTTCCACCTCGGGGACGGATTCGACGGTGGGCACGTTCTGGTTGTCCACCCGCTCGACGATGGGACGGGCCTCGGAGGTGTGCGAGACGACCGACCATTTGCCCTCGGCATCCACCTCCAGCAGCAGGTCCACCAGACCCATATGCGAGCCCCAGAAGCCCGGCATGACCGCCGGCTTGCCGTTCAGCGTGCCGGCCTCGGCGTCCACGCCCTCGATGCCTTCGTAATTGGGGCCGGGGAAGACGAGATGATGGTGGCCGGTGAGCACCACGTCGATGCCGTCCACCGCGGCCAGCTGCAGCGAGGCGTTTTCCATGCCCGGGACGTGCTCGCCGCCCTCGATGCCGGAATGGGAGAGGGCAACGATGATGTCGGCACCTTCCTCGCGCATCTTCGGCACATAGGCGGCGGCGGTCTCGACGATGTCGCGGACCGCGACCTTGCCGGTCAGGTGCGTCGCGTCCCAGGTGAGGATCTGCGGCGGCAGGAAGCCGATGACGCCGATGCGGATGGTGTGGGTGCCGCCGGCGCCGTCGGTCAGCTCCTTCTCGATGATGCGGTAGGGCTCGATATAGGTGTCGTCCGACAGGGGATCCTCGCCCAGCTCGGCCCCGCGCACCAGATTGGCGGAGACGAAGGGGAACTCGGCGCCTTCGAGCGCGCGGTCGAGGAACTCGAGGCCGTAGTTGAACTCGTGGTTGCCGAGGGTCGCGGCGTCGTAGCCCAGCGTGTTGAGCGCGGCGACGGCGGGGTGGACGTCGCCCTGGTTGAGGCCCTTCTCATAGGCCATGTAGTCGCCCATGGGGTTGCCCTGGATCAGGTCGCCATTGTCGAACAGCACGGCGTTGCCCGCCTCGGAACGGATCTGTTCGATAATGGCGGCGGTGCGGGCCAGGCCCATGGTGTCGTTGGGAGCGTCGGCATAATAGTCGTAGGGCAGGATGGCGACGTGGATGTCCGTCGTCTCGATGATGCGCAGATGCGCCTGATTGGCCTGGGCCAGAACGGCGAAAGGATGCATGGCGGCCATGGCACCTATGCTGGCCGAACCGGCGAGGAAGCTGCGCCGGGAAATCCTGGGTAGGAAGTTCATCGATCGTCTCCATGTGATGTGCCTGGCTCCGGGGGCGGGGCTCCCGGTGCAGCCGGCTTTCGGCCGGTTCTTGGCGCTCCCCCGTCGGGAGGCGAGCCCGCTCATGCCCCGTGGAGGTGACGCTGGCATGACGGCTGGACGGAGACGCTATGGAATTTTTACCAGGCGGTCAATTTATGACAGTGATGGCGGAAGGCGCCGGTTATTGCACCAGTGCCGGGTCCACCAGGGCGCCCTTGTGGCCGATGACGATGCCGGCGGTGCGGTGGGCGCGCTCGGCGGCTTCCCGCAGGCCCTTGCCGGAAAGGCGGGCGGCGAGATAGGCGCCGTTGAAGCTGTCGCCGGCGCCGGTGGCGTCGACCACCTCGGCGCCCGGCGGGGGCGCGACGCGGACGCGCTCGGCGGCGGTAGCGACCAGGGCGTCCCGGCTGCCGTCCTTGACCACCACTTCCTCGACGCCGAGCTCCAGATAGCGGTCGGCCGTCTCCTCGATGCTCCTGTCCCCGAACAGGGGGGCTTCGTCCGCATGGGTGGGCAGCACGATGTCGCAGAGGCTGGCCGCGGCGGTGAGCACGCCGGCCATGACGCGCTCGCTGGTCCATAGGGCCGGGCGCAGATTGGTGTCGAAAGCGATCCTTGCGCCGCTGTCGCGGGCCTTGACGATGGCGCCCAGCAGCCGCCCGCGGGCGCGCGGCGCCAGGATGGCGAGGGTGATGCCGGAGAAATAGACGAGCTCGGCCTGTTCCACCGCCGCGGCAAGGGCCGCCTTGTCGTCGGCCAGCAGCCTGGCCGCGGAGGTGTCGCGCCAATAGGTGAAATGGCGGTCGCCCTTTTCCTGGTGGATCAGGTAAAGGCCGGGGCGGCGATCGGGAACGGTGGCGATATGGCCGGTGCCGATGCCGTTGCCGTCGAGGAAGGCGCGGATGTCGGCGGAGTAGCGATCCTTGCCCAGCGCGGTGACGTAGTCCACCGCCCAGTCCCCGCCGAGCAGGGCGCGCAGATACCAGGCGGTATTGAGCGTGTCCCCCGCATAGCCCAGGCGATAGCTGCGGTCCTCGCCGCCGCTCATCTCGATCATGCATTCCCCGATGCTGACGATGCGCCTGGCCGCCACGAGCGATCTCCCTCCGAAAGCGTTACGAGGCTTATGCCGATGCGGGCTTGCCCCCGCAAGGGCCTCACACTAAACAGGCTCCTACCGCGCGCCACACTTCCATACAAGATGGGGTGCCAAGGCGCATGGCGACCACGGGGGAGATCGACGTGACCAAGCCGCGCCTCAGCCAGAGCGTTCTCGCCAACCTTGCCGGCGGCACGAGAGTGCCGGCCTATGACCGGACGAAGGTGACGCCGGGCATCGTGCATCTGGGGATCGGCGCGTTCCACCGGGCCCATATGGCGGTCTATGTGGACGATCTGCTCGCCGCAGACCCGGGCTGGGGCATCATCGGGGCCAGCCTGCGCCGGCCCGACACCAAGGAGGCGCTGGAACCGCAGGACGGGCTCTATACCATCGCCGTGCGCGATGCGGCGGGCACGCATCCGCGGGTCATCGGCTCGATCCTCGAGGTGATGGACGCCAATAGCGAGCGTGAGGCCCTGTTGGCCCTGATGGCCGATCCGGCCATCCGCATCGTCTCGCTGACCGTCACCGAGAAGGGATATTGCCACGATCCCGCGACCGGCGAGCTCGACCGGAACCATCCGGACATCGTCCACGATCTCGCCCATCCTACCGCGCCGAAATCGGCGCCGGGCATGCTGGTGGAGGCGCTGGCGCGCCGCCGGGCGGCGGGCGTCATGCCGTTCACGGTGATGAGCTGCGACAATCTCCCGTCCAACGGAGAGACGGCCAAGCGGATCGTGACGCGCTTCGCGGCGCTGCGCGACCCCGATCTGGGGCGCTGGGTGGAAGGGGTGGCCTTCCCCTCGACCATGGTGGACCGCATCGTGCCCTCGACCACCGATGCCGACCGGGCGGAGGTGGCGGGGCTGATCGGGGCCGAGGATGCCTGGCCGATCATGACCGAGCCCTTCACCCAATGGGTGATCGAGGACCGTTTCCCGGCCGGCCGGCCGGCCTTCGAGACGGTGGGCGCGCAACTCGTCCGGGACGTGGAGCCCTTCGAGCATATGAAGCTCCGGATGCTCAACGGCGCGCATTCCACCATGGCCTATGCCGGCTATCTGGGCGGCTACGACTACATTGCCGAGGTCATGGGCGATCCGGCCTATGTGAAGCTGATCCACGGGCTGATGACCGAGGAAGTGATGCCGACGCTCGACATGCCGGGCGTCGATCTCGGCGCCTATCGCGACCAGCTCCTGGAGCGCTTCCGCAACCCGGCGCTCAGGCACCGCACCTGGCAGATCGCCATGGACGGCAGCCAGAAGCTGCCCCAGCGCCTGCTCGGCACCATCCGCGACCGGCTGCGGGCCGGGCAGGGAATCGAGCGCCTCGCGCTGGGCGTTGCGGCCTGGATGCGCTACGTCACCGGCGTGGACGAGAAGGGCGGTGAGATCGACGTGCGCGATCCGCTGGCCTTGCGCATGCATGCCATCGCCGCCGATGCCGGCGACGACCCGGCCGCCCTGTTCGAGGGGCTCGTGGCGTTGAGCGAGGTGTTCGGCACCGACCTCGCCGGCCATGCGGCATTCCGCGAAGCGGTGCTGCGGCACCTCGAGAGCCTGTTCGACGAAGGCGCGCGGGCAACCGTGGCGAAGGTCGCGGGGTAGGGCGGGTTCAGCGTCGTTGACGGTCCGGCTCCCCATGGAAAGCCGGTCCAGGGGCGTGCGTGGAACCCGTTTTCTCGCCCGGCACTTACTGCTAGCGTCCGGGAGACCAGAGAGAGGCGTCGGCTATGAAGTGGCGTGGACGGGAGCGGAGCTCCAATATCGAGGACCGGCGCGGCCAGCGCCCCGGACTGGGCGGGCTCGGCGGCGGCTCGCTGGGGGGTGGCGGCATCCGCATCCCCACCGGCGGACGGGGAACCCGCGGCGGGCTGGGCGGGCTGCTGGGCGTGGTGGTCATCCTCGGCATCGTCTGGCTGGCCACCGGGCAGAATCCGCTCGACATGCTCACCACCGGCGGGATGGGCACCGGCGCGCCCAGCAGCGCCTCCTCGCGCCAGCTGCCGGCCGAAGGGGAGGACGAACTGGCCGATTTCGTCGGCGTGGTCATCAAGGAGACCGAGGATCTGTGGGGCGAGGTCTTCGCCAATTCCGGCCAGGACTATCCCGAGCCGACCGTGGTGCTGTTCACCGATCAGGTCAACTCGGCCTGCGGCCTGGCCGATTCGCGGGTCGGCCCCTTCTATTGCCCGGGCGATGCCCGGGTCTATATCGACCTCAGCTTCTACGACGAGCTGCATCGGCAGTTCGGCGCGCCGGGCGATTTCGCCCAGGCCTATGTGCTGGCGCACGAGGTGGGCCACCACATCCAGAACCTCACCGGAGTGCTGCCCGAATTCAACCGGCGGCGGCAGAGCATGAGCCAGGAGCAGGCCAATGCCTATTCCGTGCGGGTGGAGTTGCAGGCCGACTGCTATGCCGGCGTCTGGGCCAACTATGCGGGCCAGCAGAACCTGCTGGAGGAGGGCGACATCGAGGAAGCCCTCAACGCCGCCAACCAGATCGGCGACGACACGCTGCAGAAGCGCATGCAGGGTTATGCCGTGCCCAAGACCTTCAACCACGGCACCTCGGCGCAGAGGAAAAGCTGGTTCGAGCGCGGATATCGCTCTGGCAATCCGGCCGATTGTGATACCTTCTCGGGCGGCGTGTAACGATACAACTGCCCGAGAGCTGCGTGTTGAGAATTCCTGACAGCGTGATGCCGCATGTGCGGCGCTTCGGCTTTTCCGGCCTTGTCGCCGTGGGCATCGTGGTGGTGATGCTGTTCGGCATCAATCCGGTGACGATCCTCACCGGGCAGGTGGCGACGCCCAATCCCTATTCCATCCTCGAATCGCTGGAAGCCGTGGAGGCGCGGGGCGAGCCGCGCGAGGTGGTGATCGAGGCGGTGAACCGGGAAACCAACGGCTTCTGGGAGCGCGCCTTCCGCCAGGCGGCGATCCACTATCCGCCGGTCACGCTGACAAGCGTTGCCGACCGCAGCGGGATCGGCTGCGGGCTGGGCGGTTCGGCCATCGGCACCGTCTACTGTCCGGCCGATCACACCATCTATGTCGACATGGCCAACTACGCGGCGTTGGCGGAACGCCACCCGGGGATGGCCGACAAGGTGCAGGCCTATCTCATCGGCCGCGCCTATGGCCATCACGTCCAGGAAGCGCTCGGGCTGTTCGCCCAGCTCGCCGAGACACGGGCCAACGGCACTCCCGAGGAGATCGTCATGCTGGAGCAGCGGCTTTCGGCGCAGGCCGAATGCCATGCCGGCGCCTGGACCAAGTTCGCCGGGCTCGAAGTGCTGCCCGACGATCCGGCCTTCCTCGCCGCCCTGGCGGATGCCAGCCGGCCGCAGGAGGCGGCGGCGATGCCATCGCGCTCCGAGGCCATCGTGCCGGCGCTGCTGACCCCGGCGCCACCCGATTTCGCCCGGGAGTGGTTCGATGCGGGCTACGCCATCCCCGCGGGCGGCACCTGCCGGCTGGAGAAGATCGGCACGCCGGGCTGAACCCATTCGGCAGCCGGCGCGTTGGCCGTCCAGCAGCGGAGGTGTTCTTCATGATCGGCAATCTCAGCCGGGTGGCCGTCGTGTTCTTTGCCGACGATGGACAGTTTCCCAACAGCGTGCTGCCGGTGCTGATCTATCGGCAGGCCATCGGCGGCGCCGAGGTGTCGGCAGAAGCGCTCGAGGGGCTGTTCGACGGCAATGGCTGGCCCAGCCAGTGGCGGTCCGGCGTCTACGACTACCATCACTATCATTCCACCGCCCATGAATGCCTGGGCGTGGCGCGCGGCTCGGCGCAATTGCGGCTGGGCGGGCCGGAAGGACGGCTGTTCGACGTGGCGGCGGGGGACGTGCTGGTGCTGCCGGCAGGCACCGCCCATCAGCGGGGCTCCGCCCGCGGCGATTTTCTGGTGGTGGGGGCCTATCCGCCGGGGCAGGGCTGGG
>ENA-UOVV01001304-UOVV01001304.1-compost-metagenome-genome-assembly--contig:-NODE-1304-length-19594-cov-64.768975_pt1 | contig 19594 bp, 18 predicted proteins | sample MGYA00238155_ERZ761577 | MGnify/ENA primary metagenome ERZ761577 (study PRJEB28898, sample SAMN06268775) | compost metagenome | isolation source: Emeryville, CA | place: USA:Emeryville, CA | collected...
TGTACCGTCAGGCCCTGAGCAACTGGGCGATTTTCGCTTACCTGACCGATACTACCGTTTTTTATTCCCGCAAACATGCGCCTTTCCGCTATGCGGGGGAAGACCCTTTCGGACAAAAAGACTGGAGCCATTCGCAGGTTATTGGCCTGCTGCGCTCGGAAGAAGGAAGGGGCAACTGTTTTGCGTTGACCGCTCTGTTCAAAATTTTATCAGACCGTTTGGAAGCAGGCGCACGACTGTGTACCGCTCCACAGCATATTTACATACAGCACAAAGACCCCAAAGGGCACTATTACAATGTAGAGCTTGCCACCGCAGGACATCCGGGTGACGGCACAATACAAATCCTTACCCATACCCCAAGTGAGGCTATCCGAAGCGGTATCGCTCTGCGTACCTATAATGAACAACAGGCCATCGGCCTTTGTCTGGTACATCTGGCCAAAAGCTACGAACGACATTACGGCATCAGGGATGCTGCGTTTATGGAACAGTGTGCCGATTTAGTGTTACGTCACGATTCGCTGAACCTGAACGCTATACTACTGAAACAACAGATACTGGATACAAGGCTGAAAAACTATGCTCTGCAAAAGGGAACCAGTCATATAGCGACACTTCGCAAAGACACCGCTATAGCTCCGCTTATCACCCGGCTGGAAAGCCACCTTGGCCGTTTAAAAGAACTGGGTTACCGCCAGATGCCGGTAGAGATGCAGAAAATCATCCTGTCGGGAGAGTTTCCGGCACAGTTTACCAATCAGAACCCAAGCCCTTTTACCACCATCGTCCCCAAGGATGAACACCGTAAGAAATTCCATACCCTATACGGAGGGCTTTTTCAGGAGGTCTTTGTACCAAGGGAGCAGGAAACCTATGGCCATGTGGTATACAGCAGCAAAACAAAGGGAATCGTAACACTGGATACCGCTGCCGGTTCGGACTTTCTGATTGACCCGGTTGCTTTTGCGTATGACTTTGGAGCCAGAATGTACGATGCCAGATTGGGAAGATGGCTGAGTTTGGACCCTCTGAGCTCAAAGTATCCAAACTTATCTCCCTACAATTTTGTCGGCAACAGCCCTATTTTATTTGTTGATAGAGATGGAAGAGACTATGGGGTTTATATAGACCATGCTAACAAAACGATTATTGTAAAAGCGACATTTTATACAACCCGAAGTCTGACAGGAGACCGTCAGATTTCTTTTCAGGCATACAACCGGGCGGTGCTGGCAGCACGGTATTACGAAAACCTGAAAGCTCAGTACATTGTCAAAAACGATGAGGGTGAAGAAGTAGCCTATACCATATCCTTTGACTTTGATGTGAAAAAGCCTAATCCTAGTCGATATAATGTTTTTGAAACTGCAAAAGCCGACCCGGAGGGTAATATGTTTTTGAGTGGTATACCCGGAGAGCATGTGATAACGGAAGCAGGGAACCGCACAGGACCCAATACCAAAATTCGTGACGGTGAGGAGGTGCATGGTTATACAGAAGGTTTGACCGACCATAAACAATTTGTGTACGTGGAGGGAGCTACTGCGCTGGAAAATCCCAAATCTCCCTATATTCTTGATATACATGAAATGGGACATACCCTGACTTCTCTGGTAAGTGAGTTTCACAACCAGAGCGGAACCATCATGCAGTCGGACGAGCATCAGGGTGGTGGTACACCGGGACTAGGTCTGCCATCCGGCTTTATTGAGAACATACTGGGTAATGCAGGACTGGGCAATTCTCCCACCGGCCCCAACAAACCCAGTGCGGTCCTGCATCAGAGCGGAAAAGCCCCCGGTAATTTCAGTTCAGGCTCGGTGAAGAACATTGAAAACAAAAATACGACTAAAAAATAAATCTATTTATGAGACAGATTCTCAGGCATGGTTTCCTGATGTTGGCATTGCTATACGGTCATTGCTGCATTGCGCAGGACACTAAGCTCACTAAGGAGGAGGTATTAAAGCTCTATCAGGAAAGCTCATTAAAAAAATACTACTTAGTGATTGATTACTATAACCTGAAAGAATTTGGGGAGCCGGATTCAGGCTACATTAATTTAAGCATAAACAGATTCGTTAAAGATACCTTTGATTTTATTTATCAGGGCGACTTTAACGGAAACGGTAAACCGGATTTACTGACGGCCATTACTCCTGAGCTGGGTTGCTGCTACCAGTTTTTCCTGATGGATTATGAGACGAACAAAAAAGCCAGACAGGTGGTCAAGCTGAATCCCGAATGTCCCTATTATTGTTACCTTGTGCCTGGTGAAAAAAGTAATGAATTTACCTACTATTATTTAAATTATGTTCAGGATTCCTTATTTGTAAAGGATGTAGTCATGTACAAAGGAGAGCTGATTGATAAGGAGTTTGTGGAGAAGAAACCGGAGAAGCTGAAAAACTTTACCATTAACTTACGGGCAAGCCGGGGAAGGCAAAACATCGTGTACCACTACAACGGCAAACGCCTGACCCGTCACCTGAGCGAAGAGGGAAAAGAAACGCCTTGGGATATACCGGCTGACACAGCCAGCCTGATTACAGACCTGATGCGCCGGATTGATTTTACCACCATGAAAAAACGTAATACGCATTTTGATGATGCCCCCTCGCTGGATATGGAAATCGTTTACAAAGGCAAATCGGTGAAGTTTGAGGATACGATTAATTTTTTCACAGGCGGTTCCCTCTACTACTCGGTCAGTCTGGCAAGCCTGTACAAGCTGCTCTATCCGGAACTGTTTAAGGAGAGTTACTGGTAGTTTAAAAACCTCCAAGGTTTTTTATTCGTCATATACAAACCTTGGAGGTTTGAGTAACCAACAAATTATTTTATCATGACTTTTAGGTTTTTTAAAGTCGCTCAACAGCCTGATTCGGAAATTCTCGACATGCTCAGCAACAATATTATCGGAACCCCGGGTTTCGGAATGTTGTATCAGCACATGGGAGTGCGCAATAAACTATTCAAAATTCCCAATCCCTTTTTTATCCGGCTGAACAAAGGAAACAAAACGCTGGGCGTATGCTGCTTCTGTTCCAGAACATGCGTAAACAATGGCCAAAACCACCACGCATTTTATATCCGATACTTTTCATTTCTGAACAGCTATCGCAAAAACCAGCTTGCTGAAAGGATACCAAGAGGCAATAGCATACTCAGGAAAGAAATTGATCTGATACTGGCAGGTCAGGGCTTATCAAAAAACACCGGTGACAAGTTTTTTCACTATGCCTACGTGGATCCCCGAAACATGCGCTCTGTTCGCCTTTGTGCTGAATTCGGAATGGAAACGGTCAGGGAATATACAACGGTTATTTTTCACCGGATGAAACCTAAAGCCAACCCCGCTGTAGTCCCAATCACACATAGTCAGGAAAGTGTTGTCCGTGAAATTCTCCGCAATTTTTACAAAAGCTTTACCATGTTTTCTTTTGAAAACCTGTTTAACGGACGCAATTACTATGTCATCAAGAATGAAAATGACAAAATTGTGGCCGGAGTAAGTGTCAATCCGGAAAACTGGAAAATTCATTCAATGCCAGGTCTATTGGGGAATATTCTTATCAATACCTTTTCCTCTCTCCCCTATTTGCGCAGAGTACTTGACAAAAACTACCAATTCCTCACTCTGGAAGGCATATACTATAGCCCCGGTTATGAAAACTGTCTGGAAACCTTGTTTGAAACACTGCTTGCCCGGTACAATCGTCATTCTGCTATTGTCTGCGTTGATCCCGATAGCCACCTGTACCAAACCCTCTCGTCGTTAAAACTAGGTATCGTGGCTAAATTAAATAAAGAGGTCAGAGGCAATGTAATTTGCAGATTCATGAACTTTTCCGAAGAAGAAAAGCAGGTATTCCGATCACAACCGGCCTATATCTCCGGGATTGATGTAACCTGATTGGTGACTATGGAAAATATACTCAGCAGGTCCAAAGAAGAGCTGCTTGCTCCGCTCAGTGATGCCCGAAGAAAGCTTCTGATTATCCTAAACAGTATCTATGTGATCATGGCACCGGTGTTTTTAATCTCTGAAAAGATCACTACCGGACGATTTGTGAATGATCCGCTTTTATGGCCGGTCTACGGTGCTGCCATCCTGCTTAATATGGCTTCTGCCCTGTACAACCTGAACGTTTTCAGACTTCAAAAAACGGCGTATCCTGCTGATTCAGGGTTAAACAATTACCTTCTCCGCAATCATGACAAACTGGATACGATTGTTGGTCTGGCCAGTATCCTCCCGCTCTTGTTTCAAAGCTCATGCAATATGCTGGGAATCGGCAATCCTTTTAATGATCAGATTCTGACAGATTTCGCACTCGCTCAGAGCCTCATGATCGGAGTGGTAATCATCCTGGGCAGAAAAGCGGTCGTTGTATGGTTTGTTGTTGTGCTCGGACTTTTGTTCTGGAATACCCACTCAAAAGGCTGGGATTACGAGTATCATTATAGCACGCCCTCTGAGGTTGCCACCTATAAGGAAGCCTTAAAAAACAATGAACCCTGGGCGCTTGAAAGACAGGCCGAACTGAATGCACACCGTCTTAACCCGCCCAAAATAACGAGGTACTTTAATACATGGTTTGTATTTATCATCGTCGCATTTATGGCCTCCTATTATTTTTCAGGTATCACCTACGATATTTTAAAAATTGTTCCCGGTGTGCTGGTCAATATTGAAAAAGCGATCGAAAATGATAAAAGCAAAGACCTGAAACTGGAACACAAGGAAAAAGAGATCACCAAGTCTGCCATGCGTATCGTACGATACAACGAGATACTGGAAGATCTCAACCTTGAAATCGAAAAACTGGATTATAAAGACAAAAAAAATCTGATCGGAATTATCAATAAAATAAGAAAAGCGCTTAATCAGGAAACAGACTGGGAAAACTTTGAAACTAAATTTGACACCCTGCACAATGATTTTTTTAAAACCATCCACGACCGCTATCCCCATCTGTCCAATGTAGAGCGAAAGCATCTGGCATACATACGAATGAATCTTTCCAGTTCAGAAATTGCCAACCTGATGAATGTAAAAATGGAAAGTCTTCGCTCGATGCGCTATCGCTTAAAAAGAAAACTTGAGCTGAGTGAAGATATTGATCTGAAAGACTTCATCTGCAACATTGAATTAATTCAATAGATCATATAATTATTCCTTCCTGATCACGGTTTGTTCACGGTCTCCCCCACCCGCTGTTTGACAATAAGCCTCAGTAGTTGTTTACTTTACCCCGATTCAAAAAAAACACAACTACTGTCATGAGAATATCCACTGGAAACGCAAGGAGCTTGTTGTTTTAGCCCGGTAAGAACAGAGGCTCTTACTAACAAAGAGCCGAGCAGCTATACAACAGTCTGGACATTATCGCCTGTCAATTTATCGGTTTTATATCTCAACGTGTCATTTTATGGAACGAATTAAAATTTTGTATGTAGACATGGAATACTATAATCTGGTAGCCTTTAACGCCAGCTTCAGAGAAATGGAACATTTTGAACTTTATACCTGTATGTCAACATCGGAAGCCTTAATACATCTTTATGGACAGTTTATTGACATACTTATTATTGATCAAATGGCTCCGGATCGCATCGGTATAGAATTTTTAGCCCACATGACTTATCAGCCGTTAAAAATCATAGCGACCGCATACAGCAACAATGATTTGTTGGAAAGGGCCAAACTGAACGGGAGCATTTTTGAATACATCAATAAACCGTGGAATAGCAGTCAGCTGCTCCACTTGCTGGAAAATGCTGCCAATCATTGTATCAATAGCAGGAAATGTGTGCAGGAGAAGCGACTTAAAATCGGCAGAGACTCCTTTCAGGACCTTATTTTTATCCTTAATCAGAAAGACCATTTTTATGATAAGAGAACATGAAGGCTTGCTTTCTTGTATTTGTTGAAGGGGGTGAAAGGGATAGAATAAGAAATAATTTGTTTTTTTGATAATCAGCCACAACATATGTCTTCGGTGGAACGGCCATTTTCATACTCCTTAAGGGACCTGACTTTCTGTAAATCTGCTTTTCTTCATACCACAGTTTTAAGCTTCTGGTTTTTAGAGACGATTACAATTACTTTTACTTCTTTAAAGGATTTTATAGCGGTAATATCCTCCATTAAAAAGTTCGACTTTGGGCGGCTCCCAGTCTACTGAAGCTATCCACACTGGATAGCTTTTTCATTTATACCCGCTCCTGCCGAGGCTTTTACAGTACTTTTCCGGTCTCGCATGGTTTCATTTTTCTGCCGTTTCGGCAGTCCATTGCCGTTGCTGTGTCTTATGACCGAAACCCCATCTACCTGTATCTCTGTTGCCTGCTTATATTGCTATCCCTCTCAATCGCCCGGGTTGCCCGGGTGATCACTATTCCTATGCCCTCCGGCCAGTTGCCAGCAGGTACTACCAATGGCCTGAGAACATCATCAATAATCCTCATTCCGCAGAGCGGAACGGCAAGGAACAGTGAGCCAATAGTAAACAACCGGGCAATACCCAGGTTCAAACAATTGAAATATCCGAAAGTTAGAAGTGTGAACTAACCGGAATAGCAAACTGTCTCCGGCGTGAATCTTCAATTGATCTTATTGATATAGTATATAAAAGTGTAAAATTTTTATTCATTAACTATTATGAAAAACTACAAATGGTATTTGCCTTTAGCCTTAATTATAGCAGGCAGTGCAGGTGTATATTCTTATGTTGGCAATAATTCAGCGGAACCCTCCAAGGAAGCAGCGTCTTTTACTAAAGATTTTAATAATCAGGTAAAAAGCGAGCTGCCATTTAATAACAAAGAAGACTTTCAGGATGCCAAAAGAGGATTTATAGATTCATTGCCTGAGCAGGTCATAAAAGATGAAAAAGGAAATGTCATCTGGAACTTAAAAGAGTATAACTTTCTGAAAAATTCTGCTAACCCTGCCACTGTAAATCCAAGCTTATGGAGACAGTCACAGTTAAACCTCTATAATGGCTTGTTTAAAGTAACCGATAAAATTTATCAGATAAGAGGGTTTGACCTTTCCAACATGACAATCATTGAGGGCAATTCAGGAATTGTCATTATCGACCCTTTAATCTCAACAGAGTGCTCTAAGGCCGGATTGGACTTATACTACAAACACAGAGGTAAAAAACCTGTGAAAGCAGTTATATACAGCCATAGCCATGTTGACCATTTTGGTGGTGTTAAAGGAGTAACAACGCAGGAAGACGTCAATTCAGGAAAAACACAGATACTTGCGCCCGAAGGCTTTCTGGAGCATGCAGTAAGCGAAAATGTATATGCAGGAAATGCCATGAGCAGAAGAGCTGTATATATGTATGGGGCATTATTACCTAAAAGTGAAAAGGGACAGGTAGATGCCGGGCTTGGAAAAACCACTTCCATAGGGACGACAACCCTTATTGAGCCAACGATGATTATAAAGTCGACCGGAGAGAAAAAAGTAATTGACGGGGTGGAAATTGAATTCTTAATGGCCCCTCATACAGAAGCACCTGCTGAAATGCTAATGTACTTTCCTAAAGAGAAAGCGCTATGCACCGCAGAAGATGCTACGCATACGCTGCACAATATTTATACTTTGAGGGGTGCGGAAGTAAGAGATGCCAAAGCATGGTGGAAATACCTGAATGAAACAATAGAAAGATTCGGAGATAAAACCGAAGTAGTATTTGCTCAGCATCACTGGCCTAAATGGGGAAACAAGAATATCTTAACTTTTCTCTCAAACCAGAGAGATATGTTTAAGTACCTGCACGATCAGACCCTCAACCTTATGAACAAAGGCTATACAATGGTGGAAATCGGTGAAATGATACAACTGCCTGACAGTCTTAACCAGCAGTGGTATAACCGGGGGTATTACGGCTCTGTCAATCATAATGTAAAAGCTATATATCAGAAATACCTCGGGTTTTACAATTCCAATCCCTCTACTCTTTATGAATTGCCACCCGTTGAAGCTGCCAGGAAATATGTGGAGTTCATGGGCGGAGCAGACAATATCATCAAGAAGGCCCGCGAATCATTTAAGAAAGGCGAGTACCGGTGGGTGGCTCAGGTGATGAACCAGGTTGTTTTTGCCGACCCAAACAATACAGAAGCAAAGAATCTGACAGCCGATGCGCTGGAACAATTAGGTTATCAGGCTGAAAATGCGACCTGGAGAAACGAATTCCTTATGGGAGCTTACGAATTAAGAAACGGGATGAGCAAGAAAGCAGGAACCACTGCTAACAGCTCTGATGTGCTTGGCGCCATGTCAGCGGAGATGTTTTTTGATTACTTAGGAATTTCACTCAACAGCACGAAAGCAAAAGGTAAAAAAATTAAAACCATCTGGAATATTACCGACACTAAAGAACAGTATCTGCTAAGCCTTGACAACTCTGTTCTGATATATACTCCTGATAAAAAAATTGGCAATCCGGATGCAACCATCACGTTAAGCAAAAAAGAATTAGGCAAATTTGCTACTCCTGATTTTAACTTTAAAGAACAAGTGAATAAGGGCACTATTAAAATAACAGGCAGCCGGCAAAAGCTGGAAGAATTATTTTCACTGATGGATCAATTTGATCAGCAGTTCCCGATTGTTACCCCCATGGAAGAAGTGGTTTCTGCACGAAAATAATTCCTTTCTCTTTTTCTTGAAATGCTGTTAATGACTGGCTCCCATTGTGGAGCCAGTCATTATTTTTTCTATTAACTTCCTGGAGATACAAATTACCCTCCAACTTATCTTTTTCCTCAATCACCCGGGCAGCCCGAATGATCACTATTTCTGCGGCCGCCGGCCAATTGTCAGCGGGTACTACTAACAGCATCATCGATAATCCTCATTCCGCAGAGCAGAGCGACAAGAAACAATGTACGAATAGCAAACAGCCGGGACACTGAGAGAGTATAATTCCCTGCCTCTTTTCAAAGACAACACGAAAAAACCTTTGTGCTTTTGAAGCAAAAATCGTAATATTGCAATATTAAAATAATACTGATAATATAATGGGAGCGACAAAAACAGATTACTTTACCGAACACCAGAATCAGCTCGCACGAATTGCAAAAGCGTTGGGACACCCGGCACGAATTGCTATTATAGAGCACCTGCTAAAAGTAAATGCCTGTATATGCAGCGATATAGTAAATGAGCTTCCATTGGCACAACCTACGATCTCACAGCATTTAAAAGAATTGAAAAATGCCGGGCTTATAAAGGGGAACGTTGAAGGTAACTCAATTTGCTACTGTATTGATAAAAAGACGTTCATCATTCTGAAAGAATATTTTTCCGGCATTGTATCTTCTGTTACCAATCAGAAATGCTGCTGAGTTTTTTTTGCAGCCAATAATCGCAATATTACTATATAACAATAATACAAAACCAATGAAACTATCAGCAATCAAAGAAATTTTACCAGCATTGAATAATGTTGAATTTCAATTAGAGAACGGAACATTTGTACCGGAACACTTTCACGTTACAGAAATAGGTATTGTTACCAAACATTTTATTGATTGTGGCGGAACTATCAGAAATGAAAAAACTGTCAGTTTCCAATTATGGAATGCCAGCGATTTTGAGCACAGGTTAAAGCCGGACAAACTATTAACTATCATCAGATTGTCCGAAGAAAAACTGAACATTGAAGATGCCGAAATAGAAGTAGAATACCAAAGCGAAACAATTGGCAAATACGATCTGGATTTTAACGGGAATCATTTTGTACTGAAGGACAAACAAACCGCTTGTCTTGCAAATGATGCCTGCGGTTTTCCTGCGGAAAAGCAAAAGATAATGTTATCTGAGCTGAACAGCGCCTGTTGTACACCTGATTCGGGACGTTGCTAAAATCAGAAAAATCAATCATGATGTATAACGATTTAGTTGAAACGATTGGTAAAATTGTTTCTGTCCGGAACATCCGCAAAGAACGTAAGCCCGCATTACAGCCCCTGATAGATTTTGTACAGCAAAAAATAAACAATGGGCAGAAAATAAATCTCCATTTCATTTGCACTCATAATTCCCGCAGAAGCCATTTATCTCAGGTTTGGGCACAGACAGCAGCAGCTCACTTTGCTATTCCGGATGTATATTGTTATTCAGGCGGTACAGAAGAAACAGCATTATTTCCCAAAATAGCGGAAACATTAATCAGCCAGGGTTTCAGTATTTCCAGAATTGCAGACAATAACAATCCTGTATATGCTATAAAGTACAGCGATAATGCATTGCCTGTCATTGGCTTTTCCAAAAAATACGATAGCCCTTTCAATCCGGTATCAGCGTTCGCAGCCATTATGACCTGCTCACAGGCCGACTACGGATGTCCATTTATCAGAGGTGCAGAAAAGAGAATTCCCGTCACATTTGAAGACCCTAAAATTTCTGACAATACACCGGAGCAGACACAGGTATATGCTGAAAGAAGCTTGCAGATAGCAAAGGAAATGTTTTATGTTTTTTCGATGATCAGAAAATAACCCATGCAGCCGGACCTTAGCAATCAGCGGTTGAATAAAACACCTCACAAATGATACAGGAACCTTCTTACTTTGTAACGTATTTCAACAAACATACGGTAATTTCCTCTTCGGAATTCAGGAAGTCAGCTTTGTAAGGATTTTATCCGGAGCTTGTTTCTCACGCAAAGCGGGCGCAACAACAAAACAAATAAGGCTTTTGTTTACTTTTGTGGTGTTGCAGAACAAGATAAGCAAAATACACCTGAGCTTTATAAAGTCAAGACAACTATGGAGTTATCACTGAGGGCAAAAAATATACTGGCGCAAATAAGCGACAAGGCTACCAGGCTTGGCGACTTACGAAAAATTGCGGGTGAGATTAAAAAAGACCACGAGCTGGCTATGGAGCTTTGGTCATCGGGTCAATACCTGACCCGACAGCTGGCAATGCTGATTATGGATAAAAAACTTCTTTCTCAGGAACTTATCGACAGGTTAGACAATGACATTCAGCAGCACAATGAAGATGAAAGACTTCAATTAACTGATTGGCTAATGGCAAACCAGCTTTCCAAAGACAAAAAGACTATTTCATTAATGGAGACCTGGGAAAACAGCCGGTCGTCACTACAAAGACGAGTTTTTTGGTATTATCAGGCCCGTTTACGCTGGGCCGGGCAAGCACCACCTCCAAACAGCGAAGAATTACTTTCTAAAATTGAAACACGCATTGAAAAGGAAGTGCCGGAAGTACAATGGGCAATGAATTTTACTGCGGCTCAGATCGGAATTTTTGAAGAAAAATATCGTTCGAGATGCGTTGCACTTGGAGAGCGTACAGGGCTGTATAAAGATGAAATAGTTGCTAAAAACTGTACGCCCAGCTATTTGCCCAAATTTATAGCCATACAGATAAGTAAGCTGAACAAGTAAAAAGAATTGCGAATATCGGCTCAAACATTGGGACTCCCTTCCCGGTATGCAATAAAACCATAACTCATAAAACCATTCAAGCTTATGCCTGCCTATTTCGGAGTAATTACACTTGCCTTATTTATCCTGTCGGTGCTCATACGTACCCGCTATCTAAAGAAACAGGGTATCCCGGCAATGGAGTTTGGCAGAAAAGATAAAAAAGATTTCTTTATTCTGCCATTTGCACTCTTCTATTTTTACCTCATTATAGCGAATGCATTCAATCTGCCGACTATCGAAGGGCAGGAATTGTTTCAACGAAAAGGACTTTCCTGGATTGGTGTATCGGTCTGCCTCATTGCATTCCTGTTTTTTCTGTGGACAATGATTTCGTTCAGAAAAAGCTTTCGTGTCGGCCTGGTTGAAAACACCGCACAAGGATTAATTACAACAGGCGCTTTTGCAGTTAGCAGAAATCCCATATATGTATCTTTTGCCATTATGCTCATCGGGCAGTTTCTGATATATCCGAGCTGGATACTTCTGCTATATATAGCTGTAGCTGCGTTCACTTTTCACAGACAGGTACTAAAGGAAGAAAAGTTTTTGGCGGAGCAATACGGAGAGGAGTTCGATGCCTACCGTAAGAAGGCAGGACGGTATTTTTAAAGCGTTTGCAGGCTGAGCTGATCAATGACAAGGAATCAGAAAAAAGGGACCAGATTCCTCCTGTCCCTTTGTCCTTTTACGCTACTCTTTCCCGGATGACCGGAGGTGCTTAATTTCTTTTTGCAGACTTTCTATTTTCTCGTCTTTCAGCCGGATATTTTCTTCCAGCAGTTTTACTTTATCTTCATAAAGCTGTTTCAACTCCTGAGGAAATTGATAATAATGCGTTCCTCCATTGTTATTGTTGTATGTACCATCTTTATTGTGCATTACATTGAAAATCAACTTTTCATCAAAAGCCTCAATATCTTCAGGGGACATTCCCAGTACATTAGCAATTTGCTCTAACCTTTCAGCTCCGATATTGGTTTCGTCTCTTTCCATCTTACCGTATGCAGTCACACTTATACCTAAGCGATCCGCCATATACTCTTGTTTTAGATTTTTCAACTCTCTTAACTTTCGGATTTTGGTCCCTAATGTTGTCATAAATTTCGGATATAAAAGTAATCTCTGGGTAATATTTTAAAACTTATTGGTTAATATTACATTAACCTTACCTTCAAAATAATAAATTTTATTTGTAAATAAAAACAAAGCAAGCTATGGAAAATTTAGTAAAAACCAATTTGTTGAGGCATTCGGTTGAAAGGCTTGCTCTCCCAAGAGCAAGCAGATTATTCAATAGTATTTCATTAAGCGAGTAAGTACTATATAGGAGGAGTAATTGCTCCTGCCGGGTGGAAGATCATAGCTAAGCCCTATGATTTTGATGAATAATTATCACAATACAAAATACCTAAATCTGTTGAAAAGAAATCATGAACGCATTGAGACAACTAGTATATGCTGTTCTCCTGATATATGATATGACCATTCTGTTTTTTGAAAGGAAGTGTAAAAACCAGCCCCTGTCTCCCTGGGATATGCTGACATGCGGCAAGAGAGCGTGGCTGGATACAGATAATAAAGAATAACATTAAAAATGATCGAAAACGAATAAGATACCATGTCCTTAGCCATTTTTTTGTCTGGTTGCCGGTATCCCGGCACGTTGACTACTTATTTTTTACAGTCCCTCGGGAAGGTTACCCAAACTACAAGATCCCTCTTCCCTTTTTTCGCCACTTTGCTATCTATGGCCGTGTACTTTCTGAGCACAACCCTGTCCGCAGAAAGCTTCGCCCAGCTGCCTGAACCACAGCGCCCGGCTTTTAAAAAACTCAGCCCTGTTTCCCAAACTAAAAGCTATACCACAGAACAGAAAGAGGCGCCTGCTCCTCAGACGGAGCACCACTACGGATCAGCCTTGCAGCCCCAAAAGGCAGATGCCATCATGCCCGATCCTATCTACCGCACACTCAGCAAAAACAATACAGTGCTCAACTACAGCAGTGCCATTCCCGGCAAAGCCGCTTCCTCTGTTGATATCGTCCGATCTGTAGTAAATGAGCTGAAAAGCTATGAGCCGGCCATTTCGTATCGCTTTCCCGCACTGACATCCGCACCCGGCCATACGCATTTTGCTGCGGCATACCAGGAGCTGACCGATATGCTGGAAGGACGCAGGCCGCCGGACCTGAAACGGGCGGTCTTCGTGACGGAAAACGCCTTCTTCGGCAACCGGATGAGCTATCCGGACTATCAGACAACGATAGCGGAAATGGTCACCCTCATCCGGCTGAAAATGCAGCAGGAAAAACTGCCGCTGAAAGACAATGACGCCATCCTGTATATGACGCATCAGTATTTTACCGATACCCTGGACATCAGGCTGCCCCTGCATGAGAAGACGGCCACGACCTTTCCCAAGACCTATGACTTTCGGGATCCCTTTGGGCACGAAAACCCCACCAATATGTTTGTTTCAAAGCTGATGGCGGAGAACAGCGGCCAGTGCAAATCGCTGCCCCTGCTCTTTCTTATGCTGGTGTACGAACTGGGCGGCAATGCCTATCTTTCCTTTTCGCCCTCGCATTCTTATATCAAGTGCCGGGACAGAAACGGCACATGGTACAATATGGAGCTTACCAATGGGGCGCTGACCAGCGATTCCTGGGTAGTCGCCTCGGGTTATGTCCGCTCTGAAGCGGTAAAAAGCGGCATCTTTCTGGATACGCTCAACAGGCAACAGATCATTGCCCAATGTCTGGTGGATCTGGCTCAGTACTATACATGGCGCTACCGGGCTTATGATGACTTTATCCTGACCTGTGTAAACAAAGCGATGGAGTATCACCCCAATAATATATGGGCTATTCAGGTAAAATCGGATTATTACACCCTGCTTTTTCAATATATTGCTGAACAAAAAGGTTTTAACGGGCCGGAAGCCCTGAAAACTGACCCCAAAGCCATGGAGCTCTTTACACAACGAAACCGGTTGTATGCACTAATCGACGGTCTGGGCTATGAGCCTATACCGGAACAGGTATACAGGGACTGGCTGAAAACCCTGGATGAAAAAAGGCAGCAGCAGGAACACAGACAGCACTATGCCAACTTCTCAAAAATGATCCGATGATGCAATTTTTCCTTACCCTTTTACTCATTGGCTTTTCCGCCTCCCTATCGGGACAGGACAGCATTGCGGTGCAGAAAAAATACTATGAAGAAGCCTGCCGGGAAATCACAGAAATGCTGGATGGCAAAAGGCCTTACAGCTTCAAAAGAGCGGTATTTGTGACGGAAAGCTGCTTTCTCAACAATACGCTTGACTACGAAAAATTCAACCACAAAATTGCCTCGCTGGCTCAGACCTGTACGGATTATGCCAGGGCCAACAGCGACAGTTTCCTATACGACTACGATGACCGGGAAACGATCCTAAAGCATGCGGCTCTGTTCAGGCTGATGACGGACAGTATTCCATTGATGAAACTGGGCGGACACATTGTGCATACGATCCCCTATACCTATGATTTTGACGATTTCTGGGGAAAAGAAAACTGGTCGCAGATGTTTGTTTCCAAGCTCATGGCTACGCATAAGGGCAACTGCCATTCCCTGCCCTATCTCTACAAGATCATCGCTGAGGAAATGGGCTTAGCTGCTCATCTGGCGCTGGCTCCCCATCATATGTATATAAAGCTGTATGCAAAGAAAACGGGTATGTACAATACGGAGCTTACCAATGCCGCCTTTCCTGTGGATGCCTGGCTGATGGCTTCGGGCTATATTCATACCAATGCGATCCGCAGCGGGATTTACATGGATACGCTTTCCCGCAAACAGTCTTTGGCGCTCTGCCTGCTGGACCTTGCCAAAGGTTATGAACGGACATTCGGGACGCAGGACAGCGAGTTTCCCGGCCGCTGCTGTGCCACTGCGCTGAAGCATTATCCGAATTTTGTCAACGCGCTGCTGATGCAGGCGGAGCAAACAAAGAGAAGGCTGGACGACTTAATGCTCCGGCACCAGGCAGGCTCCCTTCAGGATCTTCTTGCGGTGCAGGAAGCCCGTGATGTATTTGCTGCCTATGAAGCGATGATCCGGCACATATATACTCTGGGCTATCGCAAAATGCCGGAAAAGATGTATGGAGACTGGCTGCTTGACTTAAAAGAAAACAAAGAAAAATACACGAATAAAAAAGTAATCAATAACTTTAACACTTTACAAACCAGGTAGCATGAATGCAAAACGGCTTATGATCTGCGCAGCCATGGCGATGGCAGCTACTGCCGCGATGGCCCAGACTTACAATCCCTACCAATCCATTGGCAGGGAAGCCAGGGTACTGACTCTGAGCAATGGCAAATACGAGGAATTTTTTGATACGGATACGCTGGAAGTAATCGGTTCGGCGATTCTGAACACCAAAACGATGAGGGTGATCGGCTTTGTGGTGCCGGATACCCTGTACTCGGAAGCAAACCTGGAACCTGAGCTGGTGAGCCGGTGGCTGAGCCCGGATCCCCTGGCAGCGAAGTATCCCAACCTGTCACCCTATAATTTTGCCGGCAACAGCCCCATACTATATGTAGATTATGACGGCCGGGATTATGGGGTCTATGTAGACCATACGAACAAAACGATTATTGTGAAGGCGACGTTTTATACGACAAGGAATATCAGTAATGACCAAAGCCAGATTTCAATGCACAATTATAACCGGGCGGTGCTGGCCGGAGAATACTACGAAAATCTGAAAGCCCAGTACATTGTCAAAAATGATCAGGGCGAGAGTTTCGTTTATACGATCAGTTTTGATATTGATGTCAGGGAGCCTGAAACAAAATTACTTAAAGCTCATGAAAAAGCTAGTGATGATCCTGAGGGTAATATGTTTCATGCGGGAGCGCCGGGAAGACATGTTACCACGCTGGAGGGAAACAGTACAGGACCTACAATAAAAAATATTGATGGTGAGATAGTCAAAGGATATACAGAGGGGATTACTGAATTAAAACAACATGTATATGTAGAAGGTGGTGTCGAAGAAAACCCAAAGACTGTCCGAACACTGGATATACATGAAATGGGACATACCTTTACCTCTCTGGTACGAGAGCTTCATAGTCAGAGCGGGACTTTTATGTATTCGGATGAGCATAACGCAAGAGGCGGTGAGCCGGGATTAAACCTGCCTGGCGGATTTATTGAAAATATTTTGGGTAATGTAGGACTTGGCAACGGACAGGTAAGTGAACGAAAACCCAATGCTGTATTACACAATAAAGGTACTGCTCCTTCTAACTTTTCCGGTGGCAGTGTTCAGAATATTCAGAACAACAACATCAAAAAATAAAACTGTATGAATAGTCCCAGTATGCTGTTTTTATTGTTTTTGGGAGCGGTTGCTTTTTCCTGTACGACTCAAAAACGCATGACCGATGAAAAGGTAGTAGACATTTTTAAAGAAAGTAACCTCAAAGGGCATTACCTAATGTTTGTACCAGACTCTGCTCTACTTATAAATAAATATGAACCCGGAAATTTTAAGGGTTGGTATTGGGGAGATTTTGACGGAAATGGGAAGAAGGACTTGTTAGCAACATTTAATGTTAACTATGGTTATGACTTCCAGTTTTTTTTGCTGGACTACAAAAGAAACACTCAGGTTATTGAAATTCCCCGTCTTGATATTCTGTATAGTCATCTTGAGCCGACAGATACTGTTAACATGTATATATATGCCTTTGTGGATTTAGATAGAAAGATGCACCAGAAAGAAGTGCTTCTCTATAAGAATCGACTGGTCGAAAAAAGCTTTTTGACCAATGCACTGCCACTGGATAGTTTTACAATCAGTCTGCAATTAAGAGGCAGAGAAGTAGTATACAAGGGTAAAGGAGAAGAAGTACAACGATATATCAGCGACGACGGTACAGCGTTTTTTGAAAAACCAGTCGGGAAAGACACGATGGCATTTATTCAAAAAGCCATGCGGGCAATGGATTTTGAAAACATTCATGTAAAGCCTACGTATTTTGATGATGCTCCCGCTCTGCATATGAACCTCTATTATTCCGACGGTAAGTCGGTAGAGTTTGAGGATCAGATTAATTTCTTTACGGGTGGCTCCATGTATTATTCAATTACACTAAGCTCCCTGTATAAAAATCTTTTTCCTGAATATTTTATCAAGGACTATTTCTTTTAGACACTGGTATGAGACAGATTCTGAGGCACGGTTTCCTGATACTGGCATTGCTATACGGGTATTGCTGTATAGCGCAGGATACCAAGCTGACAAAGGAGGAGGTATTAAAGTTGTATCAGGAAAGTTCGTTGGAAAAGCATATTCTGCTTCTGGATTCTTTCAGGGTTAGTATTAATAAATTCGTCAAAGACCCTTTTGATAATATTTATCAGGGAGACTTTAACGACAACGGAACAGAAGATTTATTGACTGCAATCATTCCCAACTATGGCTGTGGATACCAGTTTTTCCTGATGGATTACCAGACAAATAAAAAAGCGAAGCAAGTAGTCAAGCTTAATCCAGAATGTCCATATTATTGCTACCTTGTGCCTACTGGAAAAAGTAATGAATTTACCTATTATTATTTGAATTACGATCAGGATTCCTTATTTGTAAAGGACGTGGTCATGTACAAAGGGGAGCTGATTGATAAGGAGTTTGTGGAGAAGAAACCGGAGAAGCTGAAAAACTTTACCATCAATCTGCGGGCAAGCCGGGGAAGGCAAAACATCGTATACCACTACAATGGTAAACGCCTGAGCCGTTACCTGAGCGAAGGCGGAAAAGAAACACCCTGGGATATACCTGCCGATACAGCCAGCCTGATTACAGACCTGATGCGCCAAATTGATTTTACCAGCTTGAAAAAACGCAATACGCATTTTGATGATGCCCCCTCGCTGGATATGGAAATCGTGTACAAAGGCAAATCGGTGAAGTTTGAGGATACGATCAACTTTTTCACAGGCGGTTCCCTATATTACTCGGTCAGTCTGGCAAGCCTGTACAAGCTGCTCTATCCGGAACTGTTTAAAGAGAGTTACTGGTAGTTTATAAACCTCAAAGGTTTAAGTGCTGTTGACAGGCAAAACTATACAACCGCCAATATAAATCCGTTAGAAACCCATGGGTGGGATATTAACCATCCTGCATTTGGGAAGAATAAAGGATTTCAAAGTCCCGCAGTGAATTTCGGAGCACATGAATTAGGGCATGTATGGGAACATTATGTGAATGATAATAAAGACAAGGAAGGCTTTCAGCAGCATGTGAATCTATTAAATTCTATTTACTCGGAATGGAAAGTTCTTGCCCCTGAATTAAAAGCAACGTCCTTTAATGGAGACAGGAATGAATTTGTCGGTTGGAAAGTGCAAAATTATTTTGCAGAGGGGTTGGGCGAGTTTATATCTCCCTCCTATAATCCTTCAGTCGGAGGTAATGGACCAAATCCTAAGAGGGAAGTAAAATATGAAGAGGGAAGTAAATCAGAATTTGCAACTAAAGGAGAAAATCAAGTTAATGAATATAAAAATAAATAAGGCATATACAATCATGACAGTATTGTCCTGGTTGGTGATTTCAGGGTTTTCTCAAGACAAGTCCTGTTATCAGGATTATACCGGAGAACATGATATTGATTTCGATTGTAATATTCGAATGTTAAACAAAGAAACGAATGATAATTTTGTGCAAACAAACAATTTGTATTTTTACAACAGATATCCCAACCTGATAAAAGTAAAAGATTTAAAAAAATGTTTGTCTTTTTCAAATGCAGAGGTTTTTAGGTTAGAAAGTGATTCTTTTCTCGTGGTTATCCCCAATGGTGCAACTCCGGTTACAATTACAGCTGGAAAGGACAGTCTTGTGGTACCGGTTAGATTTGTTATTCCACAGGTACAAGTTTATCTGCGTTATAAGGATAGGGTTTTTTCTCGAAACGATTCCATACCATTAGAATATATGCAACATGCGCATCTTTTTTCAGCTTCGTTAGATGCGGAAACCGGATCGTGTCTCACCCCCCTAATTATTGGACAGGTTCGCAAAATCAGTTTAGAAGAT
>ENA-UOVV01001305-UOVV01001305.1-compost-metagenome-genome-assembly--contig:-NODE-1305-length-19576-cov-21.810717_pt1 | contig 19576 bp, 13 predicted proteins | sample MGYA00238155_ERZ761577 | MGnify/ENA primary metagenome ERZ761577 (study PRJEB28898, sample SAMN06268775) | compost metagenome | isolation source: Emeryville, CA | place: USA:Emeryville, CA | collected...
GATCGGCTTCGCCTTCCAGATGCGGTCGAGGTAGTCCCTGATTGAGCGGTCCGAGCTGAAGAAGCCTGTCCGCGCGACGTTGAGCACCGCTGACCTGCTCCATGCCTCCTGGTCGGCGTAGGCGGCGTCCACGCGCTGCTGTGCCTCAACGTAGGAGCGGAAGTCGGCGAGCGCCATGAAGCGGTCGCGCTCGGTCCACGAGGCAAACAACGATGCGACTACGCCGTCCTTCACGCCATCGGTGAAGAAGCCGGAGGCGATGAGGTCGAGCGCTGCCTTGAGCTCCGGGTCGGACTCGTAGAAGCTGCCGGGGCGGTAGCCGCTCGCCTGCAGCTCGGCGGCCTCGGGCTCGGACATGCCAAAGAGGAAGAAGTTCTCATCGCCGACAAGCTCGCGGATCTCGACGTTGGCGCCGTCGTCGGTGCCGATCGTGAGGGCGCCGTTGAGAGCGAACTTCATGTTGCCCGTGCCAGACGCCTCCTTGCCTGCAAGTGAGATCTGCTCAGAAAGATCGGCTGCGGGGATGAGCACCTCAGCGAGCGTGACGTTGTAGTTGGCGGGGAAGGCGACCTTGAGGCGGCTCTCAAGGGCAGCGTCGGCGTTGATGACGCGGCCCACCGCGTTGATGAGCTCGATCGTCTCTTTGGCGCGCACATAACCCGGTGCCGCCTTGGCGCCAAAGACGAAGGTGCGTGGAGTCACAGCCTCAAGAGCAATGCGACCGGAGCGAATTCCCTCGTAAAGCGACACAATGTGGAGAAGTTTGAGGGATTGACGCTTGTACTCGTGGAGGCGCTTCACCATCGCATCGACCATGGCGTCCTGCGAGATGTCAATGCCGTCACGCGTCGCGAGCACTCCCGCGAGGCGGGCTTTGTTCGCCTGCTTGATCTCACGGAAGCGACGGCAGAACTCAGCGTCGTCAGCGAACGGCTCGAGACGGCTCAGCTGCGACAGGTCGGTGATCCACTCGTCGCCGATCGCCTCGGTGATGAGACCCGAAAGGCCCGGGTTCGCGAGGCGCACAAATCGTCGTGGGGTCACGCCATTGGTCACATTGGTGAACTTCTCGGGCCACAACTGCGCAAAGTCGAAGAGCACCTTGTCAGCGAGCAGCTGGGAGTGGAGCTGGGCGACACCGTTGACCTTGAACGCCGCGACGGCTGCAAGATGGGCCATGCGAATGGCGCGCACTGGCTGCTCGGCGACGATCGACATTCTCCGCACTCGGAGCTCGTCACCGGGGAACTCCTTGCGGACGTCCTCAAGGAACTCCTCGTTGATGCGGTAGATGATCTCGAGGTGGCGGGGCAAGAGCTTGCCGAGAAGCTCGACGGGCCAGACCTCAAGGGCCTCGGGAAGCAAGGTGTGGCACGTGTAAGCAAAGACCTGCTTCGTCACCCGCCACGCTTTGCTCCAGGACCAGCCCCTCTCATCGACAAGCAGGCGCATGAGCTCGGGAATCGCGATGACGGGGTGCGTGTCATTGAGCTGCCACGTGATGCGGTCGGGGAGGTTCTCGAGCGGGTAGTCCTCGGGAAGAACGTTGTCAAGGAAGTCGCGCAGAGATGCTGCGACAAAGAAGTACTGCTGCTGAAGGCGCAGCTCCTTGCCCTGGGGAGTCGAGTCCTCGGGGTAGAGCACTTTTGAGATGTTCTCGGCGAATGTCTGTGCGCGCACGGCCTCTTCGTACTCGCCCTGATTGAACGTGTGAAGGTCAAAGGCCGACGCCGCGGCCGCGCTCCACAAGCGAAGCGTGTTGACGCGGCCATTGCGGTAGCCGGGAACCATGTAGTTGTACGGCACGGCGTTGACGTGCCACTCGGGCTTCCACACCATCGCACCGTCCGGCGCACCCTCTTCCGGGCGTTCGGTGTAGCCGCCGAAGTGCACCTCAACGGCGTTCTCAGGGTGGGGAATCTCCCACGGCGATCCAAGGCGCAGCCAGTCGTCGGGCGCCTCAAACTGCTTGCCGTGGACGAAGCTCTGGCGGAAGATGCCGTACTCGTAGCGAATCCCGTAACCGACAGACGGCACGTTGAGAGTGGCGAGCGAGTCGATGAAGCAGGCGGCGAGGCGGCCGAGACCGCCGTTGCCAAGTCCGGGCTCAACCTCAGCCGCGCGCAGCTCATCGAGGTCGATGCCGAGACCCCGCAACGACTCAGCAGCGATCTCATCGAGATCAGCCGCGAGCATCGCGTTCTCGAGCTGGGGACCGAGCAAGAACTCGGCTGAGAGATATGCGACGGTCTTTGCCTGATCGCGGTGTTGGTTGCGCAGCGTCTCGAGCCAGCGCGTCATGAGGTAGTGACGCACGGTCTTTGCAAGGGCCAAGTACTTGTCGTTGACGGAGGCGCGATCAAGGTCAACACCCTGGCTGAAGTTCAGTTCACGCAGGAACTCGCGAGTGAAGCTCTCAACGGTGTGTTCGCGGGCGGCGACAGGCGGCAGATTCTGGCTCACAGGAAAGAATGTAACCGCTTCCACTGGGACTAACGGTCACGAGTTGGATACAACTCCTCCACGAGATCGCTGAAGTGGTCGACGACGATGTGACGGCGTACCTTCATCGACGCGGAGAACTCGCCCTCCGCTTCAGCGAGAGAGCGCGGCAAGATGCGGAACTTGCGGATCGCCTCGACGGAGGACACCCGCTCGTTTGCACGCTTCACAAGTGAACTGACATGAGCAAGCACCTCGGGATGTTGAGCGGCGTCGGCGACGGTCATCTTGTCGAGGCCGTGTTGCTGGAGCCAGCCGGGGAGCATCTGTTCGTCGAGCGAGATGAGCGCGGCGATATACGCTTTGCCGTCACCGATGACGACCACCTCTTGAACGAGGGGGTCGGGGCGAATCGCATCCTCAAGTCCTGCTGGCTGCACATTCTTGCCCGCATCAAGGACGATGATCTCCTTCTTGCGCCCCGTGATGATGAGGTGGCCGGCATCGTCAATCGATCCGAGGTCGCCCGTGGCGAACCAGCCATCCTGCATCACGTCAGCCGTGAGCTCCGGGGCGTGACGATAGCCCGAGAAGATGTTCGGGCCCTTGAGGAGCACCTCTCCGTCATCGGCGATTCGGATCGCGCAGCCGGGCAGCGGCGGTCCGACGGTGGCCAAGCGGCTTCCCGTCTGTGGGTTGCACGTGGACGGAGCCGCGGACTCCGTGAGGCCATAGCCCTGCAGCACAGCAATGCCGATGCCCGTGTAGAAGGCGCCGAAGTCCTGAGACAGGCGTGCTCCGCCACACACGATGAAGCGCATCTGACCGCCCATCGCGTCACGGATCTTGTGAAGGACGAGCCTGTCGGCGATCGCGAGCTTCGTCGCCAGCACGGGGCCGACGGAGCCCTTCTCTTTGCGGTAGGCAACGCGACGTGAGACCGCCGCCGCCCACCTGAACAGCTTCTGTCTGATGCCTCCGCCGGTTCGAGCGTCGACCGTGTTGTAGAACGCCTCAAGCACGCGGGGCACTGCAATGATCCAGTTGGGCCGGAAGGACTTGAGGTCGTTTGCCAGCGTCGCCGGTGACGGCGAGAAGCCGATCGTCATGCCGGAGACGAGGGACAGAATCTCGAGGTGGCGAGCGAGCACGTGGGCGAGGGGCAGGAACAGGAGCAGACGGCTGCCTGGGTGCGTGAGTTCGTAGAGGTCCGGATAGGCCGCCGCATTCATCGCATGCTCGACGAAGTTGCGGTGCGTCAGTTCGACCCCCTTGGGGTTGCCAGTGGTGCCTGACGTGTAGACGATCGATGCGATGTCGTCGAGTCGCGCGTTCGCGGTGCGTGCGAGGAGGTCCTCATCGCTGACGCCGACTCCCGCTTGTGACAGTGCGGCGACAGCGCCGTCATCACCGTCGATGGCGATGACGCGAGGCAGGCCCTTCACGCCCTCAAGCTGCTGTGCCATCCGTGGGGTCTCGACGACGACGAGGGCGAGCTGCGCGTCCTCCGTGATCCACTCGACCTGGGAACGCGACGACGAGGGGTACAGCGGCACCGTCATTGCGCCGGCGGTCATGATCGCCATGTCGAGAAGCGCCCACTCGTATCGGGTGGCGGCCATGAGGGCCACGGTGTCTCCGGGGCCGATGCCCGTGGCGATGAGGCCCTTGGCAACAGCCGCGACGCGTTCGGAGAATTCCTTGAGGCTGATGGCGATCCAGTTGCCTGATCTGTCCTTGTACTCGCAATAGGTGCGGTCGGGGAACTCTGCGGCGCGATCACGAAGTACGGAAGCGACGGTTGAGTTGGAGGCGAGGTTCACGAGCGCGGGTGCGCTGACCTCCATTGGGGCGACTTTGTCCACGCTCTGCAGTCTAAGCACAGGGCGGCGTGAGGGGTGGGCCGGGGGTCCCTGACGGCACAAGGACCGTGCGTGTGACGCGAGCGCGCCCGACGAGGTCGCCTAGTCGAAGCGCGCGCCCTTCGCGGCCTTCTTGGCCGCCTTCTTTGCGGCGGCCTTTGCCCGCGCCTCGCGGCGGTCACGTTCGTGCGCTGCGGCTGCCGCGGCGCCGACGATGCCAGCGCCATTGAACAGTTCGGCTGGGACGATCGGAGTGCGCAACGACAACAGCGGCAAGAACTGCTCATGCTTCTTCGAGACGCCACCGCCCACGATGATGAGGTCCGGCCACAGGAGGCGCTCAATCTCTGAGAAGTACGCCTGGAGATGCGCAGCCCACTCGTCCCATTCGAGGTGGTGGCGATCCCGAGCCGAATCTGCCGCGAACTCCTCGGCGTCCTTGCCGTTGACGATGAGGTGGCCGAGTTCGACGTTCGGGACCACTTCACCGTTCACGATGATTGCGGTGCCGATGCCCGTGCCCAGTGTGCAGAGGAAGACGACGCCGTCGCGGCCCTGTGCTGTGCCATACAGATACTCGCCATAGCCTGCGGCGTCCGCATCGTTGAGGGTGTGGATCTCGCGGCCGACGTGGTCGCGCATCACCTCGTCAACGTTGACACCCACCCACGACTGGTCGACGTTTGGCGCGAATCTCACAACTCCTCCCTGGATCACACCAGGGAATGTGATGCCGATGGGCAGATGCTTCGCGGGCTCAAAAGCCCCGACTACCTCGGCGACGGCGGCCCCCACAGCGTCGGGCGTTGCGGGCTGGGGCGTCGCGACGCGGTAGCGCTCCGCCGCGAACGTGCCCTTCTTGAGGTTGACCGGGGCGGACTTGATGCCGGTGCCACCGATGTCGACGCCGAGCGCGTGTGCCTTTGTCATGGTGTGGTGAGCACCTCCGGGCCGTCGGGTGTGATGACGATCGTGTGCTCGAACTGGGCCACCCATGAGCCGTCGATTGTGACAACCGTCCAGCCGTCGTCCCATTCGACGTTGTCCTGGGCGCCCATGGCGAGCATCGGCTCGACGGTGAAGACCATTCCGGGCTCGATGACGTCCGCGTGATACGGAGCGGCGTCATAGTGGGGGATGACAAGCCCCGTGTGGAAGGCCGGGCCGACGCCGTGGCCCGTGTAGTCGCGCACCGACTCGTATCCGTGGCGTGCCGCGAACTTCTCGATGACCCGACCGATGATGTTGACCTCTCGTCCCGGCTGGGCCGCTTTGATGCCACGCATCATTGCCTCATGGGTGACGTCAACCAGGCGGCGAGCCGCTTCGCTGCCTTCTCCGGCGATGAAGGAACCACAGTTGTCGCCGTGCACTCCGTTCATGAAGGCGGTGATGTCGACCTTGACGATGTCGCCGTCCTCGATCACGGTTGAATCGGGGATGCCGTGGCAGATCACCTCGTTGAGCGAGGTGCACAACGACTTGGGAAATGGTGGGCGTCCAGCGGCGCCGGGATAGCCGAGAGTCGAGGGGTAGGCGCCGTGGTCGAGCAAGAACTCATGGCCAATACGGTCGAGTTCATCCGTGGTGACACCAGGAGCGACGTGCTTTCCGACCTCGGCAAGCGCTTGGGCTGCGAGACGGGCGCTGAGGCGGATGCGCTCGATGGTGTCGGCGTCGTGAACGTCCCCGCCCTTCCACCGGGCTGCGGCCTTCTGGCCGACGTAGGGCGGGCGTTCGATCGATGCGGGTACGGCGCGCACGGGGGACACCGAACCCTTCGAAATTCTCTCGCGCACAGGGCTCATAGTTGGCAGTCTAGGGGGAGGAGGCTCACAGCATGAATGACGCAGACGGCAAGGTCGAGTACTACTTCAACACCGCCACCCGCATGGTCGAGAAGGGACGCCAGAGCTCATGGGAGCACCTGATGGGTCCGTACGACACTCTTGAACAGGCTCAGCAGGCGCTCGAGATCGCTCGCGACAAGTCCGACGAGTGGGATGAGGACGACGCCGCCTGGCGTGACGGTGACTGAGGACGCAGACGCTTGGGCGGGCCTTTGTCGCTACTCGTCGAAGGTGTGCTCAAGCGACGGGAAGGCGCCCGAGCTCACTTCCGCCACATAGGCGGCGGCAGCATCGCGCATCGCCTGACCGACGTTGCCGAAGGCCTTCGAGAAGCTGGGGCTCCAGTCGGTCATGCCGAGAGCGTCAAGCCACACCAGCACCTGACCGTCGGTGTAGGGACCAGCGCCGATGCCGATCGTGGGGATGTCGAGCGCGGCCGTGATCTTCTCGGCAACGGGCGAGATCACCATCTCGAGCACGACCATGCAGGCGCCCGCCTCTTGCAGCGCGACGGCGTCCGCCAACATGTCGTCGTATGCACCGTCACCGCGGCCCTGGATGCGCCGTCCGCCCAGCATGTTCTCGGACTGCGGGGTGAAGCCAAGGTGACCGACAAACGGGATACCCGCATCGGTGAGGGCCTTCACCTGGGCGGCGACGCGTCGGCCGCCTTCAAACTTGATGGCATTGGGCTGGGCAAGCTTCATCATGCGAATTGCCGACTCGACGGCCTGCTGGGGTGAGGCTTCGTAGGTCCCGAACGGCAGGTCCGCCACCACGAAGGCGCGTTGTGCTGCGCGCGAGACCGCCCGCGCAAACGGGATCATCTCGTCGAGAGTCACCTCTGAGGTGTTGGCGTAGCCGAGGACGTTGTCGGCGAGTGAATCGCCCACCAAGAGCACGTCCACGCCGGCGTCGTCAAAGGCCTTGGCCGTCGGGTAGTCGTAGGCGGTCAACATCGTGATCTTCTCACCGCGAGCCTTCATGTCGCGGAAGTGGTGAATGCGCACCTTCTTGCGATCAGTCATAGTCTCACTCTCTCACGCACGCGCAGGGGTGAGGCGCTTCTAGTTCAACTCGCGCCAGCGGCTCGTCACCGGCAGGCGACGGTCGCGACCAAAGGCGAGCGCTGTCACCTTGGGCCCGAGCGGATACTGCCGACGCTTCCATTCGGCTCGGTCGACGAGGCGCAACACGGTGTCGACAACGGACGAGTCGTATCCGCGGGCGAGGAGCTCCTCGCGGCCCTCCGCATGCTCGACGTACGCATCAAGGACCTCGTCGAGGAGATCGTAGGGAGGCAAGGAATCCTGGTCAGTCTGTCCGGGCCGCAGTTCCGCGCTCGGGACCTTGTCGATCGAGTTGACGGGAATCGGGGGTGTCTCGCCACGACGTTCGGCCTCCGCGTTTCGCCAGCGGGACAGATCCCACACCCGGGTCTTGTCGAGGTCCTTGAGCGGCGCATAGCCGCCGATCGAGCCTGCGTCGTAGATCGTCGCGTATCCGGTCGCGAGCTCCGACTTGTTGCCAGGGGCGATAACGAGGTGACCTTCGCGGTTCGACAAGGCCATGAGGACGACTCCGCGGACGCGGGCCTGCAGGTTCTCCTCGGCAACGCCGGTGAGCGCCAGCTGGCTTTGGAACGCGTCCACCATCGGACCGATGGGCTGGACGCGGAAGTCGGCACCGATTCGCTTGCACAGGTCTGCGGCGTCGTCGTACGCGTGCTGCGATGAGTACGCCGACGGCATCGAGACGCCAACGACGTTCGCACCGCCAATCGCGTCGGCGGCGATCGCGGCTGTGAGTGCGGAATCGATGCCGCCCGAGACGCCAAGCACAATCGACCTGAAGCCGTTCTTGACGACGTAGTCGCGAAGACCGGTGACAACGGCCCGGTACGCCTGCTCATCGTCAGAGGCGAAGTCGACGACCGCTGTCTGCACTGGTGGCTCGCCGGGACCTGGCAGCGTCCAGCTGAGGAGGTCGTCCTCGAAACCGGGGGAGTTCGCAAGCCAGGCGCCATCCGCGGCAACGATGAACGAGTGGCCGTCGAAGACGAGGTCGTCTTGGCCGCCCCACATGTTGACGTACGCAAGCGGTGCGTCCACCTGTGCCGCGCGTCGGCGGGCGAGGTCGGTTCGGACGCGGCCTTTGCCCTCTTCGAAGGGCGAACCGTTGAGCACGAGCAGGAGGTCGAGCCCAGCATCCGCCAGCGCCGCGACAGGACCGCCTTCTTGCCAAATGTCCTCGCATATGACGATCCCGATGCGTGCACCGTCAACGTCGATGACAAGCGGCTCATCGCCCGAGGCGAAGATCCGTCGCTCGTCGAAGACGCCGTAGTTGGGCAGATGGTGCTTTGAATAGCGGTGCTCAACGACGCCGCCCCGAACGATCGCAGCCTGGTTGAGCGGTGCACCCGTTGCGGACACGCCGAGAGTGCCGATGACGACGGTGAGGTCTCCGAGGCCGTCGCCGGCGAGCTCAGCCGCGAGACTCGTGAGTGCGGCGTCGGTGGCGCGCTGAAAACTCCCTCGAACCGCGAGGTCCTCGATCGGGTAGCCCGTCAGCACCATCTCGGGAAATGCGACGATGCTCGCGCCAGCGTCGGCCGCTCTCTTCACGTAGGCACGCACGAGGGCGGCGTTGCCGACGAGATCGCCGACACACGGGTTGACCTGGGCGAGTGCGAGGGTGGGGCCAGCCATGTCGTAAGCCTACGCACGCATGAACGTGGCATCGGCGCCGCGAGAAAACAGCGGCAACTCCACGCGGTGTGCGACACACGATTGCAACATGGATGAGGCAGGATAGGGAGCATGGACAAGCAGCAGGAATATGTGCTCCGCAGCGTCGAGGAGCGCGATATCCGCTTCATCCGTCTGTGGTTCACGGACGTGCTCGGCATTCTCAAGTCAGTTGCGATCGCGCCAGCCGAATTGGAGAACGCCTTCAGCGAAGGCATCGGCTTTGACGGTTCAGCTGTTGAGGGCCTGACCCGTGTGTCGGAGTCTGACATGCTCGCGCGCCCCGATCCCACCACCTACCAGGTGCTTCCGTGGCGCGGCGACAGGCTCGGCGCTGCCCGGATGTTCTGCGACATCCACCTGCCGGACGGCGAGCCCGCGCTGTCAGATCCGCGTCAGGTGCTCAAGCGCACGCTCGACAAGGCATCTGAGCTCGGCTTCACGTTCTACACGCACCCCGAGATCGAGTTCTACCTGTTCAAGCCGCTTGAAGAGGGCCAACCGCCGCGACCCGTCGACCAGGCTGGCTACTTCGACAACGTGCCGCGCGGCACGGCACACGAGTTCCGCCGCACCGCGATCACCACGCTCGAGGAGATGGGGATCTCGGTTGAGTTCTCGCACCACGAGGCGGGGCCGGGCCAGAACGAGATCGACCTCCGTTATGCCGATGCGCTGACGACGGCCGACAACATCATGACCTTCCGCACGGCCATCAAGGAGGTGGCACTTGAGCAGGGCGTCTTTGCGTCCTTCATGCCCAAGCCCCTCGCCGACGCCCCCGGTTCCGGCATGCACACGCACCTCAGCCTCTTCGAAGGCGACCGCAACGCCTTCTACGACCCCTCGGCACCGTTGCAGCTGTCGACAGTTGCTCGTCAGTTCATGGCAGGTCTGCTGCGCTACGCGCCGGAGATCACGGCCGTCACCAATCAGTACGTCAACTCCTACAAGCGCCTGTGGGGCGGTGCTGAGGCGCCGAGCTATGTGTGCTGGGGTCTCAACAACCGTTCGGCCCTGGTGCGGGTGCCGATCCACAAGCCGTCGAAGGGCCAGTCGACTCGTGTCGAATATCGTGCGATCGACGCGGCGACCAACCCATACCTCGCCTTCTCGGTCATCTTGGCCGCAGGACTGAAGGGCATCGAGGAAGGCCTCGTCCTTCCCGAGGGCGCTGAGGACGACGTATGGGAGCTCACCGCCGCCGAGCGCAAGGCGATGGGTTACGAGCCGCTGCCGTCGTCTCTCGCGGAAGCGGTGGCTGCGATGGAGAACTCCGAGCTCGTGGCGGAGACTCTCGGTGAGAACGTCTTCGACTACTTCTTGCGCAACAAGCGCGAGGAGTGGACTGGCTACCGCGCGCAGGTGACGCAGTTTGAACTCGACCGCCACCTGGGGGTCTTGTAGCCCGATGACCCGGTGGCGAAGGCACGGCATATGACGGCACGTGAACTGTCGCCCCGGGCGCTCATGTTGCGTGCAGGGGTCGCGGACCCGGACCGTGCGCTTGCGCTGGTTGCGGAGATTGAAGAGATCACAGGCACCCAGGTCGATGATGTGCCGCGTGCCGTGTCGTACCTCGCAGATCCCGACAGCGGTCTCCTCACCTTGCTCCGGATCGCGGAATCCGCGCGCGAGGCGGGCACGCTCGATGCCCTGAGATCGCTCGCTGGCACTCACGCTGGCGCGACGTTCGGGATGTTGGTCGGCGCCTCGATCGCCTTGGGGGACTTCCTTGTCCGGCACCCCGAGGTCCTTGCCGACGCTCCGACGTGGGATCCAGAAGCTCCCGTTGACGCGACCCACGCCCGCGAAAGCCTGCTCCGGGCCGTGGGTGCGGACCCTCACGCATCAGCGCCGGTCGCGACCTTGACGGGCGAAGAGGGCATCGACGCAATGCGTATCGCATACCGACGTGAGCTCACGGCGATCGCCGCCGTCGACATCGCGGCACGGAACCCCCTTGCAGTGGAACCGACCGTCAGTGCCGCGCTCGCCGACCTCGCGGCAGCGGCTCTCGAAGCAGGTGTGGCCATCGCTCGCGGGGAGCACGAGGACCACGCCGACGCCCGGCTCGCCATCATTGCCATGGGCAAGTGCGGCGCCCGCGAGTTGAACTACGTGTCCGACGTCGATGTCATCTACGTGGCCGAGCCGGCCGACGGTGCAGACGAAGCGGCGGCAATCGCTGTCGCAACGCGTTTGGCGACTCGCGCCGCTGCCTGTTGCTCAGCGTCGGCCGGAGAGCCCCCGCTGTGGCAGGTCGACCCGAATCTGCGCCCCGAGGGCAAGGACGGCGTCTTGGTGCGCCGCGTGGACGGCCACCGGGCGTATTACGAGCGGTGGGCCGAATCGTGGGAGTTTCAGGCCCTGCTCAAGGCCCGGCCAGTGGCGGGAGATCCCGAGGTGGGACAGGCCTACCTCGACGCCGTCTGGCCCTTTGTGTGGACCGCTGTTGAGCGAGAAGGCTTTGTCCAGTCGGCCCAAGCGATGCGCAAGCGCGTCGAGAAGCACATCCCGCCCAAGGAAGCCGATCGCGAGATCAAGCTGGGTCCCGGTGGACTGCGCGATGTCGAGTTCACCATCCAGCTGTTGCAGCTCGTCCACGGCCGCTCGGACCACTCGTTGCGGGTGAGGGGCACACTCGAGGCGTTGCGAGCGTTGCGCGATGGCGGTTACGTGGGGCGCGCCCAAGCCGCCGCTCTTGACCGTTCTTACCGTCAGCTGCGGGTGTGGGAGCACCGCCTCCAACTGCGCAAGCTCTCCCGGACCCACCTGATGCCGGCAACGGATGAGGGCAAACGCTTCCTCGCGCGAGCGTCGGGCTTTGCCACGGCGGAGTACATGACGGAGGTGTGGAACGACGTGCGCAGGGATGTGCGTGCGATGCACCTCGAAATGTTCTACCGGCCCATCCTGGGCGAGGTGGCACGCCTGAGTGCCGACGAGGCGGCGCTCGATCAAGAGGCGGCCCGTGCACGTCTGGCCGCAATCGGCTTCACAGATCCCGAAGGCGCCCAGCGTCACATCGCGGCCTTGACGCAGGGCCTCAAGCGATCGGCAGCGATCCAGCGTCAGCTCCTGCCGGCGATGATCGGCTGGTTTGCCGAATGCCCCGACCCAGACGCAGGCCTGCTCGCCTTCCGTCAGCTGTCGGAGCAGCTGTCCGACACGCACTGGTTCCTCAAGCTCCTGAGAGACTCGGGGAACGCGGCGCAGCGGCTCGCGCAGCTGCTCGCAACGTCGGGCTACGTGACGCGTGCGCTGCTCGCGAGTGCAAACGACGTGACGTGGCTCGATAGCGACGACGATCTCGCTCACGTGCCCGTCGAAAGGCTCGACAGGGAAGCCGACGCCATCATCGACCGTGCGGACGATGAAGAGCAGGTCATCACCGCCCTGCGCGGCATTCGGCGCCGGGAGGTGGCGCGCACAGCTGCCGCGAACGTGCTTGCGATTCAGGATTCCGTCGCGGCGGCGGTGTCCGTCACCGAGGCGGCAGACGTCCTGATGCGGGGGGCGCTGCGCGTGGCGCACGCAGCCGTCGCGCGTGAACGCGGCCTCGATGCGCCCGCCGCGGATGTCGCTGTCATCGCGATGGGCCGTTTTGGCGGCGCGGAGATGGGCTACACGTCCGACGCTGACGTTCAGTTCATCTTCGAAGCCCGAGAGGGTGCAGACGACCCGGCTGGCTTTGCGCTGGCCGTCGCGGTGAGGCTGCGGGACCTCCTGCAGCGACCAAACCCGCAGCCACCGTTGGCGGTTGATGCTGATCTGCGCCCGGAAGGCAAGAACGGGCCGTTGGTGCGTTCTCTCGAGTCGACAATCGAGTACTACCGCACGTGGTCCGATCCGTGGGAGGCGCAAGCCCTGTTGCGCGCGCGCCCGGTTGCTGGCAAGCGCGATCTGTGCGATCGGTTTGACGAGGCGATTGCGCCTGTGCGGTACCCCCGGACCCTTGACGACGCAGCACTGCGGCATATGCGCACCCTCAAGGCACGCATGGAGAATGAGCGCTTGCCTCGCGGCACCGATCCGCGTCGTCACCTGAAGCTTGGCCCGGGGGGCCTCTCTGACGTCGAGTGGTCGGTTCAGCTCATTCAGCTTCGCCATGGTCATGAGCACGCTGAGCTGCGAACCACCCGCACCGTCGAGGCGATCGAAGCGGCCCGCTCGCTGGGCTTCCTCGACGAGTCCGATTCCTCGACCCTCATCGAGGCATGGCGCCTCGCGACGGACCTGCGTGGCGCCATCGCACTCCGGGGCAAGAATGTCGATGGCGATGTGCTGCCGCGCGATGTGCGCGAGCTCGGTGTGCTCGCGTCGATCCTTGGCTCCGACGAGACGGGTCAGGAGCTCGAGCAGCGGTATGCCCGGACGGCACGGCGGGCGCGTTCGGTCACCGAGCGTGTGTTCTTCGGCTGGGAGCCAGGCGCATGAACGGTCTTCGCACGGTGATCTCCGCCGTTGCGATCCTCGTCGGCTCCGCTCTCATCGTCGTGTGGCTCATCGCATTCGCCCTCGTGAGATCCGTCGAAGACGGCTCCGCGGCGCGGAGTGCGGCACAGGTTGCCCTGAAGAGCCCCGCCGTGATGAACCACGTGAGTGCCGAGATATATGCGCGCACGGCGGGTTCTCTGCTCGATCTCGGTCTCGATGTGGAAGCGCTCGGCGTCGGCGGGGCAGTCCGGTCCGCTGCGGAGACTGTCACTGAGAGCGATGAGTTCGAACAGGTCCTCCTCGACAGTGTCGACGCCGCGAGCGGCCAATTGCACCGGGATCTGACGGATCCACATCGGCCGGCGGGTCCTTTCGCCGTCGAGGTCGACGCCAGCGAGACGCTGAGTGCCGAGTTGCGCACAGTCCCTGTGGTTGGCGACAGCCTCGCCAATGTGCGGCTGAGACCGATATCGGTCGAGGTGGTCTCGGCCGAGAGCTTCGAGACGGCACGGGACTCCTACGAAAGGCTCGAGTTTGCCAAGCGCGCGTTCGGCTGGATGGGACTCGCATGCCTCGCGATCGGTCTCATCGTGTCGACCCGCAAGCGCTACGTGGTGGGCAAGTTCCTCATTGCGGTGGGCGCCTTCGCGCTCCTTGCTGGGCTCGTCCTCGCCGTCCTCACGCCAGAACGCCTAGTCGACCTTGTGCCGGGAGGCGGCGGCTCGTGGGGGCAGCTCATCGCCGATGCGCTCGGAGACGAGCAGGTGCCGCGACTACGCACCGTGTTGCTGCTCGTGGGCTCCAGCGCGGTGATTCTCGGCGCCGCGATTCTTGGCGCAACGGCTGCGAGGTGGGGCCGCGTCGCGGCCCCACGCCGCTGACCTCAGGCCCGCAGCCACGCTGTCGTGTCGGCGGGGAGCGTCGTCCCTGAAAGCGGTGTCGACGCGAGCAGCACGTCGCCCTCTGGGAGGGCGATCGGGTCGTCGCTCATGTTGGCGACAACGCGTACGTCGCCCACGACGAACTGCAGGACATCAGTCGCCGAGTCCTCCCACGTGAGGGACCCAGCACCAAGACCGTGCTCACGTCGCAGGCGAAGTGCTTCGCGGTACATCTCGAAGGTAGACCCGGCGACACCACGTTGCCGGTTGGCCGCGTATTCGGACCATGAGTGGGGCTGGGGCAGCCAACTCGCGCCGGTGGGGGAGAAGCCGTACGCCGGAGCGTCGGAGTCCCACGGGATCGGCACGCGGCAACCGTCGCGGCCATAGACATCTGCAGGGGTGCGGAACCACGTCGGATCCTGACGCGCGTCCTGAGGAATGTCGATGACTTCCGGGAGCCCGAGCTCTTCGCCTTGGTAGACATACGCCGAGCCGGGAAGCGCGAACATCACCAAGCTTGCGGCACGGCCGCGCCGCAAGCCGGCCTTCTCGTCGGGGTGCTCACGGCTGCCAGGGCCGATGCCGACGCCATGCGGAATCTGTTCCTTCAGCGCAAGGCGCGTCGTGTGACGGATCGTGTCGTGGTTCGACAAGACCCAGGTGGACGGTGCGCCCACCGAGTTGAAGGCATCAAGCGACTCATCGATCGTGGCGCGCAAGCCCTGCGCGTTCCACTCGGACATGAGGTACCCAAAGTTGAAGGCCTGGTGGAGCTCATCGCTGCGCACCCATTTCGCCATCTTGGCGAGCGGCAGCACCCATGCCTCGGCCACAAGTGCACGCTCGCCCGGGTAGGAGTCCGCAATACGCCGCCAGCGACGCCAGACCTCGTGAACCTCGTCGCGCGACCAATAGGGGTGATCATCGCCAGCCCATTCGCCGCCCGTGTGCAGGGGGTCGACGTCGATGTCGGGGAGCTCCGGGTTCTTTGCGAGTCCATGCGCGACGTCGATGCGGAATCCGTCGACACCGCGGTCGAACCAGAAGCGCAACACCTCGTCAAAGCGCTCGGCAACCCACGGGTTGGTCCAGTCGAAGTCGGGCTGCGTCGAATCGAAGAGATGGAGGTACCACTGTCCGGGCGTGCCGTCTGGCTCTGTCACTCGAGTCCACGCAGGTCCACCGAACATCGACAGCCAGTTGTTCGGGGGCAAGGAGCCATCCGGCCCCTTTCCGTCGCGGAAGTAGTAGCGCGCACGCTCTGGTGAGCCCGGTCCGGCGGCAAGCGCCTCTTTGAACCACGCGTGCTCGCTCGAGGAGTGGTTTGGCACGACGTCGACGATGACGCGCAGGCCGAGTTCGTGCGCGCGCTCAAGGAGCGTGTCAAAGTCGTCGAGGGTGCCGAAGAGGGGGTCGACGTCGCAGTAATCGGCAACGTCGTAACCCGCATCGTTCTGTGGGGAGCGGTAGAACGGCGAGAGCCACACGGCGTCGACGCCAAGCGTGGCCAAGTGGTCAAGGTGGCGTGTGATGCCGGGCAGGTCGCCGATGCCGTCACCGGAGGCGTCGGCGAATGAGCGGGGGTAAACCTGGTAGATGGCGGCGGTGCGCCACCATTCGGGTGTGTGTGGAGTCGTCGTTGACATGAAGGCCACTTTAGGCGCTTGCACGCTCAAATGCACACGTGCGAGGGCTCAAATGTCGAGCGCTTGCATCCATTCATGCAGGACAGAGTGGCAAACACAACATTCCCGCCAGGCGTTTGCCGCGGGTGCGAGTGGGCTGTCGCTGAGGGTGGCCTAGCGCTCGGCAGGTACCGAAGTCGAACGACGCACAACAAGTTCGAAGGGCAGTTGACGGGCCTCGGCGCCCTCCGAGGAGTCGGACAGCTCACGGAGGATCTCTTCGGCGGCAAGGCGACCTTGCATCTCGGGGAACTGGGAGACAGTCGTGAGGCCAAAGAACTCGCCGAGCTCGTGGCCATCGATCCCGATGACTGAGAGGTCCTCAGGCACTCGCTTTCCAAGGTCACGCGCGGCAAGAATCGCGCCGATTGCCATCTCATCCGATGCTGCGAAGATGGCCGTAGGGCTCACCCGTGGGTCGCCGAGCAATTGGAGAGTGGCGCGATAACCACCCGCGATGGTGAAGTCGGCCACGCGAACAAGAAGGGGATCCGGCGCCACTCCTCGAGAAGCCAATGCGGCCTCGTACCCGTCGAGCCGGCGACGCGGCAAATGAAAATCGAGGTCCAACTGCGGCTCACCGCCGATATGCGCGATGTGGCGGTGACCGAGCGCCAAGAGATGCTCCGTGGCCAAACGGGCCACGGAGGTGTCGTCGATGCTGAGGGTTGTCGTGCCGGGCAGGGGACCGCCGACGCCGACGACAGGCTTGCCGATGTGGTGAAGGCTCTCGATCTCAGCATCGGACAGCTCAAGGGACACGGCAATGAGGCCATCGACGCGGCGCCTGCGCAAGAACTCTTCGAAGAGCCGTTCACGCCGGGAACTGCGGCCCTGGCCGGACGACGCGCCCGACGCTTCCAAGTGATAGAGGGTGAGGTCGTATCCCGCGTCGGAAAGGGCCTCGTGAATGCCTTTGAGGACCGACGTGTAGAACCAGCTCGACAGAAACGGCATGACGACGCCCACGTTGCGGGTGCGGCCGGAAGCGAGGCTCGATGCCGCCGAGGAAACGACGTAGCCGAGTTCCTTCGCTGCCGCTTCGACCTTCGCACGGGTAGCGGCGGATACCGTCGACTTGCCTGCTAAGGCACGTGACACCGTGGCGGTCGACACCCCTGCGAGTTCGGCGACGCGTTCAATCGTGCTCACCGCTTGCTCCCTCCGAACCGCATAGGTCAGGGCGACGGGGTTTCGCACGCGTTGACCCACGGGTCCTTTTCGAGTGGGACGGTACCACAGCGGCTGGGGGGAGAACTGTTCGCACGGACGGCATAGCAAAAGGCGGGACCGCCCTGATGGGCGGCCCCGCCTTTGTGGCTAGACGTACGACTTACACGTCGTAGTAGAGCTCGAACTCGTGGGGGTGCGGACGGAAGCGCAGCGGGTCGATTTCTGCCGTGCGCTTGTAGTCGATCCACGTCTCGATGAGGTCGGGGGTGAACACGCCGCCCTCAGTGAGGAACGCGTGGTTTGCCTCGAGGTTGTCGAGCACCTTCGACAGGCTGTCCGGCACCTGCGGGATCTGGGCGTGCTCCTCCGGCGGGAGCTCGTACAGGTCCTTGTCGACCGGGGCCGGGGGTTCGATGCGGTTCTTGATGCCGTCAAGGCCTGCCATGAGGAGGGCAGCGAAGGCGAGGTACGGGTTGCCCGACGAGTCAGGCGCACGGAACTCGACGCGCTTGGCCTTCGGGCTGTTGCCCGTGATCGGGATACGCACCGCGGCCGAACGGTTGCGAGCCGAGTACACGAGGTTCACGGGAGCTTCGTAACCGGGCACGAGGCGGTGGTACGAGTTGACCGTGGGGTTCGTGAAGGCAAGCAGCGACGGAGCGTGCTTGAGGATGCCGCCGATGTACCAGCGGGCGGTGTCAGACAGGCCGCCATAGCCCTTCTCGTCGAAGAACAGGGGCTCGCCGTCCTTCCACACCGACTGGTGGACGTGCATGCCGGAACCGTTGTCACCGAAGAGCGGCTTCGGCATGAACGTGACCGTCTTGCCCGCGTTCCACGCCACGTTCTTGATGATGTACTTGAACTTCATCAGGTCGTCACCGGCGCGCAGCAGCGTGTTGAAGCGGTAGTTCACTTCCTGCTGACCGGCCGTGCCCACCTCGTGGTGTGCGCGCTCAACGGACAGACCGACCTGCTCGAGCACCTTGCACATCTCATCGCGAAGGTCGGCGAACTGGTCGCTCGGGCTCACGGGGAAGTAGCCGCCCTTGAAGCGGGTCTTGTAACCGCGGTTGGGCGAGCCGTCGAGCTCGGTCTCGACGCCGGTGTTCCACGCGGCCTCGGACGAGTCGATGTGGTAGTAGCCCTCGTGCTGGTTCGTCGCGAAGCGGACGGCGTCGAAGATGAAGAACTCGGCCTCGGGCGCGAAGTACGCGGTGTCACCGATGCCGGTGGACTTGAGGTAGGCCTCAGCCTTGGCTGCCACATTGCGCGGGTCGCGCGAGTAGAGCTCATTGGTGAAGGGGTCAACGATCGAGAAGTTCATCACGAGCGTCTTGGCGGCGCGGAAGGGGTCAACGAACGCAGTCTCGACGTCCGGCAAGAGCTTCATGTCAGATTCGTTGATGGCCTGGAAGCCGCGAATCGATGAGCCGTCAAACATGAGGCCATCAGAGAAGACGTCCTCGGTGAACTGGGCGGCCGGAATGTTGAAGTGCTGCATGACGCCCGGGAGATCGCAGAAGCGGACGTCGACAAACTCGACTCCCTCCTCCTTGACAAAGGCGAGCGCCTCTTCGGCGGTCTTGAACATCGGATTGCTCCTTGAAGTAGGTCTAGCCAAGGCGGCTGAATCCCAAACTAGTGGGCGCCCGTGTCGTCGGCGTATTGCGAATGTTTCGGGCCTGTTAACGCTTTGTATTTTTTTAAGCTGAGCCGGCGCTCGGCGCCGAGCACAGGCCTCAGCGGAAGCCGCCTAGGCTTGGCTCATGACCATGTCGGACCCCTCACCCCTTGTCGTCGACGCGGTCCTCCTCGATATGGATGGAACGCTTGTCGACTCGACGTCTCTTGTCTACGACATGTGGGGTCGCTTTGCCATTGAGCACGGGCACGATCCCGATGAGGTCGTCGCGTACGCGCACGGCACTCCGTCGATCGCAACCTTGCGCCGCTTCTTGCCCCAGGGTGAGGACATCGACGAGTGGTACCACCGTGTCGCGGAGTGGGAGCGTGGTGAGTTCGGTGGCGTCTCCGAGCTGCCCGGCGCCGCCGCCTTTGTCGGCTCCCTGCCGGCAGGGAAGTGGGCAATCGTCACCTCAGCGATCGCCGACGCTGCCCGGGCACGGCTCGAAGGCGCAGGCTTTCCCCACATCGACGTGCTGGTCGGCGCTGACGACGTCGAGCACGGCAAGCCCTATCCGGAGCCGTTCTTGCGGGCGGCAGAGCAGCTCGGGGTCGACATCACCCGTTGCGTCATCTTCGAGGACTCGCCGCCGGGCATCGAAGCAGGGGTCGCTTCAGGAGCCGAGGTGGTTGTCGTGGGAGACGCACAGACCGAGCACACAAGCGGGCTGCGGCGCCTTGATCATTGGCATCGTGTCACCGTCGCGACGACGGCCCTTGGGCAGATCGAGATCGGCGGAGTCCCGCAGTCCTGACGACCGCGCAGTGTTTATCGACCGCGCAGTGTTTATCGACCGCGCAGTG
>ENA-UOVV01001306-UOVV01001306.1-compost-metagenome-genome-assembly--contig:-NODE-1306-length-19572-cov-4.218835_pt1 | contig 19572 bp, 19 predicted proteins | sample MGYA00238155_ERZ761577 | MGnify/ENA primary metagenome ERZ761577 (study PRJEB28898, sample SAMN06268775) | compost metagenome | isolation source: Emeryville, CA | place: USA:Emeryville, CA | collected...
AGGCACTTACATCGCCGTCTTCGGATGTATCGATGATGTAAATGTAGTAATCATTACATTCGAAGTAACACCGGCCCGCTGACATCTTCGGGAAATTGGCAAGGCGTTTCCCATTAAGAGTCAGATAACCCTCTTCATCGTTATTGAGATGATACACCTTATGATTAGTAACGCAAAGATTACCTTCGCGAAAAACCCCCATAGCGCCGTCATCTCGACTGACGACAAAAGTCTCCGGAATATCCGGATAATCCACATCATTGAAAAGTTCGTAGAAATCGTGATAAATACGCATTATTTGAAATTCATTAGCATTGAGAACTTTAATGCCGGGATAATCGAGATAAAAGTCCTCAATACGACCGTTCCGTAGCCGCTTGAAGCCTTCAGCGAAATGAACCACCCATGTCTTCTCGCGCGGATCGAAGATCACATCATTGTGGCCGAAGGTAAAATCCGCCCCCGCCCAATGATTCAGATGCCGAGCCGAATAGACGTGTTTGGGATAGTACTTCCCACTACCATCGTCCTGAAGAGAGAAACCGACACCGGGTCGAAAGATCGCCATGAGTTCTTTGGTTAGCTACTAAAATTATCTCTCTCGAGCTACGAAGAATATCTTTCAAATCTCTCTTCTTTTCTTTCCAAACAATTCGGAGAAAAGCTCGCTGGGTACTAGATCACAAAGGCCTTTTTACCGGCTATTATTCTTTAGTTTGTATTACAGCCCTGTACTTCTATCTTAAGCAAAAATTCTACATAAACGCATTTTTGAGGCCTTTCATCTGTGATCCCTTCTTTGATTAAAGAGCTATGGAGATTATTTGCCCTATTTGGCTACCACAGGCTAAGGTTCCGATTATGGAACGAGCTTTTGAGAAGATCAAACGAGAGATCGACGAACCGGACTTGGAATGGTGCTTCCATGGAACCAACTGTCATAATCAAACGCCTTTCGTTTATCTCAAAGGAGTTTCCGAGGCACGAAAGAAAGCCATTCTAGAGAAACTTCAGGAGAGACGACTCACTAGCACCTGGCCTATCGGTACCCCTTTCGAGGTGGGAAAGGTTCTCTCTGAAACGTGGCACCTCCGAAACTTCCGAGGTCATTAAGAATTTTATTTACAAAATGTCTTTGTAAATAAAATGAGCCATTGCGATTGCCAACGTTGTTCGCATTCGCATAAGAAATGCAAACGTGGAAAGCGCGGACGGCGGGGACCTACAGGTCCCTCCGGCGGCGGAACTGGCTTTACGGGGCCTACGGGTGCTGCTGGAATCGATGGTTTTGCCACTAATACTGGTGCTACCGGACCTACGGGCGCTCCGGGTGAATCTATTATCGGCGCCACCGGTCCTACTGGTTTTGGTGCGACGGGACCAATTGGTCCCGTCGGTCCCACGGGCGAAGTTGGTCCTGCTGGTATCGCCGGACCCACCGGTCCGGCCGGTGAGATTGGACCTACGGGTCTAATTGGTCCTACCGGTCCTGTCGGAGCAGATGGCTCTGCTGCTAACACCGGTGCTACCGGTCCTACGGGACCGGGCGGAGGTGAAATGACGCTGGCTTTCTGGGGTCCCTTTGTACCGACATTAGCGTCGGATATAAGTTTTGGCTTTGGTAATAGCGAGCCCTATGACCCGACGGGTTATTCTACGATCGGCTTCATTGCTCCCCGGGATGGCACTCTCCAAAATCTTTATGTAAGCATGACTGGATTTTCCGCCGATGTCGCCGAAGTCGAAGTTGTTGTCTACATTGATAATGCTCCTACAAATGTCTCAACGGGAATTTTAGCTATCGCAGGAACCGCTCCTACCTTACAAACCGTTACTGGTAACAGCGGAACTGAGACGGTGGCAGTAACACAAGGGCAGAAGATTTCTCTCATTGCTTCGGCTTTAACTGACCTAGACGGCGCTTTCCGCGTTTCCGCAGGTCTCTCCTTTGTCCCTTAAAGTCACATTAATACATAAACAAAACATGTCCGTAAAGTTTTGTTTATGCGAGATTCTTTGCCGTGAAGCTAAGATCATTAGGCGTAATATCGATAGTGCTATCGGAATCATCGATGCCATCTCCGTTTCGTGTAATGGCGATGATGAAACGGCCGAGATCGTCACCGGATATAAAGAAAAGGTACCTACCAACGTCTCTTTTCATCCGTGGAAGAACTTCGCCCATAATCGAACCCAATCTTTCCGCGAGGCTGTTCGCTATTGTCGCGATGAACTAGGTTGGGATCTTGAGACCTCCTATTGTCTTTTTCTTGATGCTGACATGATCTTAGATGTTAAGGATGGTTTCGATAAACAGACGCTGAAAGAACATGGATATTCCGTCATTCAATACGATAATTCCCTGCGTTACGCTAACTTACGTTTGGCTCGGATGGATTGTCCTTGGATTTCGATCTCGGTAACTCATGAATACTGGTCTTGCCCTGGCGAATCTAAGAAAGCACCACTTCTAACTACCCTTGAAATCAATGACATTGGCGATGGTGGTTCTAAGGGAGACAAGTTTATCCGCGATGAACGTCTTTTGACACAAGGGCTCATTGATGAACCCGGTAACGTTCGCTACCTTTTCTACTTAGGCGAGACTAAATACAGTCTAGGTAAGTATGAAGAAGCCATTGAATATTATAAGCAGCGTATTGCTAGTGGTGGTTGGTTCGAAGAGATTTGGTTCTCTCATTACAAGATCGCCGAATGTTATAAGAAGCTTAAGAACTATGAGCAAACTGTTTACTGGTATCTGGAAGCTTATAACTACCGTCCGCAACGAGCGGAGGCTCTTTATGAACTTGCTAAACTCTATCGGCAACAAGGTAAGAACCATGCGGCCTATTTCGTAGCGGAAAAGGCATTAGCCACGTCATACCCTCGTGAAGATATTCTTTTTATTTATAAGAATGTCTATGACTACCTTATTCAGCAAGAGATTAGTATTTGCGGTTATTACACCGGGCATCGCCCTGAAGGTTTCCGTGCTACCGATTTCCTCCTGCATAAACGCGGAGTAACGGAGAGTGTTCGACAAACAGCTGTTCGCAATATGCGCTTCTATGTACCTAAACTTCCAATGAAAAACAAAATTACCCTACCTAGTCAGCTTACCGATTTGGACTATAACGTCATGAATCCTTCCCTTCTTCAATGGCAAGGAGGATATCTCGTAAATGGTCGCCATGTAAATTATTATATGGATAAAGATAATAAGTATATTATTCGTGATGGCAGCGGAGTCGTGTTAGCTCGTAACTTCCTCTATCACTATGATAAGAATTTCCAGCTTCTATCGGTGCATGAACTTCAGGATGACCTTGAAGTTTACGATAAGAAGAAGGCTATCATTGGAATGGAAGATATTCGTCTCTTTACTTGGAATGATGAAGTATATGCAGTTCCAAATACGAAACTTTATACCAACAGTCCCCAGATTGCACTGATAAAACTAGATTTATCCAATTGGACGTATACCGATCGAGTTCATCTCGATTACGATCATAATCCTAATGTCTGTCAGAAGAACTGGCTCCCTCTGTCCGGAAATGGTGATAAGATTCGAATGATTCAAAGTCATGAACCTCTTAGACTGATCGATGTTGATCAGAAGGGAACCATTGAGGTTGTAAAGAGCGTGAAAAACGAGAATGATCTTGGGACCTTTCGTGGTTCCGGAGGACCGCTCCCGTATAATGGCGGTTATCTAGGCATTGTTCATGAAGTTCTCTTCATTGAAGGTAAGCGCCATTACTATCATCGCTTTGTCTGGTACAATAAAGATATGGAAGTCATTCGTTACACCTTGCCTTTCTATATCTTCGTTAACGGAGTTGAGTACGTTTGTGGTATGAGTTTTAACTATGAAAAGACATCGGTTCTACTGGGTGTTGGTGTTCGTGATGGAGAAGCCCATATTTGCGAGTTCGATCTCAGGGTTATCGAGACTTTCCCCTGTACGACTCTCAAAAGCTCCTCCAAATCCTAAGTTCCAGAGATTAAGATTTACCTAAAAATACGCGCAATGTCATTAAATGCACGTATTTTCCTTTTGCATCTATGGCTCTCAGAAGAAGTACTGTCAGGGTCTACTAGAAAATCTCCTTCTGATTAAGGAGCACTATCCTACTTTTCAGACCTGGATTTATATTGCACCTGATGTTCCCTCTTTCTATAAGGATTCATATGAGCAACATGCAAATGTACGGCTCATTGATGTTCCCCGAACGGGAGGAGAGCTAATGTGTCATCGATTCTTCCCTATTGATTCGGAGGAAGTAGACGTATGTTTCTGTCGGGATGCTGATAGTCGTATTAGCGAACGGGATCGCTGGTGTATCGACCAGTTTCTTCAGAGCTCTAAGAAGTTTCATATCATTAGAGATCATTATCAACATCAAATGAGAATTATGGGAGGTATGTGGGGAATTAAGAAGGGAGCTCTTCCGCAACCGATTAAAGAACTTTATCGAGCATGGTTAGAAACTAGAAGACTCGATCTTAATAAATACGGGACAGATCAGCTTTTCCTCCAAGATTACATCTATCCATTGGTGAAAGATAAAAGTCTTATTCACTGTGATTATCGCTTCTTCAAAGAAGAAACAGAAGTAAATTCCATTGCTTATAAGAGTAATGGAACTACAGATTTTATCGGAAATGTTGTTGATTTTCGACCAGATGGTTCCACTTATTTCGTTTTTACGAAATAGAGCGTTCGATTGCATTACGACCCTCGGCAATCCATACAGCTAATTGTAGACATTGTTTAATTTGGTAGCGTTGATCTCGAACTAGATTCTGACAGCCATAGGCGGTCATGATCTCTGAAAGATAGGGTTTATAAACCTCGGTAATCCAATTATCACAATACCAATTTGCAATCTCTGGATGAAAGAAGTTATCTCCAAAGATTTCATGATGTTTCTTGCTAACAAAGGAATTCTCGATAATGGGTGCACAACCACTGCGAGTTCGCTGCATAAAGTTAACGACATCACACGGACCCACGACCCCAAGATCCTTATTAAGACGTAATCTTTCGATAAAGGCTGTGGTCCAACCTTTAGTAGTTAGTGTAACATCATCGCCAATCTGGAAGAAGTAATCGTTGTTTTCTTTGGCTGCAAGAGCAAAGAGTTGATTCCAAGCACGAGCCGGGGCATGTTGACATCCTGTTAATTCGGTCACCGAATAAACTAAAGGACAGAGGGAATCTCTTTGTCGCTTGTAAAAATCATCGTCGTCATCATATCCCACATAGATTCGATAATTATATTTAGCTTCTTTTGTTGCGAGGAAGCCGGGCAAGAAGCATTTAATTAGCGGTGTATCTTCTAATGAAGTGTAGCTCTGATTACGGCTGCATAACGGGATAAGAATCGCGATGTTCATTTTAAATATATTACCTTTTCTTTAAAGAAAAGGTAATGAATAACCCTTTGGAAATTCCCGATTTGCTCGAAAAGATCCTTTCACACGTCTCTGATCCCCGCGGTTTTCTTTCCTCTTTGCAAGTTAATCGAGAATGGTCCCAAATAGGTAAACGTCTCGTAGAAGCAAAGAAAGAAGAATTCCTTCGAGAACGCGAACATGTTGATAAGAACGGTTTTATTCATACTGTTAAGACGTTTCCGAATGGAGTTCGACATGGCCAAGAAGTCATTACTGATGAAGAGGGAAACCTTGTAGCGGAACGAACTTGGATTAAGAATGTACTTCATGGGCTTGAGAAGCGTTATCTAGAGGATGAGCTCTATAAAGAGATTCCTTGGGAACACGGTAAACGTCATGGCATTCAAAAGAAGTATCTTAATGGAAAAGTAGAAGTAATCACATACTGGAAGAACGGCGTTCGTACTCGTCGAGACAAGCTCGATGCTAATGGAACGGTGGTTGTAACCGATAACTTCAGTAGTCCACTAACTTTCGTAAGGAGTCATCTCAACGGTAACCTTCAGATGATTCGCGATGGAGTATATATTAAGAATAGAAAACATGGTTTTTATACGGAGAAAGGAAAACAGGTTCTTTACTTACATGGTGTGCGCCAACATTGGTATGATCCGGATCTATGGAGTTATATCTTGGCTGTATTCCTTATTTTACTTTATATAATTTATCTTTGTGTTCGTAGACGGTCCATCTGGCCAGTTTGCAATACAACCGGTCTTATGATTCTCTCTGTGGCGTCGGTTCTAATCATCATCCCTTTCTTTACCGCTTTTTATCGGGGGTCCCGACTTCTATTTACAAAGAGTTCCTAACCCGGGACATAACGTCGATACATATTACTACAGCAGCAACAGGCCACTCCGGCGATAATAATAAAAACCCCAGCGCAACCGAGAAGAATTAGTGCGATGACAGTATTAGAGATGCCGGCTGGTGGCATCGGACCTACGGTGTAAGTTACATTCGCATAGAGACGTCGAGTGTTAGCAAAGTCGATCGTGCAAAGCCCTGTATCGACCGAAGCCGCAAATGTTGTTGTAAGAACTCCATCTAAGAACCCTTGCTGGTAACTACCATTCTGTTCTACGGAAATAGTTACGGGAACATCACAGGCGAACAAGAGAGCTTGACCCGAGACTGGAACTGTGTAGTTGATACTAACATAAGTATAGGGTAGAACCAGAATGGAATCGGCGGCCGCAATTGTAACCCATAACAGGAAGAAAAGGGCCTTCATGATAGTTAAGCATTATTCACAATATAGGGTTGTGAATAACGGTCAGTTAGCGACTATTTTAGATTGGAACAGTGATTCCAATAAGCCTCTTCCCCGGCTTGGATGCGAGGATTATTATAGCGGTGACAGAGACCAAGGTAATCGAGATGAATATACTTGCTAACATTTTCGGGTTCTGGCGTGGGGACTGCTTTGGTGGTAGCATAAATACGAAAATGGGGTTCATGTTGTTGAAAAAACTTCTCTAAGCGGCAAGTAAGTTTCTCCAGTCGTCGAAAGGTCTCCTCTTTATAGAAGACATTAACGAGGAGCGGTTGCTCGGTGTAGTATTCATGCTGGACCTGAATACGATAGAATTTCCTGCCAGCAAGCCAAGGTTCCCGACCACAGAGAATTTCTCCAGCCGCCGGATAGGAGAGGATCTGTCCCATAAGGTAATGATACTGCTCCGAATCCATTTCCTTTCGATAGGTCGCCACTAATTCCCTTACGATCTCATTATGCTGTTGAGTAATAATAACTCCCTGATCAACAAAGTAGAAACGTAAACGATGTTTACGTACTTGTTTGTTATAATCAGCAAGAAACCAAAGGATACTCCGAAAGGTCGTTTCTTCGAGATAATCAGACCATTGTAAGAGGAAGGCCTCACGAAGCCCGTATATAACAAGAAGGCAATTCAGCCACACCGTAAAGGCTGAATTGTAATAGATGCGATTTCCGGTATAATGACCGAGATTCAAGAGACGATAACGGAGAACCTGAAGTGCCTTCATTTAAGTTAATGAAATTTATATTAGATCTATCGGCGTTCAATCATAGCCAATCCGAATTCTTTCCAGACATGCAAATAAGGTTCTCTTCTAGCTTCCGGATGAACACATCTCTCTGACATAAGATCGATAAGTTCACCCGGTAGTTTCTGGGTTTTATAAGAAAGTAGTTCTCGTAAAGCCTTGTAAATAAATTCCTCGAGCATACAACGAGTAGCAATGGCCCTATATCGACAATGAAAGCTAAAATCAAAAGAACCGCCAATGCGAAGAATAACTTCATGTTCAATAGGATCGTAAATTAAATTGTATCCATCCTTATTATAAAGAGGTTTCTCGAAAATACTGTGATTAATTGTAGTTCGATAGAGGGATTTTAAATCCCGGACATAAGTCTTAATATTGCGTTGATTCTTAAAGATGGAAACCAAAGCTTTTATATCAGTACGAAGAACCCTTTGATCTCGGGAGGCGGCCATGCCGCCCTGAACAGCTGCCTTCTTTGTTGCGAACCTCTCTCCGAATACAATGCTATTCGCACTGTCGTTCTTATAAATAAAATAGCAGCGATATCGTATTTTTACATAATCTTCATCTATAAGATGTTTAAAATCAGAGCGAAGGCGCATAAGATCCTTATTTTCGACATCATAGAAGATTCGAGACTAACTTTCATCTGGGAAATGGTCTTCCCAGATGAAAGTATTAAGAACTAGACGCTCATTTCCGAAGAGCGCTATAATTTTCAAGAAACCAACTTACGGTCTCACGAAGACCATTTTCTAGTTCTCTAAATGTTAGTTGTGGATACAATTCCCGTAATTTCTCGTTAGAAGCCGTTTTCTTATATTGGCCATCTTCCTCGCTTTTTCCGGTAAACTCCACTTGTTCTTTATAGTTCAAGAAACGAGCAATGGAAGTCGCTACTTCGCCGATGGAATATTCTTTCTCTGGAGCGATGATTAAAGGAGTTTCTTCATTGTAGTTCTCTAAAGTCCACATAAGAAGGAGAGCGAAATCATCGCAATGAAGGAATTGGCGCAAGGGAGCTCCGGTTCCCTTTACCGCAAACGGTTTCTTCATTTCTCGACATAAGTAGCAACGATGAATAAGAGCCGGAATAACATGTGCATCTTCTAAATGAAAGTTATCATAAGGTCCATAGAGATTAGTTGGAATAACACAGACGAAATTATCGCCATATTGCCGTCGGTAAGCTCGCGATTGTACTTCTAATAGACGTTTAGCATAGGCGTAACCTTCATTGGAAGGATGTGGCGGTCCTGCATGTAACATAGTTTCATCAATGGGATAAGTAGTAGCATTAGGAAAGATACAGGTAGAAAGACAAGAAACGACTTTAACTACTTTGTATTCATGACAGCATCTTAAAACATTGGAATTAATGGCTATATTGTCTTCCAGCATCCCTACTTTCTGTGTGAGATTTTTGAAGAGCCCACCTACATTAGCGGCTAGATGAATTACATAAGTTGGCCGATGTAATTGGAAATAAGTGTGTATTGAGGCGAGATCGGTACAATCGAGCTCAGCCCGAGTCGGAAAGAGAAATTTATAGCATTTGTAAGCTTTTTGGAGACGTTGAAGAGCTTTTCCGACAAGACCACTTCCACCGGTTACGAGCACAGTCGCCATTTACCTTTAGGAAGGAACCTTATTAAGGCAATAACTCTTTTCAAACAATAGAGGGTTTGAAAAGAGGGTCATGTAGCTATAATTTCATAAGGCTCTCTTAAAATGTCCTATGAAACGAGTTTCACTATTGATCCAAGTCCTTCTGTGGAGTTTTCGGCAATTCCCGTAAAGGCTGCTACGCCTTCCATCTCATCTGTCTCCAAGAGTAACCCTCTCCTGACAATGAAATCTAATATTGGAGCTCGCATTAGCAGTCATCGTTTCACGGCTCCTGCAACTGCAACCAACTATAGTCTGAGTTTTCGAACTGATATTAGCACTACGGGACCTATTACTACTTTCGAAGAAGATACAATTCCGTTCGATCACAGTGTTTATGGCTTCGCCGGTTTTGCTCCTGTCTTCGAATTATTACTTGTAACCGAAGATACTTACATTGCGATTATTAGCTATTGTAAGAATTGCAAGAAGAAGACAGAAACTTTTACTCCTATTGCTACTTCAGATGGCTATCGAGTTGTGTTTACACTTCCTTGTAGTAGTCGAGATCAGGTACGTATTATCTTACGACCCGTGCAGTAAAAGTTCAACTAATTATTTGTATCCACAAGTAGATACAAATAAGAGTATGTTTACAGCTGATCGAAAAGACCGACATCACGAACAGCTACTTCGCGCCATTTCAGGAAATCAGCATGGTAGAGAGCCCCAGTACTATAAAGATACTCTACGAAAATAGGGAAGACGTGTGCAAACAGATAACGCTTAGTATCCTTAGGAAGTCCCTTATCAGTCTTGTTGATAACTTCGATTAGGAAAGCGGCGATCTTCTCTTTCTTGAGATCAGCATCGATGGCTAGCTTGCCCTGATAGTTACAGGCGCGCTCCACTACTTCCTCGATATACTTTACTACCTTGCGGAAATCGACCTTCCGAATATATTCGAGATCGGTCGACGTTAGTGAGTAATCCTTATCGAAGTAATGCAGGCGACCCTCCTTACGCCCGTGCTTAACCCAATGCTTCTTCAGTGTTTCATCGTCTAGGGCCGCTAGATCTAAGTTAAGTTGGCGGTAACCGGCCACATCAAAACCTAACAAAGCCTCATTAATATCAGTCTGAGACTTAATACGTTTCTCGAGAGTGCCATAAGTGCGGTTATGCACTTCCAGTTCCTCGTCGGTCATATGCTTGAGATCATCGTTATACTCGCGATAAATTCCAAGATCGAACTCCATTTTAGAACTGAGGGTAAATTTTATCGCTACAGAGTTGTCCTCTATCTAAACATGGATTGTTTGAAGAAATTCCCGCTATTAAAGAAATTACGAATTACAATAAAATGTATCTAGACTTTAACTGGCGGCAATATCAACACGATCATCCGCGAACTCACGGTCAGTCTCCTGAAGATACAACTACTGTATGGCTTCAGGAAGGCGGCGATCCCTCTTATCTTCTCGCTCAGGATCGTAACCGTGAATATATAAGGGAACCGCTTACTACGATCTCACTGCCACAATTAGATCAATATGCCAATGTAACTCAATGTGAACTTCTTAAAGGAGTTCCCACTGGTAAGACCTTAATTCCGCTTCCCCGTCCTCATGATCACTTCTATTCTTCGAAGGAAGAAGAGAGCTTTAATGTGGGTTACTATCTTATGATGAATCCAGATGTGAAGGTAACAAGAGCTTCGGAAGCTTATCAGCATTGGCTGCAATATGGTCGTAAAGAGAAACGCAAAACGGCTCCGAAACCAGAATTAGAACCTTATTGGTTTGATAGCAGTGGTTCGCGAAGTTGGGAAGCTTATGTTAGTGGCGATCTTATCTGGTCAACAGTAACAACTATCATTCAATACAAACGTAAATACGGACTTAAACGCCTGCCTCGCGATCTTACCCTAGCCCAATTAGAAGAGTTACTTAGATGGGTCTCTCTCTTTGGCTATAAAATCCATAAATATCGTATGGATGAAAGTCATTTCACACTCATGCTAGACTTCAACCAAATAGGAGGAACTTACTTTTATTCAAAGTCGCTATGGAGTCACTTCACGCGCTATCCCATCCTGCGAATTGTGAGCTTCTGGTCACGCTTCTATTTGGTGATTCTCCGAGGAGTCGTAAGACCTATAATCTACGATAACGAGAGTCTTCTTGCTTTCCTGCGAAAACTTCAACCCTCTTGCTGTTTTACCAATCATCATCTAGGCTGGGATCCTAAGATAATAGAGAATCTCATCTCAATGATTCCGACTTCTCTTACTATTCTTCATGATTACGAATGGTTCAAGGAACCAAGTTTATTGCAAAAGCACACTTATATCATTGCACAAACGAAGAGTATCGCCGAAGTCTATCTTCAGGAACAGCCACAGTTACGAAAGCAACTTCTTTTAATTCCACATCCGGATTATCGCGAAACAGAAGATAGTTGTTTCCGCACTCAGTCGGGAAGAATTACTCTTATTGGAGCTATTAGTCCCAAGAAAGGTTCCCAGGAAGTTAAAATCGCTTTGGAAGCTGGCATCGAATTACTAATTCTGGGTTCGCTAGATAGTCACGATTTCGATTACCAACTTTACATCGAGAAAGGTTCCTTAATTATCCAAGGCTATAATAGCATTGCCGAATTTAACCAGCTACTGAAGGTATACCAACCTCGAGCTTTCTGGTTCCACAATAACTTAAAACATACGATGGAAACTTGGCTTTATACATTAACACTGGCACTATTGAGTGGACTCCCTATCATTGCTAATGATATTCCGGTTATTCGAGAACGGGCTCCCGACGCTATCTTTTATTCGGATCCTTTCAATCCGAGTTTTTTTAGGGAACTTGTAACTTCGATACCTCAAGTAACTAACATTAAGTTAATTAAGGATGTAATTTGGTATCCTCGATTTTATTATAAACTCTTTAACTTCGACTCTGATCTTTACCTTTTGCGAAATCTTAATAGTATCCCTGTTACTATGCCGACTGCTCAACAACTTCAGACCTATCTGGAGAGTCAGGATTACATTCCTTCTATTATCGAATTCGAAGCCAGTAGTTATCAAAAGACTTACGGCGATCTCTATCGATATAAGAGCGATGAAGAATTATACCAACATTGGCTACAATACGGTTCCAAGGAAGGACGCTTGCCTAACTCCTATCGAGGACTTCATCGAGATCCAAGTGCTCCGCATGCTATTATTAGCATTTATAAGACATTAGCAGCTAATAAAGGACGATTACTTCATAAGCATGAGAAGCAGCGAAATGCCGCTCTCGTCTTCTTTGAGACTCGGAAGAGCCATCTCTTCGAACCTATTACACGACTTATGTTAAAGAGGGCTCGAGGTCGTGCTAATCTTTATGTCTTTTGTACTCCGGAGAATGTGGAGTTCTTTCGGACAGCCTTACCCGATGTAGAAGCTAAATACATTGTTATGAAAGATCTCCCTTCACAGCTCAATATGAACCAATATAGCCATCTCTTAAAAGAGGCTTCTTTTTGGAATGAGATCACCGAGGAACACCTTATCACCTATCAGACCGATTCTTTCCCATTGCGAGATATTCCTTGGGAGGTTCTATTACGGCAGAGTTACGGATTCCTAGGAGCCTGGCATTACAAAAGTAAATATGGCCATTTCGATATTAATACTCCGAAGGGTATTGGTATGAATGGTGGCTTCTCCTATCGTCGTCGTTCACTTCTATTACGATGCATCAAGGAAATTACCGATGAGATGATTAATAACTATCGCAAAGAACAGGGGTTTCATACTTATAATGGTGAGATCCCAGAGGATTGCTACTATTATCATGCCATGGAAATGCTCGGATTGCCTTTGCCTACTGCTACTTTGTGCGATACACTCTTCATTCAAGACAAAGAGGTTACCTCGTTAGGACGCCTTACCTTTGGTTATCATGGTATTTTCTATGGTAATATTAAGATGAGCGACTTCGCTCGATTGCTCTTGGCATCTAAGTGCCTAACTATTCCGTAACAACTGTAACATGTTCACTCTCATAAGATGGAGCTTCAGTTGGATATTGGCGATGATAGGGTGGCAGCGGAGCGGGAGGAATTGGATTATTCATAATAAGGTAGGGACTAAGAAAAGATTTTTCATTTGGTTGATAATATTGAGAATTAGTACTATTAGAAAGTTCGATCTTGTCGTATTCATCACACATCTGTTCGTATTCCTTCTCTAATATCTCTAATTTGGGAATGGCTTCCGGAAGCAAGGCTCGAAGCCGATCTAGTTTTCGCTCTAATCGTCGCAGTGAGATAGCTGCAATACCATTGTTAAAGGCCCTATCCCGAAGATGAAAGAGCGAGAGAAATAGTACCGAAAGAATCAGTGAACTTCCACCTGCTACTTGAACACCTATTCGCCCCGGAAAATCAGAGACTAACATAGATGTCACCACGGTAATAGCAGAAACTACTTCTACTACCGAGAGAATATTACTCGCCCAATTCTGCCGTGAAGCATGACGTTCTTTGACTCCCCGATAATTTATAACGTTATCGGCTAACTTATTCAGACGTATCTTCAGAGACTCCATTTAAATAAGGTTGCTTTAATGTTTAATGGTCATTAAACATTAAAGAAGCGAATTTACACCGCAGAAGCTGGAAGATGCGAAGCCTTGCGCTTAAGGTAAGCCGCCAGACCTAGACCAGTAATACTCAGAGCAGCCAGAGCTGAGAGGGGCGTGAAACAAGCCGCTACTAGCTGTGTATCTAAGTTTAAATAGGGTACACATTCCATGGCTGCCACGGTCGTATTAGTAGCGGCCGTAGTAAAGATGTTGGCTACGGTACCATCGGCACAGAGACTACTCATATAGCCCGGAGAAATGCTAGCCAGAGTAGTACAAAGCTGCGTGCTGTTAATACTACGAACAGCATGACCCAGACCAAAAGCGGAAAGCATGCCTAGAGCCGCGGATCCATAGTTCATAACTTTCCCAATAACTTTCTTGCGATATACCATTTTTGAGGAGGTAGATATTTTTATATAAGAGCCCTGATATTTCAAACAGGGGCTTGTTTGAAATATCATCCTCCTAACCCCTTTAAATATGTTCTCCTTATATTCAAACATGTCTTATCGCGTAGCCTTGATAACTGGCATTACGGGTCAAGATGGTTCCTATTTGTGTGAATTTCTATTAGAGAAAGATTATTATGTGTACGGGTTAATTCGTCGGGCTTCCGACTTTAACACGCGTCGTATCGATCATCTCTACGGGAATCCTCGCTTAAAATTAGAATATGGCGATCTCGGAGACAGTGGTAACTTGCTTTCTATTCTCGGTCGTATTAAAGCCAAACACCCTCAGATGGATCGACTGGAAGTTTATAATCTTGCCGCTATGAGCCATGTTAAGGTTTCCTTCGAGATGCCCGAATATACAGCTAATATCGATGCTGTCGGTACTTTGCGTCTTCTAGAAGCTATTAGGGCTTCTGATTTGGAAACTATAACTCGTTTTTATCAGGCTTCTACCAGCGAACTCTTCGGCCAAGTAGCTGAAATTCCCCAGAGCGAGAAAACGCCTTTTCATCCGCGCTCTCCATACGGCGTAGCTAAGCTCTATGCTCATTGGATTGTTAAGAATTATCGCGAAAGTTATGGCATGTTCGCTTGTTCCGGTATTCTTTTTAATCATGAATCTGTGATAGCTAGTAGTCCTGTCTTATATAAAGTTCCCGGTACCGATCTAATAGATATCCGTCCGATCGAAGAGTTAGTTATACATGTATGCGATATTGGGTTTAATAGGGAATTACATAGTTATCAACAAGGGGTGCCCAGTCGCGATGTTTTCATTTGGGATGGAAAGTGGGTTAAAGTAACATGTGCTTCGGGTTATCCCAACTCTAATAAGAAACCCAAGTATATAATTAGTGAAAATGCGGCTTATTGTACTACAGAAGAACATCCTATTATCATGGGAGATAAGAGCGAAAAAGAAACTAAAGCCATTGTTATTGGCGATAAAGTTAACTTAGTTCCTTATCCTGAGCCCGAAACATACTCTGATCTTTCGGAGAAAGAGGCCATTTTGTTAGGATTAATAGTCGGAGATGGTTATACTTTCGAAGGGAATGATCATGCGCTACCGAACTTTACCGAATGGCTTAGATCTTTTAACTTCTACAATGATGATAAGACCAAACGTATTCCGATCCAAATCCTTAATGCTTCAGAGGAAATACAATTAGCTTTCCTCCGTGGTTATAATGCGTGTAGCCATTGTTTTGAAAACTTCACAACTACTTCGGCAACATTAGCAGCAGGGTTAACCTATCTTATCTCCCGTACGACTAAACAGAGATATGCTATTAATATCGAAGAAGATTTTGGAGTCTTTTCTATTGATCTCCGGAATAATGGTTCTATAGAGAAGACATCGGAACCCATGATAACCCAAATCGAATCTAATGTAGTCAAGAATATAATTACAATCGAAGATTATCAGGGATATTTTTACGATCTTGAGACAGAGAGTGGAACTTTCCATACAGGTGTTGGACAAGGTCATGTTCACAATAGTCCTCGGCGAGGACCTACTTTTGTTACTCGAAAAGTTACCATGGCTCTAGGAAATATCCTTAGGGGGAAGCAAGAACGTCTTGTGCTAGGTAATCTTGATGCTAAACGTGATTGGGGTCATGCCAAAGATTATATTCGAGCTATGTGGATGATGTTACAAGGGGAGCAACCTGAAGATTATGTTGTTTCAAGCAATGAAACACATACTGTAAGAGAGTTTATCGAACGTGTTTTCGCTCTCAAAGGCTTCCAAATTCATTGGAAAGGTTCTGGCATCGATGAAATCGGATATGATGCGATTAGCGGAAGGGAACTCATCTTTATATCACCAGAATACTTCCGACCAGCGGAAGTAGATCTCCTCCACGGCGATTCTACTAAGATTCGTGAGAAATTAGGTTGGAGACCACAATATAGCTTCCAGGATCTCATTGAAGAAATGGTAGCGGCTGACTGTGAATAGGGGATACTAATTAGAAAAGATTTCGTTTAATAAGTTAAACGAAATCCAATTAAAGTGCGGCGATGATCTCTTCAATGAGGTCTCTATGATCCTCATAATCTGGAAGATGAAAGTCGCTGTAATGACCAGCTTTAATTCCTTGAATATAAGCTGGGAGATGAGTTTTAATATAACCAATGAAAGAACGATCTAATCGTTGAAAACCTTGTTCTTTATCATTGAGAATAATAGGATCATGAAGCTGCAAACACTGTCGTAATATAATCTGGTCTTTATACCAAGAAGTACTTCCCTTGACATCATCATAACCTTCATGAGCTTCTAATAATCTTTTATGAACATCGTGTTCCCTACGAACTCCGAAAACAGCAGCCCAAACTTCAGCCGTAGCTAGATTATAACAAATAGCGTATTGTTCGGGTCCGCATACATCGCGATAAACGAGGAATTTCTCCTCGGAATAGGCATCGATGTTCTTAATGTAATAAGAACGATTCAGAGGAATCATGTCGATATCGGAGATAAGAATAGAACCTTTAACCTCAGTGAGAAGAGCTGGGTAGAGCAAACGGATAAACTGGGCCGTAAAGGCAGTGCTAATTCCGGCGATGGGCGCGAAAAGACGTAGATGCGAACGCAGCGAAGCCAATTCAGCGGGAATTTCATCTCCAATTATAACTACAATAACATCTATTTCAGGGAAAAGCTTCTTCCAAGCTCGAATAAAGGGCGAAACAAAGCGTAAGTACCTAGGATTGAGATTACAAGCACTTAAAACTGCCCCGAGCTGATGCATGTCGACTTTAAATAGACCTGTTTCTATTTAAAATGGTTCTTAATTATGTAATTTGTAGCTATGCAGGGATGTATCCTCGCCGTTATCAGCGTGATCCACTACAGCAATATCAATACTATCTTAGGTATCATCTAATGTTATTGGATAGTCTTGATTGCTCTATTGACATAATTACGATTATGCGACCTCAAGTAGATCCGGAACATACTGAGATTACGGCTTATTATGATTTCGACACGTTGCCACTCCGCCACATTCGTGATAAGATTCGAATTATCGACTGTGAAAACTTAGGCCTGAGCTACGGCCAATTTCTCTATTGTTTAGAACAAGATCGCCAACAAGGCTGCCTCTCTGATTATTATATCTTTACTGAGGATGACTATATTCCGAGCCAACACCATTTCGATCGCATACTTATAGCTAATTATCAACCTATGACCTTTTTATGTCTAGGTGTAAATAAGAAGCCCGATGGCCAGTTCCATCTAGGATCACATAACGATTCTGAATTCGTGGTACCTGATTTCTCTATTGGGATCATCGATCGGCAAACGGTGGAATATTGGTATAAGAAGCTACCTTGGAATGTAATGTATCACAGTTTTATGATGCAAAAGGAGCAATTCACTCTCCATCAGGTGCTCTTTGGTTATTTCCTTCATGTAGTAAATCTCCAAGTTAAAGATACCAATGCCTATCTATCTGTTTTCTATGAAGTTAATTGCAAGGTTTATCTAATTAACTTTAATCGCAATTATCGACATATTACTCGAACTCGCGATCCTCGTGAGATCTTTCGAATGCCACTCTTCTTGCCTCTCGATATCCTACCTCCTAATGATTACCGAGAAGATGTAAAAATAATAGGGGAGTATCTGGGAGTTGAAAAGAAAGCATTCGATAAAATGTATGAATACCTCTGCGCCGTAAAGAAAGGAGCAATGAAGTTTCTAAATTAAAAGAAGCAACTCATAATTCCTTATCTACAGATAAGGAATTATTAGAGATGTGTTTTACCATCCTTGTCGAATGGTATCCACGATATATTGGAGTTCCTCAGAACTTAACCACCAACCACAAGGAATACAAATAAGCTCCTTTTCGAATTCATCCAGGTTGGGAAGATCGCATTTAAACTCAGAAACGCAAGAGTTAATATCATTACGATTATGAACCTGGCTAGTGGCAATGCCCGCTTCTTTCATCTTCTCGATAAAATCGGCTTTTCGGGTAACTCGAAGGGTGAAAAGCCAACAGGCCGATTCGCGATCTTGTTTGTTTTCTAGTAAACTCACACCGGGGACACCCGAAAGCTCCCTTCGCAGGAAAGCACAATGAGCTCGATTCTTAGCTAATAATTCCGGGATATGGGGTAAATTAGCCAATCCAATAGTGGCATTAATATCATTCATATGAAACTTATAACCGGCTTCAACGATATCGTTTTCAAGACGGAAATCCTTGCGATTGTAGTTACGTTTATCGCGGTCGATGCCAAACCAACGAAGCAACTTAGCCCGTTCATACAGATCCTTGTTAGGCAGTGTAATAATGCCACCATCGCCGGTAGTAAGATGTTTAATAGCTTGTAAGCTGAAAACGCAGATATTACCATGAGATCCTAGCTTCTGTCCCTTATAGGTGGCACCGAAAGCATGGGCACAATCTTCGACGATTCGGAAGCGATAACCGTATTTACGGTGATGTTCTTCTTGTAATTCTTTCAGTCTATCTAAATCGACTGGATAACCACCCCAATGAACAATATAAACAACCTTAGTATAAGCGTTTAGCTTCTTGCGAAGGTCCTCCAGGGAAATATTAGCGGTTGTTGGATCAACATCCAACCAACCAATCTTAACGTCATGAGCTAGAATCGACGCCGTAGTGGCAAAGCAAGTTAGAGCCGGTGTTAGTACTACATCTGTCTTTTTATCGAAGCCGGGCCATTCTTCACCATCAGCTTCCATTAAGAGACGCAAAGCAAGAGTGAGCCCCGAAGTAGCCGAGTTCAACATCAGCAGATATTCGGTTTCCAGGAAAGTGCTTAGTTGTTGTTCCAGTTCTTCCACTTTGGGTCCCTGGGTAATAAACCCTGAATGGATGACGGGAGCCAACTTCTCCATTACATCTGAACTCATAAAAACTTTAAAGAGACTTAACGGTTGCGTAGCCATTTTAATAGATGCTTGCTTGCTTTTAAGAACTAGCTTTATCTTAGTAAATGGATCTAATCACCAGTAAAGAATACTCTTCTCTGACCGATAATATTCGTATTTATTTTTGAGAAATTGGGTTACATTGGATAAAGAGAAGAAATACCTCGTTTTCATACATAACGTTGTGAATGACATTATGGAATTTCCGGATAATGTTATTGTTATTGAACTTCGCAGTATCGATACCGCGAAAGATGGAGAATGCTGTGAGATTCTTCTCAAACAGGGCTTTACCTTAGATCGTAAGTTCTGTACCAATGAAATCTGGTATAATAAAAACTATAACAGATAACCACTCCTTTATAAGGAAGGTGAGAAAATCAGTGGTTATAATCTCAATGATTTCGGACGTTTTCCCTATGTCGAACGAGGATTTATTCCTGAG
>ENA-UOVV01001308-UOVV01001308.1-compost-metagenome-genome-assembly--contig:-NODE-1308-length-19514-cov-12.319287_pt1 | contig 19514 bp, 40 predicted proteins | sample MGYA00238155_ERZ761577 | MGnify/ENA primary metagenome ERZ761577 (study PRJEB28898, sample SAMN06268775) | compost metagenome | isolation source: Emeryville, CA | place: USA:Emeryville, CA | collected...
TGTCGCACTGCATCCGGATCTCGACCGGCGAGGGAAAGAACGTGTGGCCGAGCGCACCGCGGATAATCGCCTTCGCAGCCTCGACCAGACTGAACCGTGTCACACCCTCCAGGGCGAGGTAGTAAGCGGCACGATCAAGCATGTCGTCACCGACGAGCCGGGATGGCAAACTGGATAAGCTCGCCAATGCTTCCGCCATTTCCTGACGTGTTGCTGGCGTCCAGATGTCCTGCTGAATATCCATCATTCATTCTCCGTGCATCTTCGCGGAAGAGATCGCCTACCCGCTGCGGGGCTGGCTGCTGTGTTTGGCGCTGCTGTTGCGGCCGAGGCGCATTGCGCACCCATGATGGGTCGAAGCCTTGCCAGCACCGCTCGATCATCATTTCGGCTGCTTGGTTCGCGTCACCCCACTCGGCAAACCGCTTGGCAAGCAGCTTCGCGGCGAAGGGGGTAAGCTTCTTCTTGATGGTAACGGCCCGGTGCTCGATCACCGCGAGGGCATGTTCCTCGTCGAGGCCGCCGGCCATCAGGTTCTTGAGGATCTCATTCATGCAGCTCTCCGGCTGATAGAAGGTACGATTTTCTCGACATGCTGAATGCGCTGGCCGATCCATCGCATCACGTTTACTGCCATGCTGTTGCCAAGCGCCTTGTAACGAGGCCCGTCTGCGGTCGGCTTGCCGTTTGGCTTGATGTCGGTGAAGTGGTCAGGGAACCCCTGTAGGCGCTCGCACTCGACGGGGGTTAGGCGGCGGACGGCCCAGCCTTGAAGCAAAGAGGGCGTTCTGTTTGACCCGCTATCTGCTGCCGACAGAGTGGGGCTTACATGCTCATCAAAGCCGATCCCGCCAGCGTCTGCACCCTGCCCGCCTTTGAATGCCCCGATAGCTACTGGAAGCATATACCCTGCTGCGACATGGTCGGCGCTGTTGGACCACCCGCCGCTCTGATTGCAGGATTTCATAGTTCCGGCGACATCTGCGGGGATGATAGGCGTCCCGCGCCCTGTCCCTTCCTCGCTGGCATCAAAGCCTTCACCCCGCAGGGAATGAGCGACGAGATTGTCATCGTCCTCTTGCCTGCGCCCCGCGTACCCGCCCTTGCCTTGGCTCTCCGCGCCGCGTGTCAGCGTGGCTGCTACGTCGCGGGTGGCGACCATGGTCTCAGTCTCGTAATCCTGCCGCCCCATGCCCCCAGCATTCAGGCAGTGAGCAACATCGCCGGTTGAGGTAATCAGTCCGCCGTCGAGGTCGAAATCGGTTCCGAGGCCACCGCCTCCAGTGCTGCGGCTAGGGATGGTGGGAGCGATTTTCCCCGCTTGTCGGCTCGGCGCAGGATGCCCGTGCATGCCTTCGCGCTCAAAAAGTACCGCCGCGGCACGTCGCCAATCTCCAAGATATCCGACAACGAACACACGCCGTCGTCGTTGGGGAACTGCTCGGGCAAAGCCGTCCACTCGGACATACTGAGCGTCAAGCACTCGCCAGGCCGCATGATACCCGCATTCTTCCAGCCCTCGGATAAAGGTTCCAAAGTCCCTTCCCTTGTTGGAGGACAGGACGCCGGGGACGTTCTCCCAGACCAGCCAGCGGGGCTGATAGCGTCGAGCGATCGCAAGATAGGTGAGCATGAGGTTGCCGCGTGGGTCATCAAGTCCTTTGCGAAGTCCCGCGACACTGAACGATTGGCAGGGGGTTCCGCCAACGAGAAGATCGACATCTGCATCGGGCCACTCCTGAAACTTGGTCATGTCTCCCCAGTTGGGGACGTTGGGATAATGGTGGGCAAGGACTTTCGACGGGAACTTCTCGATCTCTGAGAACGCGACCGGCTCCCAATCCAGCGGGTGCCAAGCCATCGTTGCGGCCTCGATGCCGGAGCAGACAGACAGATATCTCACGACTTCACGACCTCCACTTCGATGCCGAGGTATGCGCGCATCAGATTGCGTTTGATCTTGAAAACAGGCGTCTCGACGCCCTTGACATCGACCACGCGAAAGCGACCCTCGGCGTGATCCCAAAAGGCGAAGTCGGCGCGATACGTGGTGATAAGCTCGCCCTTCGGGCCGAGGATCTTGAACGCTCGCTGGCGTTCGATGCCGCCGACGAGGCCGGACTTTTCCAGCAACAGAAGCTGCTCGCCGTAGACCATCTCGGCATGGCTGTCGTAGGTGCGGTCGCCTACGGTCACACGCTTGGCGTTGTACTTGTTCTTGCGCTTTGGCTTCGCCGCTTGAGCGCGGTATTCTGCTGCTGACATTGGTGTCATGATGCCTCCGCGAAGAGCTCGCCTTGTCGCGCGTCCTTACGATCGAGCATGCGTAGGACCGTTTCACCCTCGTGCGCTCGGTCCCAGAAGAACCAGGCATTGAGCATCGGTGGAGCGCCCTGACCGGTGAAGTCGATCTTCCACCGCATGAGGTAGACCCTGGCCGGGGGATACTTGGCCCAGAAAGGCGCCAGCCCTCCTGCCCCCGGCCAAGACCAGTTGAGCAGCAACGCCATGTAATCGACCTTGAGGGTATCGAGCGCATGGAAGAGCCATCGAGCACGACCATTGCCCCATCCGCATTCCTGAAAAGGTGGGTTGGTCACGATTGCTGCAGCCGGGGCCGCCGGGAAGTCATAGAAGGACCGGATATCAGCTTCGCATCCCCGGTCGATCAGGTCAGAAGCCCTGACGGTAAGGCCGAGCGCTTCCATCTCCCTGACCATTGCGCCGTCGCCGGCTGCTGGCTCCCAGATGGTGCCGAAGTCGCGAAGGCGGCCTATCTCTGCATGAAGAAACGCTCGCGTCGGTTCTGGCGGAGTCGGGTAAAAGTCATCCTTTTCGCGCGTCAGGGACTCGCTTTCGACGACCTCCCCATCGATCAAAAGACGGACAGGCTTCGGTTTGTTGCCGGTGGCCCTGAAGAGGCCGCGAGCAGAAGGTGCAGATTTCGTTTCGGCCTCATTCATTTCGTCGCGTTCTCCCCTTCCGGGCTACCCACTTGAGACGCAGGCATTCCCACCCCTCCAAAATCAGGGCTTTCAGTAACCGCATGTGATGCCTCTAGAATTAGTCGCTGATGCCGATACTCAGCGGCAGCAGCCTCATGCCTTTCGCAAGCCTGCTCGTAGGCTGTACGGAGGCGGCGGTACGCTTCACCGGACACATCGTTCATCGTCTGCCAGCGATCCCAAATCCGCTTGGCATACGAGCGATCGATCCCTGCTACTCTTGCCGCGCGATCTCGTGCCGCGCCGAGTGTGTCGCCATGCCCGCGATGAAGCTGGCGTGACAGTTCATTCAGATAGAAATGGGCCTCCGCCACTGCGTTACTCATTGCGAACCCGCCATGTTTTGTGTCGATTTCGACACTTCTTCTGTCGGACTTGAACATGCTCTCTCTCCTACGTTTGGGACGTAGCCGACCGAAGAGAGAGGTGACTGATGGAAGACCTGGGCGCTGCCGCTGCTAGACTTTTGCGGAGACTGGACGAGCGAAAGCGCCAGAAGGAAACGGCGGGCGGATACTTGGCTCAATCCGCTAGGTTGAACATGATGAGCCCCATAGCCCGCCCGCCTAGCTGCGGAAAATATGGGGGTGAAGAACGCGCTGGAACCGAAAGGCCCGCCACGCTCGGCAGCCTGAAACTTGTTAAGGGGGGGCGCTAGGGTGGGCCGGGAACGGGAGGGGAGGCCCACCCTAGCGAGACCTGCCGGGGAGGAGTTACGGCAGGAATTGGTGGTCATGGCAGAACACTCCACAGAACCGCTGCAACAGCGGCCCAAGAGGCGATCATGGCAGCGAAGAAAGGCCAGCAGCCAAACGGGCGAATGAGCGCGTGTTCGTGCCAGTCAATGAGATCGTCGTTGTCGATGGGAGGGAGGTTGCTCATGCTGCTGCCCTGCCCTTCTTCGGCTCGGGGCCGAAAACATCAGGGCGAAGAACATGGCGGCTAATGCCAGTCGCGCGCTCGACCTCGATAACCCGCTCCGGCGGGACACGCTTCCACTGTGAGATTGCCTGCGGCGTGATGTTGCCCAAGGCTCTCGCCAGCTTCGCTACGCCAACCGTGTCTTTGATGGTGCTAACAATCGTGTCCATGCACCATTGAAAGCATATCTTTCATTACGACGCAAGCATTTCTTTCGGTGCTTGAAAGCGATTCTTTCGACATAGTGAGCGCATGACAAAAGGCGACCGCATCCGGCAAGTCCGGGAGAAATTACAACTTACCCAAGCTGGGTTCGCGCTACTCCTAGGCTCGATCAGCCGGGGTGCTGTTGGCAACTGGGAGCGTGACCAGGGCATCAAAGAAGAGAATATCGAGCTCATCTCGGAGAAGACCGGCGTCTCTTATGAATGGCTCGCTACGGGTCGGGGGAGCATGGACCCCAACGAGCAGATGGTTAAGCCCGACGCGCAGCAAGCACAGGCCACGGTGCGGATACCCGACCTTAACATCTTCGGGGGCATGGGCGGCGGCGGGGCTCTTTCCATCACAGCCACAGATAATGGGGACATCACTAACCCAGATGATCTTCGCGGGTATTGGTCTTTCCCCGACTATGCTCTCAGAGCCTTCAAGTCGGTCAAAGGTATATACGCTTGGGAGGTTCGAGGAGACAGCATGCTCCCCACCCTGGCAGGCGGCGCGGTAGTTTTCGTAGATACGAGCCAGAACACTCTCCCGCCTGATGATATTTACGCTTGCGATTACGGAGATGGGCTCGTCGTCAAAAGGCTACGCCTGATACCCCGCACAGATAAGGTTCAGGTAATATCCGACAATGACAAATACCCCGCCGACGAATTGCTCCGCGATGAGGTGAACGTCTGGGGTCGGGTAGTTGGTTGGTTCCAATGGCGGAGCTAGCGCCCCGGCGCTCTATGATCGACATGTGAGGGGGATGGGGGAATGACAGATGAAGCTAAGCCGTCACTCAAAGAGATCGCATACGTGGGGGATGTCACGGCCAACGCGACATGTCCATTCTGCCAGAATATGAGATGGTCCTACGCGGTTAATGAAGATGGAACGCCTTGGCATTCTCTCGTCAGCTACGTTCGAGATGGCCGAGCTATTTCACTACCGGCAATTGTTTTGACCTGCGACCGGTGCGGGTTCGTAAGGCATCATGATTTGGCAATGGTGCGTTTGAGAAATGCGGAGGGTAGAAATGGCGGCTGAAACCCCCTATTCTACATACGAGCCGAATGTGGTTGACCACCCGCTCAGATATTCTGGGGGTCCGCCCGGAGGGAACGACATGGAAGCACGCGTTACAAAGCTGGAAGGTCAATTTGAAAAGCTCAACGATAAAGTTGATGAGCTGCGCATTGACGTCGCCGTTTTGAAAGAGCGGGTTAGCAATCTTCCCGGCAAAGGCTTCATCGTTACCGCAACGGTCGCCGCCCTGGCCTTCTTCAGTTCGGTCGTTCTATTTCAAGAACAAATTGCTAAGCTCATAAGCGGGTAACCACGTGATCGTTCGCCCCGCTCCGGCGGGGTTTTCATTTTTGGGCTACGCCGCAGGGTTTATTTCAAGCTTCGAGGAACGTAAGCCACCCTAGCGCCTTCAATGAGTGCGCGCACCTCCCGTGCCCTAGCGAGCCAATCATGCAAGCCCTCATATTCGTTGGACTGCTCCTACTGATGGTGGGGGTTCTCGGGGCAATGTTGCTCGTGTAAGCGGCGCAGCTGGGGAGTGATCACCAGCTACAGCTAGGGAGAGGTCATCCTCCCAAAGACAGCCTCTCCCTAACACCCCCTACTCCATGTCTTGCCATCGGCAGTAAAAGGGCTCGTCGCTGCATAAGCGCCTGCCTACCTTCTCCCAATGGATATGACATGCTCGAAGGTGTCCGTGCGCCTAGACTCCTCTCCAAGCGTAGGGAACCACCAAGAGGAGAACACTACCACCCCCTGAAAGAGATAGCACTGAATATCTGCAATGGTGCCCCTGTATGTATAATCTTCCTCTGTAGAGGTTTGGGCATAACTCCGGCCCTTTCCGCCTTGAAGGAGAAGGCCCGTAAGCCCCACTCTTCCAAGCCCCTGACTAGGGGAAGACCTGAAACAGGTCCGCGTACTCGGTCTGCCTTCCCCACCTTTCGGTGAGCCTAGATGTTGTCCCCATCTAGTCCGCTAGCTGATTTTCTCGGCTCAGCTACAAGCTCTGGCGGGCAAATGGTCAATTCACTGACACCAGAAACCTGCTTTCGACCGCGCGGGGTTGCCGCTTACCTTCAAGGCCGCTCGTCCTATGGGCCACGGTTCCGAGCGATTTGTATTCCTGACGGGTGACGGAGCCAGGCAGTCCGTTTGGGAAATTCATGCACCGGATGATCGGCGGACGGGACAATCGCCCCTGAAGACCGTCGCCTTGGCCTGGAATGCTAATCTCTTGCCGGGAACTTCCGAGCAGACACAAGATATTGCGCTTTCCTGACCCCGCGACCGGCTTTTTAGTTGTATCCGCTGCGGTATCGTAGTACCACAATGAATAGCTTCACCTTTGGTTTTTTTGCCAGTCGCGCCCCGGTCGGATCATCCCGCCGGGGTTTTTTCTTGCCGACGAGGAACCCGTCAGCCTTGCAAACATGGCAGCTTTCATTTGTGAAAGCAATTCTTTCTTTTCACTTGCTCCGTCGTGAAAGATATGCTTTCATATTTTTATCAACACGGCGCGAAGACGGCTCCGGCCTGATCCGCCGGGTGGGACCAAGCCTTACCAGGCACGGAGGCCGCCATGTGAAAAGCAGCGGATTAGCCCGCAGGACGAAAAGAGTTCCGGCACAGCCCGACCGGAACAACAGGTTCAAGGGCCGTAGCAGAACACGACACCAGTTTGAACGACCTGAGCATGTCGAAAAACGGCTCGCAGATTTACCCGACACGAAGACGGCTCCGGCCTGATCTGTCGAATGGGAGATGAAGCTGATGCAGTCCATGCAAATCACCGCGAAAGACCTGACCAGCGCGCTGCGCGGCGTCACCCGCGACCAGACCCTTGGCGATGTAGCTGAAGCCGCAGAGAACCAGCGCACCAGCATGCACTTCCTCTGGGTAGCGCAGACCTACTTCAGCATGTCCGACGATACGCCCACCTGGGAAGCAAAGATCGAAATCATCCGCCGCATCGACCGCGAGGAAAGCAAGCGCCGCTACGGCCATTGGTCCTTCGATGCCAACCGCCTCATCGCCATGAAGCAGATGCTCGTACGGATCGAGACATTCGAAGCCGCGAGGATGGCAGCGTGAGCGGCGAGAAGAAGACGCTGAAATTCCAGATGATGATGTCGCCCGCTGATGCGCGGCTTCTGGATGATTGGATGTTTGCAAACCGGCTCCGCTCGCGGGCTGAAGCGATCCGGCGGCTGGTGCGCCTCGGTATTGAGGCCGACAAGGCGGGCAATCCAGACGAGCATCGAGAGGAGACGCCCGAATGAGCCGGCCCGCCTTAAGCGACAAATCCCCGACCGTTCGGATGCAGCTTAAATGGCCGCATGGCCTGATGGATAGGGTCGAAGACTACCGGTACGCCAACCGCATCCCGTCCCTTTCCGAAGCCGTCCGCCAGCTTATCGAGCGCGGGCTTGAAGCTGAGAAGCTTGGGAAACGCACCGAGGAGCATGCGGCATGACGAACGTGAGCCAGTATCCGAGCCGAGAGGCAGATCAATTCAACGTGCGCTTCACTGAAGGTCTTCGCGACCAGATCAAAGAAGCTGCCAAAGCTTCGGGGCGGTCGATGAATGCCGAGATCGTTCAACGGCTTGAAGCGTCTTTTGAACCGTCGCGGCAACTCGCTCCGGCCCTAGCAGATGCCCTCGAAAGCTACATCGCGAGCGAAGTCTCACGCCGCATCAAAGCGATCGTCGAGAAACTGGGAGAGACAGCATGAAGCGCGAGCACCGTATCCCGATCATGGTCAGCGCCGAGGAACTTGCCGCTGTTGATACCTGGCGCTTCCAGAACCGCATAGCGACAAGAGCCGAGGCGATCCGTCAACTCATACAGCGCAGCCTACAAGCCGAGAAGGAGCAGGCAGAATGAGCAAGGTAGCGCACACTCCCGGTCCTTGGACCGTTACCGACAACAGTTGGGAAGTTTCGTCCGTCTACGGGCCAGATGATTGCCTGATTGCGGAGGTGCAAATCCATCCGAGCGTGACGGAAGAAAACCAACACGAGCTTGAGCCCATGAAGGAGGCTAACGCCCGGCTGATCGCCGCCGCTCCTTGCATGCTGTCCGCTCTGAAGATGGCGCAGGTCTGGCTCGATGCCGACGGTCGCTTTGACATGCAGGGCATCAATGCCGCCATCGCACGAGCAGAAGGTCGTCAGCCATGACCCATTTCATCCAAGACACCGCCGCCCTGCTCGCCATTACTGCCTTCATCATCGGCATCACCATGCTTGGAGCAGTGGCATGAGCAAGAATGACGACGATCTCGTTTACACACCGCCACCGCAGCCGAAAACAGTCCGGAGGGTCTATCTCCTGCCTCGCGATCTGGTCGCCCGTATTCACGACTATGGTTACGAAACCGGCCACCCAAGCGAAGTATCCGCAGTCCGCGAGCTTCTGGAATATGCGCTAAAGAAGGCGCTCCCATGAGCTTCGCCACCACCCCCACAGACACCCTTTACCGCTGGCTCAGCCTGCAGATGGACGAGGCGGTCAAAGCCGAAATCCGCCGCGAGCTTGAACGCCGCGACACGCCAATGAGGAAAGCAGCATGACGAACGAATGGGATTTCTGGCATCGCGCGCTCGCCATCGGGAATGGCCGCCGTCTCACCAAGGAAGAAGGCCGCACACTGAAGATGACGCAGGAGCCTCAGACGGGCTTCTGGCGGAAGCGCAACAAGAGCGGGAACGATGTTCCGGTCGCCATCTGGCACGATGGGCATGAGATGGTCGCGCTGATAGACGGGAAGCTCGGGAACGCCGCTGACATCTGGACATGGGTTTGCGACTGGCCGATCCCAGAAGATGTTTACCGCTCTGTAGCCGAGCGCGGAGAGCCGTGGCCGGGATCCGATCCCGTAGTCATTGAGCAGACTGGCTTCGGCCATAACTCAGGCGCGGTCGATGAGGCCGAGGAATTTGCCGACCAGATCGACGCAGCGGAGGCAGGCAAAGACGCCTATGCCAAGATCACCGACGACGAGCAGCTTGCCGCCGCCCAGTCGTTGCGGTCGCGCCTTCTTGAACTGAAGGCCGAGGGCGAAAAGAAGCACAAGAAGGAAAAGGAACCGTGGCTCGAAGGCGGGCGCGCGGTCGATAAGAAGTGGCTGCCCAACGTCAAGCGCGCGCAGGCCGCCGCCGACTTCATTCGGCAGGCAATGAGCGCCTTCGAGACGGAGAAGCTGCGCAAGCAGCGTCAGGAAGAGGCAGACCGCCTCGCCGCCGAGATCGCCGCCCGCAAGGCAGCGGAACCCGTCCCCGCTCCTGAAGACCCTAAGCCCGCCGTTTCAACCGCTCCTATTCGCGGCAGCTATGGCCGAGCAGCGAGCGTGAGCGTCATCAACGTGGTGACTGCCATTACCGACCAGGACGCGCTTTACGCCTTCCTGAAAACGCACCCCGACCTCAAAGCCTGCATGTTCGAGCTTGCCAAACGAGCCGTAGCAAAGGGCCTCGATGTGCCAGGCGTCGAAGTTCAAGAACAAGCAAAGGTAGCCTGATATGAACGCTGTTGTTGAAATGCAAAGCCGCACCCCTGCCCTTATGGCTGGTGCACAGGTCGGGGCCATCATCCCTCGCAGCATTGAGGAAATGTGGCGCGTATCAACTATGGTCGTGCGCGCTGGCTTGGCCCCTCAGGCTCTCGTCGGAAAGAAGACTGGCGATGAAGCGGCGAGCGCCGTGGCCATCGCCGTGATGGCTGGGGCCGAACTCGGCCTTCCCCCTATGGTTGCCCTGCGTAGCTTCACCGTCATCGGTGGTCGCCCCGCTTTATATGGCGACGGGATTATCAATGTCGCCCGACGGTCGCGTAAGGCCGCCTATATCCGCACCGGATATGACGAAGAGAAGAAGGCCGGATGGTGCGAAGCCAAGCGATCCGACACAGGCGAAGAGAAGCGTGTCGAGTTTTCAGAGGCTGATGCTCGCTCTGCTGGTCTCTGGGATGACCGAAAGACCGTCAAGCGGAAAGGCTATGATGGTCAGTGGAAAGACGTGCCAAATGATGCGCCATGGTTCCGGTATCCAAAGCGGATGCTTGCTTGGCGTGCTGCCGGATACTGCCTTCGAGAACTGTTTGCAGATGTTCTCGGCGGCATCACCGATGAATTCGAGGCTCACGAGATTGCGAGCCACGAAGACCCGGTAAATATTACTCCACCTTCTGCCCCGCGCCCCCCATCGCCGCCGAAGATCAGCGCTCCGGTCGTGGAGGACGCCGAAATCATCGAGCATCCCGCAGAGGAGCGGACACCCGTCGATTATGGCGACTATTTCGAACGGCTCGACGAGGCGCTGAGGCTCGCGATGGATGAAGCCTCGGTCGAGGAAATCTGGACCGACTTCGACCCCGAAGCCACCTTCCAAGACGATCAAGACAGCATGGAGCTTGCGCTCAGTCTGAAGGCGAAGCGTCTCGCGCAACTCCATCCGGTGAACGCGGGGTAGGACGATGGCTAAGAAGCGTGAGAAAGCCGTCTACGCCTTCATACGGAAAGGCCCCGGCCTAGTCCCTGAACTGGAATACGACGCTCGCGCTCTTGAAGGCATCAGCCAGGGCCAGCGGGTGCGTATTGAGGTCAAGGAGTTCAGAAATCTTGGCCGCCTGCGTGCCTATTGGAAGATGCTGCACGACGTCGTGCAATCCACCGAATGCGCCGCATCAGCCGAACAGTTGCACGAAGCCATGAAGCTAGAGCTTGGCATCGTTGAGCTTGTGAAGGTCGGGCACCTGACTGTGGCTATTCCTGGCTCAATAGCTTTCGACAAGATGACCGAGCCGGAAATGGTCGAGTGGTTCCGCATCGCTGAGAAGTGGCTGGCTGAAAAATATCAGTTTGTCCATGAAGACAGGAGCGCAGCATGAAGCGCTTACTCTCCCTCCTATTCCGTCGCCGCCCTGTCGTGGTGTCCGTCTCCACCTACCGGGTGAAGAAAACGGATGCGGACAAGGCCCTCGAACAGAAGACCGCAATGCTCGCGAAAGAGCTTGGCCGTCCTAACCCGCTGGCGAGGCAGTGATGGCGCGCCGCGAGTTCTCACGCAAGACCAAGCGCGAAGCTTTGGAGCGCGCCAACGGCCACTGCGAAAAGTGCAAGGCCGCGCTCAAGGTTGGCGAAGGCGAGGTAGACCACATCTTGCCGGATGTTCTAGGCGGCGAGCCGGTCCTGGCAAACGCTCAAGTCCTCTGCAGGGTTTGCCACGCTGAAAAGACCGCGGATGATATCCGCCGCGCGCGCAAAGCCGACCGGCAACGAGACAAGCATTCCGGCGCAATGCGCAATAGGCCCAAGCTGGTTGGCCCAACCTTCCCCAAAGCCAGCAAGCATCCATCCATAGACAAATCCGCCCTGCCCCCACTGGCACGGCCGCAGCTATTCAGGTGAGCAAATGACCGACGCAGCAGAAACCGCCCAGACCGTAACCGCCAGCCAGATCCGCGCCTTCGTGGAACGAATTGAGCATCTCGAAGAACAGCGCTCCGAAATCGGCCAGGACATCTCCGATGTCTATGCCGAGATGAAAGGCCAAGGCTTCGACACAAAGGCAATCCGCACCATCGTCCGGCTGCGTAAGAAGGATGCGAACGAGCGCCAGGAGGAAGAAGCGATACTCGACCTCTACATGTCCGCTCTAGGAATGGCGTGAAAGGAGCACGGGAATGACTAAGCCGCTTCGCCATAGCCGCAGCGAGATCCAGAACGCCGCTCGCGTCGCGAAGGAAATGAACATGACCGTGCGCCTCGAGGCAGATGGGGCGATCACCCTGATCCCTGATAACGACGCGACATTTGACAATGATGCCGCTCCATTGAAGTCTCTGGATGCGTGGAGGAATAGAAATGCGCGTTCGTCTACCGGGCGTCCATAAGGTCAGGAAGCGCCTCGCCGACGGCTCGACCGTGTTCTACTATTATGCCTGGCGCGGCGGTCCGAGGATCATGGCGGACCCGGTAAAGGAAGAACGGAAGTTCAGCGAGGAATTCCTGCGGCTCACGCAGGACCGGCAGAACCCCCAGTTTGAAGGCCGTCTCGTTTCGATCATTCGGGCCTATATGAAGTCCCCTCACTACAAGGAACTGAAGGCCTCAACTCGCGAAGGCTACCTTCTGGCCATCCGCGCGATCGAGGCGGAGTTCTACGACATGACGGCCGAACAGATCTCGGCACAAGGAACGCGGACAATCTTCCTTCAATGGAGAGACGAGATCGCTGAGGCTCATCCGCGAAAAGCAGACCTCTACATGAGCGTTCTGCAGCGGATCCTTTGGTTCGGGCTCGATCGCGAGATTATCACGCGGCACCCGCTTGAGCGCGTGAGCAAGGTAAGCGATGGATCACGCCGAGAGATTATCTGGTCAGATGAGGAGATCGAGCGGTATCGCTCAACGGCACCGGAGCCCCTTGTGCGGGCGATGATGCTTGCTGCCTGGACAGGTCAACGGCAAGGCGACCTGCTCGCACTGACATGGGCCGCCTACGATGGACGAGCGATTCGCCTTCGGCAGTCAAAGACTGGCTCGCATGTGGCGGTGAAGGTGTCGGAAGAACTGAAGACGATTCTGGACGAAGCGAAGGCGCGGAACGAGGCGAACGCGAAGCCGGCCGTCACGATCCTGACGAACCAGGCCGGGAAGCCTTGGCAAACAGGCTTCAAGTCTTCTTGGCGCAAGTCGCTTGCTGCGGCGGGGATAACGGGGAAGACGTTCCACGATCTAAGAGGAACGTTCGTGACGCTGGCCTACCGGAATGGGGCCTCAATCAAGGAGATTGCAGAGGTCACGGGGCACTCAGAAAAGGATGCTGAGACGATCATCCGGAAGCACTATCTCGTGTCGAGTGCGGCCGTGGAAAAGATCGAAGGAAGGAATAGCCGTGGCGCCAAGAATTAAACGCAGAGCTGCGGTCATTGAGAACGACACAGTCTCCTTTGATGTTAGCACCAACGCACACCCGAACACATGGGCGACGGTTGATCTAGTTGATTGGCCTCGGGTACGCCCTCATCGATGGTCGGCAACTAAGCGGAGAAATGCGCTCTATGTCAGGAACCACGCGCTTGGTCTGCTGCATCGTTTCATCTTGAGACCAGACGATTCGCTTGTTGTAGATCATCGTGACGGAAACCCGTTGAACAACACCAGGGGCAACCTCCGAGAATGCACTCTCGCATTTAACCTTCAATCCGGAGCGGATCGTCGACGAGGGTACTCTCCAATCGTTGAAACGATCGAAATCCCGACCAGCCCGCATGTCGTTTCCAAGCGGCTAGCCGACGGGACGATCAAACAATACATCTACCCGACGAGGTCAAAAACGGGAACAAAAATCATCACCCGCGTAAACCGAGGTCCAATTCGGTAAACTGAGACATTTCCGGTAGGGGCTAAGTATTTGAAAAAATGGTCGGAGCGGCGGGATTCGAACCCACGACCCCTTGACCCCCAGTCGTGTAGTTTCTGAACAGAATCAACAGCATGCCGGTAAACTCGGGCCACGGCGGCCCAAGCAAACATTGGCGTTCCGAGGTTCGGTGTAAACCAACGAATCACCAAAATGTGGCTCATTCTTCCCGCCAGACCGGCACGCGAAGAAGCTTGATTGCCACCAAGCGGCGGATCTTGAGACCGATTGCGTCAGAGCCCACCGGTTGGAAAAAATCCACGCTTAGAGCTGAGTTGCGTCGGCACTGTTCACACTTCATCCGGCGATGAAGACTGTTCACATCGGCATCGCCGAAGATCTGGATCAAGTCCTCGGGCCGGTAATGGTGCAGCGTCTTGCAAGTGTGGCAACGAACGCGCAGGATCAAGCGATGCTGGATCAGCTTGGAAACTGGGTAGGCGTATCCGGGCGCGGCTGTATTGACCATGCGAACAAAATGAGAACATTGCGTAGAGAGTCAACTGAGATTTTGTCTCACCCCCGAGCGGTGCACGCCCTCGCCTTCACGAACTCTCTTTACGAAAGCGTCATATGTAACGGTGACGACGTTGCCCCCCACCTCAGCTGCATAGATGTACGATGCCGTATTGGCCGCATTGAGCGAAGCAGAAAACAAAGTCCGATGCGACGGTCGTGGAACGCGTTTAGAAGAGAATCAATTCCGTCCAACGCTCCCGACAGACGAAAGATTTGATTGCGCTACGCCGGGCATCTGAAAGCCAGCCACGGCGCGATGCGGATCATTCTTATCCGGGAGCAGCATCACCACGCGATTGTTTCACTGAACGCTGATCATTGATTTGCCGGCAGCCAAGAGCGCGATATCTACTTACAAGCAGATTGGCCACTCACTTGCATGGAGGATGCAATGGACCCTGCCCTGGTGGAGTCCCTCATTGAGCAAGGCATGATTGCGGATCGGCTGGAAAGCGATATCGAAATCATCCTGACTAAGAAGGATCTAAACCTCAGGCAAGCGATGGCGATTTACACCGCACTGATAGAAGCTGAGGCCACCTGTCGTGCAACTATCCATTTGATAATGGAAGAAGGCGATGTCGATGAAGACCTCCAGATGCTCATCGATAATCTCAATGCCCTTTGGGACGATCTTTCGGCTGTATGCGCGAACAAGCTGTGTGAGATCCAAGGAATTGCGCAGTTCGACCCGGATCAGCAGCGGAAACAGTGAGCGTAGAAGAGCCGTGCGCATTTAACATCTTACGAAGTTCCCTCGCTGATGTTAGGTGGCTATTGGCAGTGGTCAGCACGCCCCCCCCCCCCCCCCATGATGCGTCAAGCATCAAAGCTGGCCACTGCTACAGTTCTACCGTCGCAGCTACACACTTCCTCTATGGGAACCATTCAAGCCCTTGGACGTTCGCGCCCCAGAGTTCTAAGGGAGAGTTGGGGCGTGCCACGGAGTGTTCTTATCGTCGAAGACGAATTGTTCGTCGCGATGGATCTAACCCATGTGTTTGAGGATCATGGTTGGATCGTTTTGGGACCGGCTCCAAGTGTCCACCGCGCCCTGCAGATCCTCGAAGAAAAACTCCCTACAGTCGCGATCCTTGATGTCAATCTTCGTGATGAGCTGGTAACGCCGGTTGCGGCGGTGTTGAGAGATCGGAGCATTCCCTTCGTCGTGGCGAGCGCCGTAAGCGACCCACATCAGCTTTGCGGCGAGTTCGGTAACGGAGTGCCAATCCTGCACAAGCCAGTGGATGAATTTCAGCTACTGTATATCGTTGACCAACTTGCATCGCACATGCCTGCAAGATCTGGCGGTGTTTCGCAGTAGAATTGTGTGTTTACACGAGTTGATTTGGCGCATTTAATATGCTTGTTTCCGACCGTCTGGAGGAGGCAAGATGAGAGTCCTGATAGCTGTTGATTTATCTCTTCAAGAAGCAGCAGCGTTGAAGCGATATGGTGATAAGAACGGATTGTCCTCCCTTGAATCGGCGGCCGCGCACATTTTGCAGGAACATATCAAAGGCTCCAACAATAGTAACTTGAAAGCCTTAAAGAACGTCGAGATCGCCGGATCTGCCTAGACGCGAGCATAAACGCAGGTCAGGAGTTGCCGCAATGCTTTCCTGATACGTCGCTTAGACGGCAGTGAAATCCACTCCAGGTTGCATATACAAGTAGAATGAATAAGCTTCCTCTCGGGACTCGGTGAGTCGGGGGTACAGGGTTGCACAGACGACCTCACGGCATGGTGCAAAGGGCGAGTCGCAGTGGCAGGCTTAGCGGAGAGCGAGTGCCAACGGCTGAAGCAGCGGTGACGGTTGCGTCAATCGGCTGTACCGCCCGCGTGCTTCAACAGCTCGCTAGATTTGATCCAAAGTTGCAACTTCCGACCATGCTGGTGCTCTTAGTGACCGCCGAGGCAGACCTCCGGGGCGAACACTTAACGATCAAAGACTTACAGCGTGCACTAGGTTTCCGATCTGAAACCACATACAGGAATGTGGGCTATTGGGTTGGTAGCAACGGCACGACGATTGCCCCAGCACACGGCATGTTAGAGATCAACGTGGACCCCAAGGATCGCCGTCAGCGGGTTATTAGCCTGACACGCAAGGGCCGAACCTTCTTGAGGCAGCTCGTAGGTGTCGGAAGCAGATAGATGCAAGACTTGAAGCAAATAGCCATAGCAATCACGCTTGCCCTAAATGCCGTTCCGTCGGCAGGATGGGCGGACCCTGTGCATTCCTATCCAAACTTGTCGATTTGCGGCTCCGCCAAACGCATCACCTGCGTGGTCGACGGCGATACTTTGTGGATCCGCGGCGAGAAGTTGCGACTTGAAAACGTCAACACGCCCGAAACAAACGGGAGATGTCGTCACGAACGAGAACTCGCTGCAAAAGCAACTCAGATGATTCGCGCCATCTTGGCGAGCGAGTCTTTTGTCGTGACGAGAACGGGACGCGATCGATACGGACGTACCTTGGTGACCATCCGGAATAGTCGCGGGGACGTGGGCCGCATGCTGGTTGCAAACGGCCTGGCGCATGAATGGAGAGGCCGTAGGGAGAACTGGTGTTAAGGAGGCATCATGCCCCTCACGGGATCTTCAGCCCGCCATTGATGATGAAGGCGGCGAAGGCAAGGATAACCGCCCCGATAAAAGTCCGGCTTAGGAACTTGAGCGTTTCCGCGATCCCGCCGATTTGCTTCTCGATGTTGGTGAACCGCTCATTAAAGCGCGCGTCCATGCCGCGCCATTCCGCATCCTTTGCAGCCTGGGCAACATCCCATTTGCGCTGCCAGTCTTCGAGTGCGATAAACCTCTGCAAGTTGGCAGCGGCAGCCTGTTCCAGTGCAACCACGCGGGGTCGCAGGTCTACGGCGGTGTCCATATCTTCGTTCCTGTGTGGCAATGCCCTACCCCTTAATTCATGCGTCGTTCTGTGGTTGCCTAAGAGCCGCAATAAGCGTCACGCCTTGCGTTGTTTTCTCGCGCTTCGTCGATCGTCTGTGCGCTGTCCTGGCTGGCCGAATAGGTCACCGGTCGCCAAATGATGCACACGTCAGCCGTTGTCCCTGTTGAAGGGGTCTGACACGATGTCAGTAGTAGGCCGAGCATCAGCAGCCCACTTGATGCGATCGAGATCCTTTTCGCGCTGCTTGGCATTGCTCGCCCTTTCTGCGTCACGCCCTGCTCTCTTGCCTGATGCGAATAGCTGCCACGCGCCGGCGAGAGCCACGCCAGCGGCCAGCAGGTAAGGCCATGCCCACGCGATGAGCGCTTCCATCACTCGAGGTCCCTCGCCTTATACCGGCGTACTGCCTCGGTGACGGCCCCCGCGAACACGAAGTAGATCGGGAGGTAAGCCGTCGGCACATACTGAGCGAACAGGCTCGGATCCAGTGCTGCGAAGGCGGTAATCAAAATGCCAGCCAGGACCTGCAAGCGGCCCCAGACGATGGTGTGGTTTGTGCTCCAGAGAGCCTTGATGCGCTGCCACATGGGTCAGTCTCCTGTGATGCCGAAGAAGATGGCTGCCGCTGCTGCAATTGCCGCGATGATGAGGCCGATGATGCTGCCCTTGCTGCCCTGCTTGGCCACTGGTGGCGTTGGTGCCGGAGGCGGGGTTGCAGGTTTGGGAGAAGGTGCTGGCGACAGCCCGTTCCCGGCTGCCTTCACCCGATCCAGAACTGCCTCGAACTTCTCAGGAGAGATGAGAGCCTTGTTGAGACCATCGCCAGCGTAGTAGCTTTGGCCTCGACCGACTGTTCGGTTTCCGTTGTGCGTTGAAGCCAGGACGGGAAAGCTCGCCCACTCCTGCGCCAAGCGCTTGCCGAATTCAGTGCGGCTGATCTTCCCGGCCATGTAGTCGGCATAGCCACGACGTTTGAGCAGGTGATAGGCAAGCCGATCCTGCAAGTTCGGATCGAAGATCTGTGTTCCTCGCAGGCCGAGCTCACGCGCAAGATCCTGCAGCGTGGCTCGCATGAACTGATAGCCACCCGACGCCGAGGAGCGGTACTTCTTTGTGAAGCTCGCCTGCATGTCGATCAGGTCGCCAATCGTCATGCTGGTGATCGGCTTGGATAGCTTATCCTGGTTGTGGCCGTAGATGACGTCATATGACGCGCGGTCGCTCCGCCCGACTTCAGTCTCGCGAATGAAGTCAAGCAGAAGCGCCGCGCCTTTCGGCACGGTTGGATCCATCGTTCTGTTCCTTGGATTATCTTTGGGGATAGATTGCTGATGCCGCAGATGCCTCCTCGGGAGTCCTGCATTGTCAGATTGCCGCACCGCACCGCTTTACTCTGGTCAAGCAGCTCTGGCGTTCCTAGATACGGGCTGTTGGTGGTCTCCTCCTCCCAGACGAAACGCCAACACGAATGCAGTGCATCCTCCTCCCGCGCTGCATTTCAGAATAAGCCCGCCAATCCTCCTCCCTGGCGGGCTTTTTCATGCCTGCGGTTCTCGCGCATTTACGTTCGGTAAACCCTGATTGATTCAATCTCTGAGCATGGCTCAAGTGATTCATTTTCCGCTGCGTTTGAGAACCGCTCTGATCAGGTCCATGGTCGATGACCTGGAAGCCGTGCATGGCACCAAGGCAGATCAATTCTGGCGAACACGGATCGCCGGGATAGTTGATGAACTGCGAACGGTGGGGCTCTCCAGCACGGAGATCCGGGGCGAGATCTTGGATCTCCTCCAAATAATTCAAGAGGAACTGCTTGCGCGCAGCAAGCGCTCAGCAGCGGGAACGTATTAAAGAACGCCCTCGTGCGCTCGCTGGAAATTCGCTTCCATCGCTCTTTTCCTTTTAGATTATCGTGCTAGGTTGCTGGCGGCAGCGGTCGGCCACCCGTCCCAGGAAAGCGTAAGCTAGGCTGGCCGTGGAACGAGCGACCGCCCCCACTGGAGGTTCGCTCTCATCGGCATATTTCCTTGTGGTTGTCCCGAATTGACTACTCTGTGGGGGTGTTGTCTGCCCGCCACTTGGCGACATACGATCGCGCCTCTGCCATTGCTTCAGCGCGGATCTTCGCGTCGTTCTTCTCTACGACGTTCTCATAAAATTTTGTCATCGAAGCTGCTGTTTCGCAAAGAGAAGCGTCCGAGGTAATGGAACATAGCCCCCGAGCCAGGTGTGCAGCGCGCCCCTGACCATAGTCAGCGTGAGACGGCATCTCGACCATATAAGAGAAAAACCGCTCCTGATAGGTCTGCTGCGGGAGGTAGTGCCGCATTGTGTCGATTGAAGCCTGAATGACTTGATCGAACTCGTCACTGCCGGTGAGGCTTTTGTACTTCAAAAAGGCAAGCAGCGCATGAATATGCCCGTTATAGACTCTAGCCCTCCACCAGCCATCGTCGCCTTTCTCAAAGCCCAGATGTGCAAACAGCG
>ENA-UOVV01001312-UOVV01001312.1-compost-metagenome-genome-assembly--contig:-NODE-1312-length-19375-cov-76.090890_pt1 | contig 19375 bp, 17 predicted proteins | sample MGYA00238155_ERZ761577 | MGnify/ENA primary metagenome ERZ761577 (study PRJEB28898, sample SAMN06268775) | compost metagenome | isolation source: Emeryville, CA | place: USA:Emeryville, CA | collected...
TTCGCGCGGCACGAGCAATTGCTGGTCGACGCGCAGTTCCGCGCACCGCGCGATCATGCCTTGCACGACGTCGACGTCCACGCACTCGCCTCGCTGGTACGTACCTGGCTGGCGCGGGCCGCTGCGGAGATCGCGCGTGCTTGAACTGGCGTGGCCGTGGTTGCTCGCATCGATGCCCGCGCCGCTGCTGGCAGGATGGCTGCTGCCCCGCGCCCGGGTGGCGACCGGCGCAGCCCTGCGCCTGCCGTACCGCTTCATCGAGATATCCGAGGACGAGCAGGCATCGGGTGCTCCGGCATCGCGAAGGATCTTCGCGCTGCTCGCATGGGCGCTGCTCGTTCTTGCCGCGGCGCGGCCGCAGTGGATCGGCGAGCCGCAGGACATGCCGCAATCGGGCCGCGACCTGCTGCTCGCGATCGACACATCAGGCAGCATGAGCATCGACGACATGCAACTGGCCGGTGCCACCGTACCGCGCTTCACCGCGACGCAGGCCATCGCCTCGGACTTCATCGAGCGGCGCAAGGGCGACCGAGTCGGCATGATCCTGTTCGGTTCGCGCGCATACCTGCTCGTGCCGCTGACGTTCGATCGGCGCACGGTGGCCGAACAGCTGCGCGGTTCCGCGATCGGCCTTGCCGGGCGCGAAACCGCGATCGGCGACGCGGTCGGGCTTGCAGTCAAGCGTCTGCGCGACAGGCCCGAGTCGCAGCGCGTGCTTGTCCTGCTCACCGACGGCGTGAACACGGCGGGCGAACTCGACCCGGACAAGGCGGCGGAGATCGCGGCGACGAACCACGTCCGTGTCTACACGATCGGCATCGGTGCGGACCGCATGCGCGTCGGCGGACTGTTCGGCTCCCGCGTGGTCAACCCGTCGGTGGACCTGGACGAGGCGATGCTGACGCGTCTCGCCACGCAGACGGGCGGGCGCTACTTCCGCGCCCGCGACAGCGAGGAACTGGCGCGCATCTATGCCGAACTGGATCGCCTTGAACCGATCGACGATGCCCGCCAGACCCTGCGGCCGATCGATGAACTGTTCTGGCTGCCGCTTGCGGCGGCGATGTTCGCGATGGCGCTGGCGCTCTTCGCGCCCGCCGGCTGGCGGCTGCGACGCGAGGTGTCCGCATGAGTCTGCCCGCCGACATCCACTTCCTTCGCCCGCTGGCGCTGCTGCTCATCCTGGCGTTGCCTCTGTCGCTGATCATGCTGCGTGGCGCGCGTCGAGACGGCCGCGCGTGGCGCAATGCCGTCGACCCCCATCTTCTGCCACACCTGCTCGAAGGTGGCGATGCCCGTCGCGGTCGCGCGCCGTGGTGGTTCGGATCGCTCGCATGGATCGTGGCCTGCGTCGCGCTCGCCGGACCGGCGTGGGAACGCGAGTCGATGCCGCTGCATCGCAATCAGCATGCGCGCGTGATCGTGCTGGAACTTTCGCCGACGATGCTCGCACAGGACGAAAAGCCGAGCCGGCTGGCGCGTGCGCGCTTCCGCATCCACGACATCCTCGAGCGCAGCCGCGACCGCCAGACCGCGCTCGTCGCCTACGGCGGGGATGCGTTCGTCGTCGCGCCGTTGACCGACGACATTGCCACCGTCGGCAATCTCGTCGACTCGCTCGATCCTTCGATGATGCCGGTCGCCGGCAATGCGACCGGCCGCGGCATCGACAAGGCAGTGGCGCTCGTGCAGCAGGCGGGACTCCATCACGGCGAGATCGTGCTCATGGCCGACAGTGTCGATGCCGACGCGATCGGTGCCGCCCGGCGCGCACGCCAGGCGGGCCTCGTCGTCTCGGTGCTCGGTGCGGGCACGACCGCGGGGGCGCCCGTGCCGCTCCCGCAAGGCGACTTCCTGAAGGATGCGCACGGCAACGTGGTGCTTGCGCGGCTGGATGAATCCGATCTCGCGGCGGTCGCCCGCGCCGGAGGCGGACGGTATGCCACGTTGGGGGCCGATGATGCATCGAGCCTCGACGCGGTGCTCGATGGCGGCGTCGCGCTCGATTCGGCATCGCGGGCGGAAGATGGCGCGCTCGCCGGCACGCGCTGGCTCGACCGCGGGCCATGGCTGGTACTGGCACTGTTGCCGCTGGTGCTCTTCGGCTTCCGTCGCGGCTGGCTGCTGGTCGTCGCGCTGGCACTGTTCGCGCCGATGCCGCAGGCGCAGGCGGCGTCGCTCGCCGACCTGTGGAAGCGCCGCGACCAGCAGACGGCCGATGCGCTGCGGGACGGCGATGCGGCGCGTGCGGGCGAACTTGCGCCGACGCAGGAATGGAAGGCCGCTGCGGCGTATCGCGGCGGCGACTTCGAGGCAGCGGCCGAGGCCTATGCCGGAATCGAGGGGCCGGACGCGGCCTACAATCGCGGCAATGCGCTCGCGAAACTCGGCCGCTACGAAGATGCGATCGAGGCGTATGACGAGGCCCTGCGCCTGGCGCCGGACATGCAGGATGCGACCGCCAACCGCGCTGCCGTGGAAGCGGCGCTGAAGCGGCAGGAGCAGAACCGGCAGCAGCAACCCGATCCGCAGGGTTCGCCGGACCGGCAGGACCGGCAGAGCGGAAAGGACCCGTCGCAGGATGACCGGCAACCGGAGTCGGATGACGCATCGCAGTCGCAGGAGAATGGCGAACGGCAGAACGGCGATCAGCGGGACGACACGTCGCCGGAGCCGAACAACGATGCGGCAGGCTCCGACGACAAGTCGGGGGAGCCGCAGGACGACGCATCCGACGCGCGCGAGGATGGACGGCAATCCGGAAACGACGCGGACGAATCATCCGCCTCCGGATCGGAGGATCGGGACGGCAAGCCGAGCGACGCGCAGCAGGAAGCGTTCAAGCGGGAGATGGACGAGGCGATGCAAGAGCGCGCCGAACAGGCGGCGGAGCCGGGCGATCCCGGTTCGCGGGAGGAAAAGGGTGCGGCGCGCATGTCCGCGGAAGAGGAGGGCGCGCGCGAACGCGACCAGGCGCAGGAACAATGGCTGCAGCGAGTTCCGGACGATCCGGGCGGCCTGCTCCGGCGCAAGTTCCAGCTCGAATACCAGCGCCGCAAGCAGGATGGAGGAGACGACCGATGAAGCCCGTGCGTTGGATGATGGTCGTCGCGCTCCTGCTGGCGACCGCGCTTTCGCATGCGGCCGGGCCGCGCGCGTGGCTCGATCGCGATCGCGTGCAACTCGGCGAGACGTTGACGCTCAACGTCGAGGTCGAGGAAGCCGCCGGCAGCGCACCGGACTTTTCCCCGCTTGCTTCCGATTTCGACATCCTCGGATCGCAGTCCAGCCGGCAGGTCAGCATCGTCAACGGAACCCGCACCGCCAGGACGCTGTGGGCGGTGGGTCTGCAGCCGAAGCACGAAGGCCGCATCACGATCCCCGCGATCACGGTTGCCTCGCAGCAGACCGCACCGATCGAGCTGGAGGTACTGCCCGCCGCGCCGCAGGAAGGACGGGGCGAGGTGTTCATCGAGTTCACGGTGGATCCCGTCACGCCCTACGTCCAGCAGCAGGTCCGCGCCACGGTCAAGCTGTACTACGCCTTCGATCTCGCCAACGGCAACCTCTCCGAGCCGGTCGCCGATGGCCTCGTGGTGCAGCGTCTCGGCAAGGACAAGTCCTACAGCGCCGAGGTCGGCGGCAGGCGCTACCAGGTCATCGAGCGCCACTATGCGTTCACCCCGGAACGGAGCGGTGCGCTGACGATCGCGCCACTCGCGTTCCGCGGCACCGCGCTCGATGCGGGCGATCCGGCCGGATTCTTCGGGCGCGGCCGCAATGTCGGCGCGCGCTCGCAGGCGGTGCGCCTCGACGTCAAGTCGCGTCCGGCCGAATGGACCGGAGGAACATGGCTGCCCGCTGCATCCATGCTGCTGCAGGACACCAGCGAACTGCCGGCGCAGGTGCGCGTCGGCGATCCGGTCACGCGCACGGTGCGCCTGCAGGCACAAGGCCTTGGTTACGAACAGCTGCCGGAACTGTCGTTCGCCGCGCCGGTCGGGGCGGACCTGTATCCGGACAAGGAGGAATCGCGCACGCGCGACGATGGCCAATGGCTGTATGGCGAGCGCCTGCGCAAGTTCGCCTTCGTGCCCAGCCGCCCCGGCACGTTGACGTTGCCCTCGATGCGCGTGCAATGGTGGGACACGCAGAACGATCGCATGGCGGTGGCCGAGCTTCCGGAGCGCGAGATTCGCGTGCTGCCGGCCGGTGGTGCCGCGGCGCCCACGTCGTCCACGGATGCCTCCGGAAGCGCTTCGCCCGCATCGGCGCCGGAAGCCGTGCCGGGCCACCCCGTCCCGCAAGGCGAGGGAATGCCGTGGCGGATGCTCGCGTGGACCGGATTCCTGCTGTGGATCGCGACGATTGCCGCGTGGTTGGTGCATGTGCGGCTCGGTCCGCGTCCGACACGTGCACGGGCCGCGCCGCCCGCGCGGACGGACGGCAGGCACCGCGCGAACTTCCTCCGCGCCTGCGCGATGGGAGATCTGGCCGTGGCCGAGCATGCGCTGGTCGAGTGGGCCGCATCCGATCGACCCGGGCTGCGCAGCATCGGTGCGATCGCCGCCGCGCTGCAGGACGAGGCGCAGAAGAACGCGCTCGCTTCGCTGCAGATGGTGCGGTATGCAGGCGCTTCGCGAGAGGGGCTCGCCGGCCAGCTGGAGCGGGCGTTCCGTGGCGGCTTCGGCTGGCGGGAGGCTCCGGCGCGCGCCGGCCAGTCGGATCTTCCGCCGCTGTACCCGTCCGATCCGTAGGCGCGCGGCGAGCGCGTTTCACGGCTGTCGCGCCGCGAATGCGCCCATCGGTGTCGGCGACATGGCGCGCGTTGCGGCACACTACGCGTTCGACCGGTGGGGAGTGCAGCGCATGAAAGACCTCGATCGCGCATGGCGGATGGGAGCGGGCGCATGAGCGCATCGAGGCGCCTTCCGCTGCACACGCGCATGCTCATCGGTTTCGTGATCGGCCTCGTCGCCGGCCTTGCCGTTCATTTCGGCGCCGGTGGCGACGCGCAGTGGCTGCAGTGGCTCACCCGATACGTGACGCAGCCGATCGGGCAGTTGTTCCTGCGCCTGCTGTTCATGCTGGTGCTGCCGTTGCTGTTCTCGGCGCTCGTCGTCGGCGTCGCCGAAATGGGCGATCTGCGCTCGCTCGGACGCGTCGGCTGGAAGACGCTGGCCTATACCGTGGTCGTCTCTTCGATCGCGGTGGTGATCGGCATCCTGCTGGTGAACCTGTTCCGGCCGGGCGCCGGCATCGATCCGGACATCGCCGCGCGCCTGCTCGGCGACGCATCGGAACGCGCCAGCGCGATCGTCGGCAGCGTGTCGTCGCAGCGCGAAGGGCTGGATCTCGTCCTGCGCATCGTGCCGGACAACATCGTGCGCGTCGCGGCCGACAACGACCTGCTCGCGGTGATGTTCTTCGCACTGATGATCGGCATCGGCATCGTGATGACGCGCACGCCCGCGGCGGACCGCCTCAAGCAGACCTTCGAGGGCCTGTTCGAGGTCGCCATGCGCCTGATCCACCTCGTGATCCGCCTCGCGCCCTATGCGGTGGCCTGCCTCGTGTTCAATCTCGCCGCGCTGTTCGGCTGGGAGCTCATCGTCAAGTTGGCCGGTTATGTCGGCGTCGCGCTGCTGGCGATGGCGATCCACATGTTCGTCGTCTACTCGCTGGCGGTGCGCTGGTTCGCCGGCATGTCGCCGGTTGCGTTCTTCCGCGGCGCGCAGGAAGCGATCGTCGTCGCGTTCTCGACGGCATCGAGCAATGCGACGCTGCCGACCGCGCTGTCGGTGGCGGAGGAAAAGCTCAAGCTGCCGAGGCAGGTGTCGCGTTTCGTGCTGACCGTCGGCGCAACGGCGAACCAGAACGGAACCGCGCTGTTCGAAGGCGTCACGGTGCTTTTCCTGGCGCAGTTCTTCGGCGTGGACCTCACTCTCACGCAGCAGTTCGTGGTGATGTTCGTGTGCATTCTCGGCGGCGTCGGAACCGCCGGCGTGCCGGCGGGTTCGCTGCCGGTGATCGCGATGATCTGCGGCATGGTCGGCGTTCCGCCCGAAGGCATCGGCCTGATCCTCGGCGTGGATCGTTTCCTCGACATGTGCCGCACAACGCTCAACGTGACCGGCGATCTGGCGGCGGCCACCGTCGTGGCCGGTCGCCGCGCATCCGACGCGCCGGACTCGGAGCATGTCTCGACGTGACGCGCCCGGAGTCGCGGTCCTGCTCGCGCCGCCCGGCGCGGCTGCCGCGATGCCACCGTGGGCGATCCGGGAATCACCGGCTCGCATCCAGTGGCGGCTGCACGGCGCGCGTGCCGATCGCGCACGCTTCGCGCCTGCGCGTGGGCCTCGTCCATGCCGACAGCGGAACCGCCAATCCGTGCACCGGCAATGCGCAGCGGCTGCTCTGGTTCCAGATCCAGCATCACCGGATGCCGCACGGAACGCCGGTCGCGCCGTTCGCGGGGGCAGGATGTGCCGGGGTGGCGCGCGTTTCTCGCGCACGCCGGCAACGATCCATGCAACGGCCTGCTGGCGCAGGAAACGGGCAGCCACGTCCTTGTGCCGGGGACTTTTTGGAACGTCGCGACGCGCCGCGCGGCCGGTTGGCTGCGCGGCCTGCGATTGCGGCTGCCGCGCGCTTCGCGGCCGAGGCAGTCGAAACCTGCGGTGGTACGCACGCCGTGCGGTACGAAAGGCGCGGCACGGGGCGCATCGCTGGCGTCTCGGCACGCAGCCGCTCGCTGGCCGATCCGCCATCGGCGGCCCTTCCTGAAGGCGACGAGCGCGCCCAGGTCGACGGTCGGCCGTCGCCGCTCTGGCATGACACCGGCGTCGAGGTTTGCTTCGATGGCGGCCTCCATTTCGATCACGGCGCATGGACCTCGCCGCTGGCCGGTGCGTCGCGCGTGCGCGACGGCGCGATGCTGGAAGCCGCGGCGTGGCGGTTGCTGCCGACCGACCCGCTCGACCACGTGCGATCGCTGCGACTCGTGCGGGAAGTCGGGTTGGCCGCGGGATTGCCGGTGCCGGCCTGCGTGCGCGGCGGCCGCGCGCGCCGCGCTCCGGGCCCGATGTCCGATGCCGACGCGGGGCTTGCGTGCGAAGATCGCGCGATGGACGTTCGCACGATCGATCGACCGATGTACTCGTCGACGCCGGGTGACGGCGCGAAGGCCCGTGCGATGGCGGACATGATGCCGCGCGACGGCATGCATCCCGATCGGGGCGCCGCGGCATGTGGCCGCTCGGTGCGTGCAGCGGCGCCGGTCGGGCCTTTGCGAAGGAACGTCGTGCCATGACGGACACGAAGCCGCCTGTCCGCGTGCGTCACCTGTTCGAGCTGGTGTGCGACCTGCCGCCCGCGTTGCGTCGCGCGCGCCTCGCCGAGGAGGGCGCGGGAGACGCGGAAGTCGCCGAAATCGAGGCGCTGCTGGCCGGGCAGGGGACGCTGGATCTCGGCGCGCGCGAGGCGTTTGCGCGCTGTCCGTCCGAAGGTCAGGAAACCGAACTCGACGCGGGCGATCGCGTTGGAGCCTGGCGGCTCCTGCGCAAGTTCGCGACAGGCGGCATGGGTGCCGTGTACCTTGCCGAGCGGGCCGATGGCCATTTCGAGCAGCTTGCGGCCGTCAAGCTGATCCGCGGCATGGCCGACGAGGATGCATTCGCCCGTTTCGCGCGCGAGCGCCAGATCCTGGCCACCCTGCAGCATTCGCGCATCGCGCGGCTGCTCGACGGCGGCGCCACGCCGGGCGGACAGCCGTATCTCGTGATGGAGTACATCGAAGGCGAGCCGATCGATGCGTACTGCGAGCGCAACGGCCTGCCGCTCGCGGCTCGACTGGAGCTGTTCTGCGCGGTGTGCGATGCGGTCGAGTTCGCGCACCGCCGGCTCGTCGTGCACTGCGACCTCAAGCCGACCAATGTGCTCGTGGGCAGCACCGGTGACCCGGTGCTCCTCGACTTCGGCATCGCACGCGCGCTGGACACAGGACGTCGCGATGCCGATTCCGGCCGCTTCTACACGCCGGGATATGCGAGTCCGGAACAGATTCGCGGCGAGCCGCTCACCACGGCCGTGGACGTGTACGCGCTGGGATTGATTCTGTTCGAGCTCGTGACCGGCCGGAAGGCGAGGCTCGACACGGTCGATGTCACCGTCGCGCAGCTGGAGCGTGCAGAGGTGCGTCCGAGCGATCTTGCCGCGAATGTCGGCTGGCGCATCGGCGCCGATCTCGATGCCATCGTGCTGCGCGCGACCGCCGAGCGGCCGGAGTCCCGATATGCTTCCGCGCAGGCGCTCGCTGCGGACGTTCGGCGCTTCCTGCAGCATCGCCCGGTCGAGGCGAGGTCGCCGACGCTGCGTTATCGCTTCGCGCGCGCGGTGCGGCGGCGATGGCCGGTCGCGCTGGCAGCAGCGGCGATCGTGCTGCTCAGCGCCGGATTCACGTGGCGCCTCGTGGCGGAAAACGCACGGGCGCGTGCTGCGGAAGAGGAGGCGCGGCAGCAGGCGGCCACTGCCGAGCGCGTCGGCGACTTCCTGGTGTCGGTGTTCAACGTTTCCAATCCCAAGCTCAACGCGGGCGGGCGGGACGTCACGGCGCGGGAGATTCTCGATCAGGGCGCCGCCCGCATCGACGAGGAACTTGCCGAAACGCCACGGGTGCGGGCGCGCCTGCTGGACGTGCTGGCGACTGCCTATCGCCATCTCGGCCTACCGCGCCCGGCGGCGGACCTGTTCCGTCGCGCAATCGATGCGTACCTCGATCCGCGTGTCGACCAGCCGCTTCCTGCGGCAGCCGCGTTGAGCCAGCTGGCCGTGGTGTACGCGAACGCGGGCCTTTCTCCGGACGATGCGCGCGCCGCCGCCGAGCAGTCGCTCGACCTGCGCAGGCGCTTCGCGCCGGACGATGCGGTGTCATCGGCCGATTCGTGGAACACGCTCGGGGTCGTGCTCGAGTATCAGGCCGAATACGAGGCGGCACGGGAGGCGCTGGAGAAGGCACTGTCGCTGCGGCAGGCCGGCAACGACCGGCTTTCGCTGGCGGCGACGCTGCACAACCTCGGCCTGGTCGCGGGCCGCAGCGGGGATTCGGAAGCGGCATTTCGCTGGTTCGGGCAGGCGCTGGAGCTGAAGCGCGAGCTGGTCGGCGAGCACAGCGTCGAATACCAGACCAGCCTTGCGGGATTGGCACAGGCCTACGCGGCCGCACAGCAGCCGAACCGTGCGCTGCCGTTGCTGGAGCGGAATCTGGCACTTTCTCGCGAGTTGTATGGCGACGCGAGCGCCAACGTGGCGGACGCGTTGAACGAGCTTGGCTCGGCATTGCATGATCTCGGACGCTTTGCCGAAGCGGCAACCCGCTATCGTGATGCGATGCGGGTGCATGCGGCCACATCGGGCGAGGATGGTCCGGCTTATGCGATGCCGCTGAACAACCTTGCGTCCGCCTACGAGGACATGGGGGATTTCGCGCAGTCGATACCCTTGTTCGAGCAGTCGCTCGCGCTGCGCCGGAAAACGCTCCCGGACCAAGCGCTCGCGGTGCTGCGCGCGCGCAGCAATCTCGGTCGGGCGCTGACGCTGGATGGGCGGCTGGCCGAGGCGCGGCCGCAGATCGACGCGGCACTGGCAGCATATCGGGATCGGTTCGGAGAGGACGATGCCGGCACCGTGAAGGTGATGTTCACGCTGGCCGACTGGCAGCTCCGGTCGGGCGATGCGACCGCGGCGGGCGCGACGCTGCAGCGGCTGTGGGCATCACGTGCAAGGTTCACTTCACTGATGCGCGCACGACGCGATCAGCTCGCCGCGCGGGTCGCCGCCGTGGAGGGCAGGTCCGACATGGCGTTGGAGCACCTGCGCCTCGCGTGGGAAAGCGTGCGCGACGGGTTGGGTGCCACGCATCCGTACACGGCAGGCTTCGCGATGGAGTATGCGCTTGCACTCGTTCGCTCCGGGCAGGCGCAGACGGCACGCGAGCTGGTCCGGCCGATCGAGGCGATGATCGAAGCCACGTTCGTGCAAGGCTCGCCGCAGCGGACGATGCTGGCGTCCTGGCAGCAGGAACAGGCTGGCTCGGCCGCAGGCGGCTGAGCAGGGGCATGGGCCGATGCAGACCCGAAAAGCCGACCCGCGGGTGCAGGTCGGCTCGTCGAAATGGCATCCTTGCCCTGTGGCTCCCGTAGGAGTTCGTTTGCGTCGTGGCCGGCGTCAGAAGCGCACTTCGCCGCTGACCGAAATCACGCGCGGATCGAGTTCGAGGCCTGCCTTCTCGGTGCGGTAGACGTCGTAGTCGAGTCCGACGCTGAAGCCGCTGCCGAAGTCGTAGCCGAATCCCGCGCCCGCGTACCAGTCGTTGCTGTGGTCGTTGACGTATACCGGGACGCCACCGTCGAGGTAGTCGCCTTTCACCTTCGCGCGGAACAGGCCGCCGCGGGCGCTGACGTACCAGTTGTCGGTGATGTTGAAGTGACCGTTCACGCCGGCCGTCCAGCCGTTCACCTCGGCCTTGGTCGTGGTACCGCTGCCTGATGTCGGGGCGACTTCACCGAGATGGGTGTAGCCGCCTTCGATGCCGATCAGCACGTTCGGCGAAACCGCCCAGCGGTAGCCGAGATTGGCGCCGAAGGCCGTGTCGTCATCGTCGTAATAGCCCTTGTCGACGCTCGATTGGCCGACGTTGCCGTTGACGAAGAATCCGTCATGGTTGTTGGCGGCATGCGCGACAGGGAGCGCGACGAGGCCGGCGGAGAGGGCGAGGGCGAGCAAACTCGTTTTCATGGAAGGACTCCAGCTTGTGATGGGAGGCATGGATGCCGGGGCGCATCGAGATGCCGGGATTTCGACTGGCGGGGATCAAGCCGTGTTCCACCCCGTGCAGTGCGCCACAAGCTGCGGTTCACCCGCTTAAATTCAATACCGCTCGGTACAGTAATGTTCAGGCAGCGCTCCGGGCGCGCTGGCGCTCGTCGACTCGTCTGTGGAGGGCGCGATTCGCGTACCGGTGCGCTTCCAGCTCGAATCGTCCGGGACGCTCGAGCCAGTGCCGGTCGATCCGCGGGAGTTGACGGTTCGCTGCATTGGCTCCATCCAATCGGCCCTGTGCCCGCGATGCATGGGGCCGTTACAATCCGCGGCCTTTCCTTCCTCCCTTTCCGAAAGGAGCCGCAGATGGCAGTCAAGATCGCGATCAACGGGTATGGCCGCATCGGCCGCAACGTGCTGCGCGCGCTGTACGAGTCCAATCGCACGGGCGACATCCAGGTGGTCGCGGTCAACGATCTCGGCGACGCGGAAACCAATGCGCACCTGACCCAGTACGACACCGCGCACGGCAAGTTTCCGGGCGTCGTCTCGGTCGACGGCGGCGACCTGATCGTCAACGGCGATCGCATCAAGGTGTGCGCCGAGCGCGAACCGTCGAAGCTGCCGTGGAAGGATCTCGGTGTCGATGTCGTGCTCGAATGCACCGGATTCTTCACCAGCAAGGCCAAGGCCTCGGCGCACATCGCGGCCGGCGCGAAGAAGGTCATCATCTCCGCTCCCGGCGGCAGCGACGTGGACGGCACCTTCGTCTATGGCGTCAACCACGACCAGCTCACCGCGAAGCACGAGGTGATCTCCAATGCCTCGTGCACGACCAATTGCCTCGCGCCGCTGGCCAAGGTGCTGCACGCGAAGATCGGCATCGTGCACGGCCTGATGACCACGATCCACGCCTACACCAACGACCAGGTGCTGACCGACGTGTACCACTCGGACCTGCGTCGCGCGCGGTCGGCCACGCATTCGCAGATTCCGACCAAGACCGGCGCCGCCGCGGCGGTCGGTTTGGTGCTGCCGGAGCTCAACGGCAAGCTCGACGGTTTCGCGATGCGCGTTCCGACGATCAACGTGTCGGTGGTGGATCTCTCCTTCGTCGCGGCACGCCCGACCACGAAGGAGGAGATCGATGCCGCCGTGAACGAGGCCGCCGAAGGCGCACTCAAGGGCATTCTCGGCGTGAACGTGAAGCCGCTGGTATCGATCGACTTCAACCACAACCCGCTCTCGTCGATCTACGACGCGACGCAGACGCGCGTGATGGGCGGCACGCTGGTCAAGGTGCTGTCGTGGTACGACAACGAATGGGGCTTTTCCAACCGCATGCTCGACATGACGCTCGCGTTGACGAGCGCCAGGTGAGCGCATCTTGCTGCGCTGCGCCACGATGAATCTTGGCTGCATCGCAGCACATGCTGCGACGTTTTGTTGATTGCATCTTCGCGTGCATGCCCCAATCATCGCGGCGTTCACGTCCGAAACCCTTCCTTCGAGGAGATTGCACATGTCCAAGTGGTATCTGGCTCCGTTGCTCGCGCTTTGTGCCGGTCCGGTCTTCGCCGCCGATTGCGCGGTTACCGTCGAGGCGAACGACGCGATGCAGTACAACACCAAGTCGATCGATGTGCCTGCGTCCTGCACCGACTTCTCCGTGACGCTCAAGCACGTCGGCAAGCTGCCGAAGGCGTCGATGGGACACAACTGGGTGCTCAGCCTCCCGGCCGACGAGCCGGCCATCACGGCGGAAGCCATCAAGGCCGGTGCGGCCAACGATTACCTCAAGGCCGACGACCCGCGCATCATCGCCCATACCAAGATGCTGGGCGGCGGCGAGTCGGATACGGTGACCTTCCCGGTGTCCAAGCTGAAGGCCGGCGAAGGCTACATGTTCTTCTGCTCGTTCCCGGGCCATGCGGCGCTCATGAAGGGCACGCTGACCGTCAAGTGATCCAAGTAGCCTGCCGGCCCTCGGCATCGTGCGCGATGATCGGATGGTCGGTCGGCGAGAGTCTCGGGACGCGCGAGGCGGTGGACCACCGTCTCGCGCTGTCTTTTCGCTCCATCCCGGCGATCGTCAGGACTGCCGACCCGGCGGAACCCGCGACGCTCGGCGAGCCGCTGCGGTGCGGCATTCTCCTTGTCGATGCGCGCTGGTCCGTTCCCCGGGAGCGGCGTCCCCATGGACGTGCTCAATGCGCGACGAACAACGGCAGGTCCGCGTTCTGGAACAGATGGCGCGTCGCGCCGCCGAGCACGAGTTCGGTGATGCGCGAATGACCCCACGCACCCGTGACGAGCAGGTTGGCGTCGCGCCTATGCGCGATGTCCAGCAGCGCGGCGCCATGCTCGCGCGATGCGGTGAACGGTTCGTGCGTGGCGCGCACGCCATGGCGCAGCAGCCAGGCGCCAAGGTCGATGCGGGGCAGCCAGCGCAGGCCGAGCGCGTTCTCGCCGGGATCGCCCTCGAGCACGGTCACCGCTTCTGCACGCCGCAGCAGCGGAATCGCACCGCGGATCGCCAGCATCGCCTCGCGACTGTGGTTCCATGCGACCACGATGCGGGTGGCGATTTCCTCGCAGCGCAGCGTCTCCGGCACCACCACCACCGGCGCCGCTGCGCCGAAAACGGTGCGCGAGACGACGCCCCAGCCGGTCGGGGCATCGGGGTTCAACTGTGGCCGCTCGACCACGACCATCCCGCACCATCGCGAGGCATGGCAGAGTGCTTCCACGGTATCGCCCTGCGCGACGCTCCACTCGCCGCGTACGCCATGGCGCGCGAGTTCGCCCTCCCAGAAGCCGCCGCTCTCGAGCGCCGTGCGGTACACGGCATCGGATTCGTGCACGCACATCGCGACCGCTTCCGGCGAGGCGAACGCGGCGGCGGCGATCGGCACCACGTGCAGGCCCGTCGCCCACGCGCCCAGTCGCCCGGCGATGGCGAGGCCGACGGTCCCCGCGGGCGTTGCGGCATCGGTCCTTCGCAAATGGATCAGAACGTCTTCGGAAAGGGCAGGCACGTCCATGGAGTCCTCCGGTTCGCGTGACGGCGCGAGTATCGCGCAGATCGAACGCGGAGGCAGTGCGTGACAGCGCGGCGTGCCGACGCATCAGGCACGCTTCATGCGGATGCGCGAAAATCGGCAGCGGATTCCCCCTGACGGAGCTTGGCATGCGACGATTCGCGATCGCGGCGGCCCTGGTCGCCGCAGCAACCCTGGCACCCGCGCCGGCGCGGGCCGACAAGGAAATCGAGTGCACGATGCGCTTCTCGCTTTCCGGCTGGTCCGCGTTCTACAAGACCGCCTCCGGCGATGGCACCGTGACGTGCAGCAACGGCCAGAAGATGAACGTGCGGATCGAGACGAAGGGCGGCGGCATCACCTTCGGGAAGTCGGAGATTCGCGATGGCGTGGGCACGTTCTCCGACATCTATGACATCGAGAACGTGCTCGGCTCGTACGTGACCGCGGGTGCGCACGCAGGCGCGGTCAATTCCGCTGCCGCGCAGGTGCTGACCAAGGGGCCGGTGTCGCTCGCGCTGTCCGGCAAGGGCAAGGGCTGGGATCTCGGCGTCGCGTTCGGCAAGTTCACGATCAGTCGCCGCTGAACACCGCGCAAGCGCCGTTTGGCAACCGCCGGCGCTTGGAGTACGGTAGCGAATGTTGCGCTGCGCAAGCCGCGTGGAGTCCGCGATGCCGGTGTCCGGAGTACCCGTTCCGCACTACAGCGGGCGCGAGGAAATCGCGTCGAGCCTGATTCACGGCCTCGGCATCGTGCTCAGCATTGCCGGCCTCGCCGCGCTGGTCGCGATCGCGGCGAAGGTCGGCGAGGCGCGTCACGTCGCCAGCGTCGCGGTGTACGGAACGACGCTGATTCTTCTCTATACCGCGTCCACGCTCTACCACGCGGTTCCGCATCCGCGTGCCAAGCCGGTGCTGCGCGTGCTCGACCACGCGGCGATCTTCCTGCTGATTGCCGGAACCTACACGCCGTTCACGCTCATCAGCCTGCACGGCCCATGGGGCTGGACGCTGTTCGCGCTGGTCTGGGTGCTCGCGTTCGCCGGCATCGCGCTGGAAATGCGCAAGGTGCGCAACCGCGTTCTGATGGCGGCGCTGTACGTGACGCTCGGCTGGATCGGCCTCGTCGCGATCGGGCCGCTGGTGCGATCGATCGAACCGGGCGGCCTCTGGTTGCTGTTCGGCGGCGGCGTTGCCTACACGCTCGGGGTGCCGTTCTATCTGTGGCGCACGCTGCCGTACAACCACGCGCTGTGGCATGCGTTCGTGCTGCTCGGCAGCGTGCTGCAGTTCTTCGCGGTACTGTTCTACGTGCTGCCGGCGCACGCGTAGCGCGTCACACGAGCCACGCGACCACGAACACGCCGAGCATCGCGAACACGATGCCGACCTTGGCCACAGCGCCGATCAGGAAACCGATCCACGCGCCGATGCCGACGCCGGTCGCCTTGCGCAGCGTGCCGCCGGCCAGCAGTTCCCCGATCAATGCGCCGAGGAACGGGCCGAGCAGCACGCCGACGAAGCCGAAGAACAGGCCGATCAGCGTGCCGATCGCCGCGCCGGCCAAGGCCAGCCGGCTCGCGCCCACGCGCTTGGCGCCCAGCAATCCGGCGACGAAGTCGATGATCAGCGAAAGGACCGTGAGGAATCCGAGCACGAACAGCGTGGGGGCGCCGACATGCGCGAAATCGCCCGTCCATGCCGCAAGCAGCATGCCGATGAATACCAGCGGCACGCCGGGGATCGCCGGCAGGATCGTGCCGGCGACACCAACGATCACCAGCACGGCCGCGAGCAGGTACCAAAGCGATGTCGGGTCCATCACGGGCTCCACGATAAAGCGCGCACTGTAGCGGCATCCGCATGGCCGGTGCATGACGGCTGCCGCGCGCTTCGGTTTCAGCCGCGATCCAGTCGGAACTCGATCGGCACCAGACCCCATGCCGGGATCGCGACGCCGTTCTCCAGCACCGGACGGAAGCGCGCGTTGCGCACGGCGTCGCGCGCGGCGCGGTCCAGATCCTGCTGGCCCGAACTCCGCGCGATCTCGATCGTTCGCACGGCGCCGTCGCGATCGACGAGGACGCGCAGCAACACCGTGCCATGCGCGCTGCGGCGAATCGCCGAAAGCGGATAGCGCAGGCGGATCGCGCCGTCGTAGGCGAGCACGCGCGTTTCGCCGACTGCCGTTCCTTCCGCAGTCGGCGTCGTCGCCGATGCAACCGGCGCACCCGGCATGCGCGGCTCGGCGGGCGGAATCGGTTCGCGCGGTACCGTGGCGTCCGCGATCGATGCCGGCGCCGATGCCTGCGTCGCCCGGACGCGCGGGCGCGGCTTCGGCGTCGCTACGGGCTCGGGCGGCAGCGGCAGCGCCGGCGGCGGTGGCATTTCGAGCACGCGAGCCTCGACCGTCGGCGCGGGCATTTCCATCGGCGCCAGCGTCGCCGCGACCGGAACCGCGACCAGCAGCGCGGCCACTGCATGGAGCAGGAACGTGGTGCCGAATGCGCCGACGCGGCGCCAGTCGAGTCGAGCGGGACGGATCGTTGCGGCGTGCATGAGACGGGCCTCCGGTCGCGGGTGACGAAGGCCTGCAACGCGCGTCGTCGCGCGGCGGGGTTCGCGTGGTGCTACACGCGCCCGGTGACCGGCAGCAGCGCGCCGGTGATCGCGTCGGCGCGGTCGGACAGAAGGAACGCGATCACGTCGGCCAGTTGCGCGGGCTGCACCCAGGCCGCGAAGTCGGCGTCCGGCATGTCCGCGCGGTTCTGCGGCGTGTCGAGGATGCTCGGCAGCACCGCGTTCACCGTGATCGCATCGGCCTTGAGTTCGTCGGCGAGCGCTTCGGTCAGACGCGCGACCCCGGACTTCGAGGCCGTGTACGCACCCATGCCGCTGCCCGCCTTCGCCGCGGCAGCGGCGCCGATGTTGACGATCCGTCCGCTGCGATTCGCGCGCAGGTGCGGGATCGCCGCCATGCTCGCGGCGACTGCGGTCGCGAGGTTCATGCGGAACATCGATTCCCATGTCGCCAGCGAGCCATCCGCGATGGTTTCCCAGCGGAAGCCGCCCGCGATGTTGACCAGTCCGTCCAGGCCGCCCAGCGCCGTCGCCGCGGCGTCGATCGCGTCCCTGGCCGCCGCCTCGTCGGCGAGTTCGACGCCGCCGCGCGCGAATGCGACGCGGGGTTCATCGCGCGCCTCGGCGCGATCCAGCGCGGCGATGCGCGCACCGGCATCGGCGAGCCTGCCGGCGACCGCGCCACCGAGCGCGCCGAATGCGCCGGTCACGATCACGCGCTTGCCTTCGAGTTCCATGTCGTGCTCCTTCGCGGAAAACGGCCATCATAGACGACCGCGCCGATGCGACCGCTCAGCGCGACCGCCGCGTGCGCGCGATCGCGCCGCGCACGAGCCGCGCGAGCGCCCGTTCACGCAGCGAGGCGGGACGATCGAGACCGAGCCGTCGCAGCAGCGGTTGGTGACCCTTCGGTGAGCCGGGTGCGAGCCATGCGCCCGCGAGTGCGGGCCAGCGGCGTGGTTCGCCCACCGCCGATTTCAGCCATCCCAGCGCGGGCAGCAGTTCGCGCTCGGTTTCGTCGAAGTCGCTGCCGAACGGAAACGACGGAAACCGCTTCCCGGCGCGGGCGCGTGCCAGGCGTGCGGCCAACCCCTCCGGCGTGTTGGCGCGCCAGGCATCGGGGATGCGGAAGTCGCGCGGCAGCTTGCCGGCGCGCTTCGCGTCATCGGCGAGTCGGTCGACGAAGTGCGCGTCGCTGATCGCGAGCATCGCCCGGATGCACGCCTCGTCCGAGCGCCCGCGAAGGTCCGCGACGCCGTACTCGGTGACGAAGATGTCGCGCAGGTGGCGCGGGATCGTCGTGTGGCCGTAGCTCCAGCGGATGTTCGATTCCAGCCGCCGGCCGCTCCTTCGCGTCGCACGCAGCAGCAGCACCGAGCGACCGTCGGCGAGCGCATGCGCCATCGCGACGAAGTTGTACTGGCCGCCGACGCCACTGACCACGCGGCCGTCCTCCAGCGCATCCGATATCGCGGCGCCGAGCAAGGTGGCCATCATGCAGGTGTTGAAGAAGCGTCCGTCGCGGCGTTGCAGGGCGGCCAGCGAATCCGGTCCGTTGCGGATCTGGTTCACGTCCGTCACGCCGCACATCGCGATTCCGTCCGGATCCTCGTCGGCGATGTCGCGAAGCCACTCGTAGAACGGCGCCGAGCCGAGGCAGAAAGCGCCCTTGAGCCAGTGTCCCGCCGGAGCGCCGCGGCCCTCGCTTGCCGCGTCACGCTCGATCGCGGGATCGTCGCTGGCGCGTCGGGTCAGGATGCCGGCGCGATGCAGGTGCATGAACCCGTCCATCACCATCTCGCTGGCTCCGTACAGGCCGCTCGCGAACGGTGCGATACCGCCACAACGCGCGATCAGCGCGTCGTGCGCCGGATCGTCGCCGCGCAGATCGCGCAGCACCTCCCGATAGGCCGCGTTGTCGCGGTGGCGCAGCAGCAGCGCATGCACGATCGCGTCGGACAGCGCACCGATGCCGATCTGCAGGGTTCCGCCATCGCGCACCAGTGTGCTCGCATGCAGGCCGATCGCGTACTCGGCGAGGTTGACCGGATTGCGCGGCACCGCGAACAGGCGCTGCGCCGGCGTTCCGCCGTCGACGAAGGCATCGAAGAACGATGCATCGACCGCCGCCGCGCCGCCGAGGAACGGCAGGTCCGGGTGCACCACGCCGATCACCAGCGGGCGCCGGCCGCGGCGCGCGGCGATCGCGTCGAGCGTGTCCAGCGTGAGATCGGGGTTGCACGACAGGCTGTAGCGGCCTTCGCGCTCCGCGACGAGCTGCACGATCGCATCCAGTTGCGCCAGCTCGGCGAGGTCGCGCGCGACGAACGTGTAGTTCACGCTTGCGTACATCCGTTGCGCCAGATCCGAGCCGAGCATCGCGCCGGACGAGAAGTAGAACTCCTGTACCTCGACGTTCGACGGCAGCCGGTTCGACTTGAGGTCGGCCACGAAATCCAGCTGCGGATAGTCGGCGCCGAACTGGCGCTCGACGAACGGCCCGAGGAATCGCCGCTCCAGTTTTCCGGAGGCTTCTGGAACGTCGAGCGACAGCGCCGTGTAGAGCGCAAGCCGTCGATCCGGACTCGCCTCGATGCGCCGATACAGCGCATTCAGCAGGTGGTTCGGTTTGCCGAGCCCGAGCGGCGTCGCCACCGCCACGCGCTCGCCCGCGTGCGCGAGTATCAGCGAAACCGCTTCGTCGATCGCAAGGAACTCGCGTTCTGCGGTCACGGAACTTCCCGGGTCGATGGTGGCCGCGAAGGGTAGCGCATGAACGACGCGACCCGGCAGATGCACCACGCTGCGTTCGCGCGTGCGCGCCGTTATCCTGTGCGATTCCGGACACGCCCGTCCTCGCCCCGATGGGCGCCGCCACCGAACTCGCTGCCGTTGTCCAGTGTGAGCGAATGGACGTGATCGATCAGTGGATG